>Ga0123355_10006000_pt1 | contig 17917 bp, 15 predicted proteins | sample TergutEmb28metaG_3_FD_89872 | JGI IMG/M metagenome (GOLD analysis project Ga0123355, IMG submission 89872) | Embiratermes neotenicus P1 segment gut microbial communities from Petit-Saut dam, French Guiana - Emb289 P1 | ecosystem: Host-associated > Arthropoda: Insects > Digestive system > Gut ... | reverse complement strand
TATGTATAGTGCTGCAAATGCTAATCTGCTCGGTTTGGATACCTGTCCGTTTATTCCTTCGAAGTTTGTTGAATAAAGGTCTTCTATCTTTTCCCATGGCATGATTCTTGCAATTTGTACCCATCGGTTTTCCGTGCTCAACTCCACTCCAAACGGTATATCCAGTTTATACTGACCAGGAATCGTTCTGCGATACATTTTTCCACCCCATCTGCAAGCTTTTTCGTTATTTTTACTCGAAACCTTTGCAGATAGTATACCATTTATCAGAGCATAATGCTAGTGTTTTCAATGCTTTGTGCATTGTTCAGTAAGCCCTAATTAGAAAATCTAAATTGTCTTGAGACATGTTGTTTATATAGAGTAATTACTTGATGTAGTAATGCTTCATTATAATCACTATCGTATATATTCCAATCACTGCTGTATATTGTATATTCAAAACATTTATTTTTAACTTCTCCTTTATATATAAGAAGAATTGATCCTGATACTAAAATGTTTGAATTATAGAAAGCATTTGATGGAAAATTAATCTTTGCCAGAATAGTGGTCGTTCTTACTAGGTATTCATATGCTAATGCAAAATCATTAGTAAAAAAACTACTTGGGACAGCAATTACTCCTAAACCATTACCCTTTAGTGCTGATATACATAACTCAAGAAACAGTGCTGTACTACAGTTTTCAATGTTTTGATGTTGCATCGAATAATTTTCATAACCACTAACTCTCAGTCCCCATGGTGGATTTGCAATAAAGTAATCATATTTATCGCAAACATTATCCTTTTGCAATAATGCATCACATACAACCACTTTAGCTTTACTATAAAAAAAATCACATAATAAAGCACTCTTTCTGTCAATTTCAAAGCATGTTACTGTCAAATTATTAAAATCCACATTTTCTATTAATCTTCCCGTACCACAACAAGGATCTAGTAAGCTCCCTTTGTGTGGATTTAATAAATTATACATAAACTTCGAAAGTGTCTGATCAGTATAAAACCCCATAAATGCTTGTCTTCCGGCATAATGCTTTTTTATAAAGCTCACTTCATCTGTACTAAGCTTATTTAAATCCATTTTGGCTAAATTATGTGCTTTCTTGCTTTGGTTTATTTGTTGTAAGCTATAGTTTGTTGGATGGTTATTTTTTTTCATTTAATTGTTTTCCTTTAATACACACTATTATCTTTTTTATGTCTTGATGTTTTCTTATAGTCCTTTTGTTCTGGTTGGATCTCTATTAAATTTTTATTTAAATCAATCAGTATATAATAAGACAATATGGATTATTTCTAGCTCTAACATTATAGTAAAGATATTCAAATATTTAATATACGCATACTAAGTATTGACAAAGCGTACTTTACGGATCAATCTGTTAAACTTACGCTGTTTTTCAATTTCTTTAATACATGCAAACACTAAATCATCAACAGTTTCGTACGCCAGTATTTTTACTTTCTTTCTAGAGTCAATATATTCGTTTTCTAATTTCTCTGTCCAACCACCCGATTTTTTTAAAGTCAATATTGGTTTATACAAATGATATGCATTCGCTAATTCATTAAGCGTTCCAGCACCTCCACTTATTGAGATAACAGCTTCAACTGCTCTAAGCATCACAATATCTCTTACACCATAACCTAATCCTGTACATATCGGTACCACAACTAACTCCTCAGGTAAAGTTTTTTCTGTTCCTGGAAAAAACACAACAGAAAGACCATCGTTATCATTTACACCTTTTAACACGTGTTCTCCAATTCCTTTATCACCTCCGGTGAACACAATAAAATTATTTTTAGCGAGTTGATGACCTAAGGCGTTACAAAGAGGATAAAGTTTTTTTTTTGCAAGTCATCTAATATTTGTTCATCACTTCCTATTATTGCTACTCTATACCTTTCAAGCACGTTAATTATCGTCCTTCCTGTAATTATCTCTACACCTCTTGTTAAAATAAGATGTGTTAAAGAAGTAAAACCACACTCTGCTTCACAAGCGTTTTTACAATTAACATCTTAATAATAGTTCTATACACAATTAAAGCGTAGTTAAAGAAATAGGCATTTGTGGCTAAATATTGTCATCACAATTATAAACCTATAATAGATACCTTCTTTAAATATCTTGATTTATTTCTTAAAAATAACTGTTGCAATAACATTTTTGCTTTTTTAAAGAGTATCTTATATTTTGGTTAGTAAACTCTTTCCTGAACAATCAAATGTTATGCAAAAACTACTTGCTATTGTTGCCGCCACATCATTCAAAATATTATCCTCACCTAAATATGCACACTCTATCTCTTTAGAATAAATAATTAAAGGAGAAAATTCTCTTGTATGTATGCCTGTATAAATACAATCACAACCATGACCGTCTGAGCATATTATTAGTAAATCATCATTTCTAATACAACTAATTAATTTTGTTAACTCTATATCAAAATTTTCAAGACTTTTTTTCCAACCCATATAATCATAGTAATGACCATATTTAGCATCAAAGTCATTTAAGTTTCCCCAAATTAACCCATGATCTACTTTTGTACAAAAATTAGATATTCCATCCATACTTTGCTTATTAGAACTAGTTTGAATAGAATCTTTAATATATGTTCCTCTAAACATAGCGGACACTTTTCCCACAGTATAACTATTTATATTATTAAGTTTCAACTGTTTCAGAATTGTACTATCAGGAGGGTCGAATATCAGGTAATCTTTTCGAAGCTCGTGTGGGACAGTGATAGCACGGTCATTGTTATATCTTAGTGGACGAGCACCAATTCTACCTATGATTTTATTATATGGACGTAATAATTCTGAAGCTTTCTCGCAAAGATCGTATAAAATATCAACTGGCACATTATCAAGTAAGGCATATAAACCAAATGTGCGTACTGATTCAATTCCTTCTTCCGTTAAAACGATTACACTTTTTTTCATTTTATTATGGTCGTCAATATAATGGGGTATTACATCTTCCCTTCTAAGAAAAGCTCTATTACCTAAAACAATATAACCTGTTTGCTTTTCGAAGAGCCTAATAATTGGCTCTGGAAATCCGTTAATCCAATATGAAGAGTCAACTTTGGTATAATCAATTTCGCAGCCTGCTAATTCCCAGTGCCCAGCCCAAGAATCTTTAAATTTTGATGATAGCTTCATTTTACCATAACTCGCATTATAGTTCATATCTCTAGTAATATACTTCTTAGTTAAATTGAACATTCCAAAAGATGCAAGTGTCGGAATAACAGGCATTCCTGCTATATCTAATACATCTTCAAAGCTTGATTCATTTTGTGCATTATTAAACTCATCAGGAAGTATTCCAACCCCAAATCCATCCAATACAATCAATATAACTCTAGTATATTTCACACCTTACCTCACGAAAACATTTCATTTTTTGTCTATTTGCTTAATAAACTTTAAATAGTTCATATATGTTATTGAGTTATTTTTACTTTCTACGCATAATTTTTGTCCACATATCCTATAAATCAAATCTTCACACAGGTCAGAACTTTTACTTAAGTAATTATTGTTAATATAGATGTGAGTTGATACTGGCATAATTGGAGATATAATTTTTAATCCATTCAAAGTAAATGTGCTTCCCGATGTAACCACATCAATGATAATATCACACTTAGTCAATTTGAAGTAACTTTCAGCTGCACCATCTATTTCATTAACTTTTATTGAGGGGTTTAATATTTTCATTAAGTTCTTACTGATATTTTTATACTGGGAAAAACAAAACAAATCTATAGCGCTAATCATATCTGCAAAACATGCAATATTGCCATATTTTTGTGTTAGTAAACAGAGATAACCATTAAACATGAATAAATTATTTGCTTCAGTAATATTCGCTCCTGAATCTAAAAAATAATCATTTCCAGTAATACCTATATCTAAATACCCATTATGTAGCAACATTGGTATGTCAGTCGATCTAAGAAGAAAAATATCGATATCATCAGTACCATCATGTGTTGAGTATGTCATTATCCTACTTGATATCTCTATGTTTACGTTAAATGCTATGTTAATAATTTCACAACACATCGTAGCTAATCTACCCCTATTAGGTATTCCGATCCTTGTTTTCATAGTTGTCTCCATTCCACTACCTATAGCAGCAAAATAATAAGTAAAGTGAGAGTTTAATTTATATAATAGTTTTAATAATGTTTTATTCTACAGAGTATGCTAGGAATAATGGTATTACAACAAATTTACATCTTACTCAAATCGTCCTTCATCTTAAAAGTCGTATTTAGAAATATTAACCGGGATAATTCATGATGTATAACGAAGTCATAAAACTCACCTTAAATGAAAACCAATACAAAAGTTTCACCCTATCAAGGAGATATCCAAGCTTGTTACGCTTCTTTTGATTATGACAAACATAGTATATACACTTCTCATAACAAACATTTTCTTCAGAGTTACTATTATGATTTTTTCTAATTTGAATACTAAAACTTAACAATTAATTCGCTGTGTGTTTTTTATTAACTCAATACTATTTCTTTGTTTTCTTCTACTTATTGCTTAATTTTTTACAACACTTTTACATAATTAGTCTCTACAAACCTGAGTAAAGCAATTTATCTATATACCTTCAAAGAACTTCTTTTTCCCAGATTCATTTCTTATAGTGTTTTGACAATAAATAAATAGAATTTTTGTTTCACTTATTTTTTTGTTCATAATTTCTAAAATTTTATTTTCTGTATTAATTGATGAATACAAGTCATTAGTTTTTAAATAAAATGTGAATGTATTTACATCGTTTTGCTTTACATAATAAGTGTCGATGCCAGTAAACCCAAGCTGAAACAACTTTCTAAATACATGATGTATGTAAACCGAACTTAACTTCCCACCATTTTTAAGTGTTATATAATCAGAACATCTCCCACCAGACAAACTTAGAATCGCTGATGAACTACCACATGCACATTTTGACCTAACTAACCGCCCAATATCTCCAGTTCTATATTTAATAAAGGGAACATCAAAACAGTTAAGACTTGTAATTATTATTTCGCCATCTGCATCTTCTAAGTCGTTATTATTCTCATCTACAATCTGCACAAAAACATTATCCTCAGCAATATGTAAATTCCCATTAGTACACGAAAAAGCCACATGCCATACCTCTCTGCAGCCGTAATGATTGATAATTGGTACATGCAAAACTTTTTTTAAGTATGCAATTTGGTTTTCTGTAAGTATTTCACCTGTAACTTCAATAAAATGCAGATTCACATTGTTTCTGAAGTCCTCTATTTTATTTTGAGATTCCAAAACATTAACAAAATCAACAACTGCGGTAGGTGTTCCAAATAACCATTTTGGTTGAAAGTTTAAAACACTCTGAAAATATTTATTTATCATGTTTATATAAAAAATTGACAATAATAATGCGTTCTTCTCTATATTCATTTCGCTCCAACTACCATATAATCTTATGTAGTTATCTGTTACATTAAGTTTCTCACACGCATTCTTTCTATGTTTAAATAATGATGTTTTTATTCTAAATAAATCATTTACTGATTTATAGCATATAAAAGGTTGCCCAGTGGATCCACTTGTAAACTCTTGTATCAAGCTGTTTTTAGAACACATTTTTGAAATGAATTGTTCGTAATCATTAATATATATGCTTTTGTCGACGATTGGAAATTTAGTAAAATCATCAAAAGACAATTCATTAATATCTATGCTTTTTAATAGTGTTTGGTTATAATATGGAACATTCACCAATGCGTTATAAATAGCTTTTTTTATACGGTTCGTATTCATTAAAGATCCTCATGATGTTTTATCAATGTTGATTTTTTTTGCAAGAATTTTAACCAAGCTTTTATATGGTGTAAGCTTTTCTTGTAAAAGGTCTTCATCATCAATCTCTATGTTGAATATACTTTCAACATCAACGACAAGTTGGATAATATTGATAGAATTGTAAGATAAGTCAATAATTAAATCAGTTTCTTCATTTATTTTATTTACATCAACATTAACATTATCTCCACAGTTAATTATGATTTCTTTTAGATTGTCTTCAAAAAAATAATTCACAAATTAATTTACCTCACTTTTTGTCTAGAAGTACTTTTAATGGATTTCTTGAACTATGTTTATTGCATTGTTGACGTAAACTGGCTTGTTTACAAAAGCTTGAATCATGCGTTGGACAAGCAGAGTCGCACCTATTGCGTGACTTTTAGTATATCAGATTTAAACAGACATCTTTATCATCATCTATGTAGTTCTATTCCAACCCCAACAGCTGGCTTCAGGTATAATGTCAAAGTGATTATGAAATACCACAGTTGACAAATTCCTTATTCATTTTCATTATTGCTGTTCTTTTAATATGCCAAAACTATATAAGCGACTTATACTTGAAGCTCAGCAACTCAATGTGCTTTCCAATCTCTTTCTTTGCTGTTACCGGAAAATACTCTGGTAGGATAACCACATTCTTTCTATCTAGCATCAATTGATTATCTATAACACCAAGCAAATAGTCGAGTGATACATTGAAGTGCTTTGCAATTAACACTTTACTGTCATCATCTGGAGTACTATGACCATTTTCATAGCTGCTAATCGTTTTCGCTGATACTAATAATAATTCGGCAAGCTCCTGTTGACTCATTCCTTTGTCCTTGCGAAGATCAGCTAATCTTGTTCCTATCATATTGACAAAACCTCATGCTTAGTTTGTCGTCGATAGTGAGTATATATCATAATTGACGACATATGTTGATACTTCGGAGATAATTAGAGTTTTTCCAAAAATGCAGCAAAACACGAAGCTTTTACAGACTGTGTAGTGCTTTTTTATAAGAACTTCTATTAATCAATGCTTCTTTAATCTTGTCAAGGCGCGTCATGTAACAGTTCGATACACGACGCGCCGTTCTTTATGGAAAAATTTCCTTTATATTATCAATATATTGAAACCCTGTATTGCAAAATAAATTGGTTTTCTTGAGTACGGGTTGGAAAGGAGTTTTTCATGAATGTGATAAAAAAAAGGATTATTGGCATTCTTGTCTTAGCAATGCTGGTTCTCCCAAGTGGTCTTGCAGCCTATGCAACATCACACAACGTAGAATGCAATTTCGACGAAGCAGAACCGCACATTATCCTCCCATACAAATACTGGCGAGACTAATCAAAATCAAATCCGAAGTTTTCCCGCATTGTCCCTTGAATTATGGGTAGGTAATACTCCTGCCCATAATTAGAAAATAATGATGCTCCATAGTAGGAAAGTGCAAAGTATGGAATGCACTCTTCTTTTTTAGACATCAATAGTAAAATGTATGCTCTATTGAATAAAAAACTTGGTAGTTCAATTAATCTACCACGATTGCGTTCAAAGTTTTCACCTTCTGTTATTACTTCTATCGCTTCTGCATAATGCTGTGCTCTCCCAATAGTTGATGAATAGTTAAATAGTACAGATGAGTAGGTGCGTGCTTTCTCCACTTCGTCACTGTAATTTGCGTTGATATTTTTGCATAATCGATTATATATTTGAACAGAGCGATCAAGATTGTTTGTATCACCATAGTATCCGGCGATTTGACTTATAATTGCGATTTCATTAAAAGTAAGATGATACTTTTCTATATCCTTTTCATTATATTGCGGACATGTTATATGGAGAGCTTCTGTTAGCATAATTGGAAACTCAGGTTGTGGTTCGTCATGGTTATTAGCAAAAAGTATTGCTCGTATCATTTTAATAAATTGCTTTATTACTTTGCTTTTTGTAACTCTTTTTATCTTCTCAAGTTCGTCAATTAACTTAGCTGCTATTGAAAATTTACACTCAGCAATTAATATATATATTCTATCTCTGAGTTGAACAAGAATAAAATCATCTCGTGACAGAAAAAAGTTTTTGTATAAATTAATATCTCGTCCCAGTCGTTGCATAATAGCCTCAATTGTAAAGAAGCTTTCCAATGTATCCTCATTCTCAATTCTAAGTAGTGTTGGTTGACTACATATTCCACGGCACAGTTGCCGTAGCGAAAGACCCATTCTTTCACGCAGTGTTCGAATCATTGTTCCAAAACTGAAGCATTCCACAGTTTCTCCTCGGTTATACGGTACTCGACAATAGTTAGAGAATGTTAACTTGTCTACACCATATAATGGGAAACATATATTATACTCGTTTTTTGCTATAACTAATGTTTCATTTGCTTTCTTGGTTTCACCGAGTAAAACAAACCCAAAGTAAGCATTTTGTAAATATCTTTTACATTCGTTTACCTTATTCATTCCTTTTAAAGCCTCAGCTTTGAGTACTTGTAAATCAGGATTAAAATATCCATACTTTCGAGCAGCAGAAAAATCTTCAGCGATTACACATAGTTCCATTACTCTGTCGAACTCTTTTTTTTGCATCAAACACTTAATTAATGTGAGTATTACAGGTACGTATTGCCGTTCTTTATCCTTGTCAGCACTAGGTATTTTACTTAAATTTGTTATCATATTTTCAAGAATCAATATAGCATCTTCTAGCTTCCCTGACTTTGCAAGCAATCGCGCTTTTGTATGCATCAGCTCCGGTTCTTCTAATATGAGCACTGTATCTGCAATACTTTTATCAGTAAAAGTCCCAAATGTTTCTGTCATTCCCTCTTCAACTAAGGGAATAATGTCTTCCATTGAATATCCCTTAAGCTCCCATAAACGAGCTTTACTACTAAGCTTAAATTGCGTCAAGACTCCTGTTTCAAACTTTGGAAATTCTTCAAGTTTTGTAAAAATCGTATCTGCTAACTCCAAATCATTCATATCTAGAGCTTGTGTAAATCTGTCACATAACAATAATGCCCCCATTGGCAGTTCATCCAATAAGGGGTATATAAAGCCCTCGATGGGTAAGTCAATTACCTCAAAAAGCTTCTTTAATGTATTAATTGATGGATGTTGATCTTCTCTTTCTATTCGGCGTAAAGATGATTCGTCAAGCCCTATTATATCAGTTATTACTACTCGCTCCATACCAATGCGTTGTCGCATCGTGCTTACCAGTGATCCAGAACTGTACTTGGGCATACTCGTGCCTCTCATTCATCATTAAGTTCTTCTAAAATTTCAATTTCTTGGATAATCATATCTAACTCATTGTTAAACTGGTCATAGCTTTGTTGAACTTTCTCTTTCAATTTCTTCACACTCTTAGCTATGTCAGCAGATATCGGTTTTCCTTTTTTGATAAAGAAGAGATTTGCATCAAGACCATATAGTTCAACAATTTTCTCCATTAACTCATGTGATGGTCTTGTTTTGCCTTGTTCTATTGTGCCAATATGACCGGCAGAAACACCAAGCACTTCAGATAATTGTGCTTGGGTTAACTCATTGTCTTTTCTTACTTTCTTGAATGCAGAAATAATACATTTATTCATTCCGGGCGGCAACCTACAATCATTTAAAAGTCTGTAAAATTATACTTTATCTGACTCTTCACTTCTAGACATTCAAACATTAGTGCGATAATGTTTAACTGTAGTTTTATTTAAATTCGTACATATCTATTTTCGTTTATCAGACCATTTTTATTGTGAAGCCGTGTGTTACACCAATGTCAATCATTTTTTGGATTGGTCATAAAATTAAATTAAGAGATCATATAAATGACCTCTTAAAATGAATAATTGTCATATTAGCCGAGAAAAGTTTCTCTCAATAAAATATAGTAAAAAACCGATATTGAATCGGTCATATCCATAGTCCAAGTACAAAATAACTGTGCGTCCGATAAGGTAAAGCAACATAGGTAATACCGCCACGACTCTGTCTCTGATACTTGATTTATAAGTGCTGATTACCCAGATGAGCGATTTGTATTGAACCAAAACAAGCTAAATGGTTAAGCTTGATTGCAATAATCCGCTGTTATTATAATGATACTTCTGTCCGGCTAACGTCACAGTAAGGGGCAGCATCCTCAGAACGGGGAAGAGTAATGACAATATCCACAAAAGTGATATTGTAGTGCTATGACGCTTATACCAAAAGCGGCTTGGAATCTATGCCCGACTTCTATAGAAGTCAAGTTCCGGGGGTGAGCGATAAATTCGGAGTTCTTAAAAGTGTTCAAACATGACAGTACTGCGAGCATTTGTAACTATTGCTCGCAGTACCTTTGTATAATAATTAGCTAAATAATCAGCTACGAATCAAATACGTTTTAGTGTTTAGCTGATTCTGTTAGCTCCCAAACTGCACTACGCTTATTAAGTGATGTATTAATACCGCAATGACCTTTTTACTTTTTCTCCAACACTGATAAAATCAAATGGTTTATATCCATATTGTTTGCCCCATTGTTCTGCGTTCTTGCGGTCTTTATAGTTATCTGCTTTTAGTTCTTTCAAGAAATTTGCATAACCTTCAACTCCACCAACCTTATCAGGTGGTGCATCACCTTCACCGGATAATAATAATGGTAATGTTTCTGTGCAGTCTTTAATAGCTTCAATTACATCAATATAGTGATGCCAATGTGCTGTATAGTCGTACAAATATCTAAATGTCCGGTAGTTTCCTAAATAGTCGGATAATTTATATTCCGTCATTGGTTTAGCATACTCTGGAAACTGAAATGGGTCATGCTCATTATATAGTATTAACTCCGGATCATTTTCAATCTTATCATTCTTATAAAAAGTATAATTAAACAAAGCTTGATAACCCCACCAACAGTATGCAGAGTTAATAACTCTATGTAATTGTTCAAAATTTATGTTTTCAGGTACAAGGATTTCTCGTTTCACCCATCCTTCAAGAGTGTATAGTTTAATAGATAATCTATAGGCATTGCAACGTTTCAGGGGTAATCCATATTCATTTAGTTTTTGATGAAAACGTTCATATGGTTGCCAATAGTCATTTTCATCTTTCGAACCAACATGATACCTATTGATAAAGCGACTAATACTAATATTCGTATCATAATTACTATATCCTAGACATGCTGCTTCGCAGGCTTTATTTAACCAAGAAGTCATTTGTTTATCACTATTTTTGTAGTAAGACGCAACTCCAAGATTATTAATATATAATTCGATGACATCCGGATTTATCTGTTCATCTAACATTACTTCACGAAGGTTATCAATAAATATCTGTGGTAATTTTGACCAGTCTTTATGTTTAATGTTCTTTAAAGCAATCGTATACCTACTTGCATCGTTCATAAAAACAACAAGGCGATGCCTACCTTCTTCAATTATATTCAACCTCCACGAGTATAATATATCAAACCCGGAGGATGAAGCTATTGGGTTTATTTTCAAACGTTCACACGCTCGTTTTGTGCAGTGAATTAACATTCTAAGCTCCTTGGTAGTTATTTGATATCAGTACTGGATACAAGCATATTATATGTTAAAGCTGTTATAGTTACAAGAAAATTAATGTTTCAAAATCTCATAATGCAATCAAGCACTTGCTCCACGGAGTAGGTGCTTTTTTAGTTAAATTGGAAGGAGTAGCATATGGAAAAGGTACTTAATCTCGACAAAAAGCGTGTTTGTGACATAAGCGATGACGAAAAAGTCATCGACATTCGTCACAAAGATTGTGTGACACGCATCACCGCAAATTCGGACAACACATTAAACATCGTACAATATCGCGAAGACTCAGCATAATCAATTCACTATTAGTTCGCCAGAACGCTCGACGGCAGTGCGAAGGAAACCGGAAACGGAATCCTCGCATGCCGTTATTTTTGCTTATAAAACACGGCTTCGGGGATTCCATAATAACGAAAGGAACAGAAGCCGTGATTACATTTCAAATCCAAAATAAAGACGAATCTTTTTCAACGGTCAGCCACAAGGAGTTTTACGAATTCCTAAAAGCGAACTGCGAATATCTCTATTATAAGAAATGTGGCGTTCATATCGCTTTATTACCAAGCTCGATAAACAAAGAGACCCTCAACCTGTGCAGACAAACAGACAATGCAGAAAACTACTCTTACGCAAGAGACTCAAGATGCCGTGACGAGAAAGGACACGTATGTCGATACCAACACGACTTACAAGGTCACATCATCCGTAATGCAGCAGGAAAACCTATAAGTGCAAAATGTGGTAGCTGTCCTCGTGATGGATGGCGTGTCGGCAAACGTGAGAACTGTTGTATTAGCAACTCATGTAAAGATGATTGTTCTCGTTGTACCAAGAACCGCGAGTATCATGCACCAATCAGTCTGGAATGGCTACTTGAAGATAAGTCTGATTATTCCAATGGTGCAGGCTTTTCTCTTGCTGATTCTGAAATAGGTATTGAAGCAGCTCTAGAACGCGAAGAACTTGACTGTGCATTGAGTGTAGCATTACTTCAACTCCCAATTGAAGAACAACTTGTCGTTCGTGCAATCTTTTGGGACAACCTCAGCCAACGAGCATATGCAACAAAGAATGGTGTTAGTAGAAGAAAAGTCAATAACTTATATAACAGTGCGTTAGGTGCTTTAAAAAATTATTTGCATGAATTTTACTAAATAGCGAGCCATAACCACAGTTTTGCTAAGAAAGAAGGTAGAGAGGTTTTTCTTCTCTAATCGGACAAACACAGGCGACTGCCTGTTATAACCGAAACATCATTGAGTCACAGGCACACTGTCAATAGCGAGGACAGCCTATGAGCAAGAGCTTCTCTTTTAAGAGAAAAGATAGTGTGCCTAAATGACCTCCCCATAATGCTTGCTGGAAACGGGGTGCGCGATGCAGAACGAGCGTAAGGTGTACGTACTGTTTGAAAGAGAACAATAGGTACATTTGAGATCAGTGATTGTAAGGTGAAAACACAAAATATAACATACCGTTTGACGGCTGTTCGTGCGGCGTTACTGATGTGACGCCGCATCATAGAACCGTCAAGCAACAAGGAGGGCTATCATGCCAACTGTAACTAATCAAACGATAGAGAGCTTACTCTCTGAACTAAGTTTTGATTGCCCGGATATTTTTAAAGATAAAGAAGGCTTTGCATTCTGTGCTTACGAGTGCGCTGTCTTTGAAGAAGAAATCAATAGTAGCTGCTATGTGTATACTGCATACAGTATAAATACCGGTAAATCTGAACTACTAAAACGTAAACGCAAACCTCTAACGCACAAAAATGATAATATAGCGCCGATTCTTCGGGAGCTTCATTCGTTGCATATAGCAGGTAGAGGTAGGATTGAAATTGATTCAGACACACCACTATCTATAGGAAAGCTTCGCACAATAATGAATGAAGTGTTTTATGAAATAATGCAAAAGTACGGTTTTACAACCCGTGAGAGTCAAATAAATCTTGCTCATAAGCTTCTAGATACGATTGGGTCAAGAGGAACACTCCTTGCTGAAGCAGCGACCGGACTCGGTAAAAGCATTGCTTATATTATAGTTGCTATTCTAACAAAACGAAGCCGTCTTAACGAACATTGGAACACTGCGTACTTCCCTGAAATGAACGTTATTGAGTGGAAGCGTATGCCTGTTATTATAAATACAGCTTCAATTGCTTTGCAAAGAACACTTATTAAAGAAGTTATCCCCGAAATTACAAAAATGCTTCTCGAAAATGGTGTAATAAGGAATCCGGTAAGAACAGTCCTAGCTAAAGGGCGGTCACATTATGTCTGCCGACACAATTTACAAGCATATCTGCCATATGAAAAGAAGCAGGAAATTTCTGATGTGCTCAAGAAGTTAGTAATTAGTGGGCAATTAATCGACCTTGCTGAACTTGATGATCTTACGGCTTATGTGAAAAGAAAAATCTGTGTGCCGGTGAAATGCTATAAAAGTTGCACATATGCTGGTGATTGCTGCTTTAAAAAGTATCGCGATACTATCAGGAAAGGTGATATAGATATTATTGTTTGTAATCACAACCTGCTAATTGCTGATGCAAAACTCCGAAATGAAACAGGAAACTCTTTATTACCTCCGTACCAAATGGTTATTTTCGATGAAGCTCATGAAATCTTACAAGCAAGCCATTCGATATATGGAGCAACTCTTGATAATGATACTATTCCGGATATCACACGAGCGATTCTCGATTTGAACTATACTCCATTTGACTCTGTATATTCTAAGGATTGGCGTGATATTCGCAACATTTCTCATAAACTTGCAAAAAAACTCTGCGGTCAAAACAAAAGACTATTCACAAAGATTGACGCGGGAATATGTTGTGACCGTAATTTGAAGATAATTTTCAATATTTCTTCAGAGTTATTATATACATTAAACAAAACATACTCACTCAAGTCAAAAGTCGACGAAAAACGAAGAATCAAACTAATAAGCGAAGTAGAGCAGTTAAGCAAACTCATATCCAGTATGGTGAGCAGTGTTAACAACATAAGATGGTTTGAATCTAACACAAAGAAAGGTACATTGCTATGCTCATTGCCAAAGAACATGGATGAGTTATTGTTCAACGATATATGGAAACGCGGAGTTCCGGCACTATTAACCTCCGGTACATTATCTGTCAGTGATGATTTCGGAGTCTTAAAGCAAACTATAGGATTATCAAGAGTTAACCGTGTCAACGAAGCAATATACCCATCTCCATACAATTACAAACAGAACTGTTTACTATATATACCTGAAAACTTACCATCCCCCAAACAGTCAGACAAAAAGTATTTGATTGCTTTGGCTGATGAAATTGAACGCCTTATCACGGCGTCAAAAGGTCACACTGTTGTCCTGTTCACGAGTTATTATGTTATGGAAACGGTTAGCTATAAACTTGAACAACGTAAATTACCATACCCATTATTTAAACTTAAACGCAGCACTTCAAGTGCAATAAATCAATTCAAGGAGAGTGGAAACGGTATTCTAATGGCATCAGGTTCATTATGGCAAGGAATTGATATATCCGGTGATACACTAAGCACGTTGATTATTACAAAGCTGCCATTCCAACAACCTAATGCCATTAGTGAGTATGAGCGTTCAAAATATTCTGACTTCAATGCATACCTTAACGAATTTCTTGTACCTGAAATGCTTATAAAGTTGAAACAAGGTTTTGGGCGACTAATCAGAAACGAAACTGACACAGGAATTGTAGCTATCCTCGATAGTCGAATTAATAGTACTGGACTTTATCGTGAGAGTGTATTGTCCGCTTTGCCTAGCTGCCAAGTTACAGATGATATAAATAAAGTGCAAAAGTTTTTACAAGCAGTAAAATCACCTGAGTACTTTGGAAACACAAACGTTGCCGACCTATTCCCAACTTGGGAATAGGTCAGATGACTTATCATTACAAAACAATACTTCACCCTTCTCTATAATAGAGTAGGTTCTTTAGGAGGTCTAAAAAATGCAAAAAATACAAACCACAAGTGACTTAATTGACATCCGTGATATAACTGTAAACAAAAATATGTCAAAAAAAGAGAGGATTGCTGATTTTATCAAGCAAATTAAGGACCCACATCATTTTAGGTGTGGACAATTTACAGTGACTGTAAAATATTCTGAAAGTAATACAACAATCGAAGATTGTCTGCGTAGAATAATGGTTTAAATTGTAGCTCAAACATCAAACGACAAACTCGACTTTCATAAGCGGTTTAGATACACTCAGAGTGGAAAAGGGTTAATACCATAACTTGCAACCTTTGATATTCTTGGGAACTTTTAATTATCAAGGGAGGCATTCATAATGCATGAAACAAAATATAAAGCAATAAAGTACATCAGACTATCCGACGCTGATGATAAAACGGATGCTAATGGTAGAAAGACTGAAAAACACGAGAGCGATAGTATTGGCAATCAACGTATGCAGATAGATGAATATCTAAAAAACCAGCCAGAAATAGAAGTTGTTGGCGAAAAAGTTGATGATGGTTTTTCCGGGATATTATTTGACCGCCCCGCTTTTAAGGAAATGATGGTTGCCATCGAAGAAGGACGGGTTAATTGCGTTATAACAAAAGATCTATCACGATTAGGTCGTGAGTATATTGAAACCGGGCGTTACTTGCGCCGTATTTTTCCTTCATATGGTGTACGATTTATTGCCATCAACGACAATATTGATACATTAAAAGACAGTGGAGATGATTTAACCGTTTCTCTCCGTTCAATAATAAATGATGCATACTGTAGAGACATTTCAATAAAAACGCGCAGTGCTTTAGATGCAAAACGCGCAAGTGGCAGCTTCACAGGAGCTTGCCCAATTTATGGTTATAAAAAAGCCGATGGTTATCGCAACCAACTGTCCATTGACGAACACCCGGCAAGCACTGTGGAAGATATTTTCCGTATGAAATTGAATGGTTATAGTGCTGCAAGGATAGCTAAGATGCTAAATGAACGTGGAATTCTTTCACCAATAGAGTATAAGAAAGATAGAGGACTACCTCACCCAAGAGGAGGTTTTGCAGACATCGACGGTGCTAAATGGTCTGCAACTACTATTATCCGTATCCTTACAGACGAAACATATACAGGCACTCTAATCCAAGGCAAAAGCTGGACACCAAATTATAAACTTAGGCAACAAGTACAAAAACCGGAAGAAGAATGGCATAAAACAAACGATGCACATGATGCCATTATTTCTAGAAGTACTTTTGACCTCGTGCAGAGGATAATGCAACTTGATACACGGAGTGCGCCTGATAATGATAGTGTATATGTCTTTTCAGGCTTACTCAGTTGCGGGTGTTGTGGATCTCAAATGTCACGAAAAGTCGTACCATACAAGAACGTGAAGTATATCTACTACTTTTGTCCTACAGGTAAGAAAAAAGGATGCGAAAAAGCAGTCATGCTTAAAGAAGAAGCGCTTTTAAGTTGTGTGCTTAACAGCGTGAAAGCACATATAACCAATGTAGCCGAACTAGATTCGATAATATCCGGATTGGACACTGCTCGACTTGCTCATTGTCTTGCTGATAATCTAAAAATGCAAACAATTGAAAATAATCACAAACTTAAACAAATACAATCATTCAAGGCGAGTTTATACGAAAATATGATTAGTGGAAACCTGAGTAAAGATGAGTATAAGTCGCTCAAAGTAAAATATACAGAGGATGCAGTTACATTAATTCAAGCAAACGACTTATTAAATAACGAAATTGAAGAGGTTCTTTCATGCAAGCATGAACGTATGGTATGGATAGAGCACTTCAAAAATTTCGAGAACCTTGATAACCTCGACCGCAGAACTGTCATACATCTTATTCGAAGCATTCGTGTTTTAGGTAAGACCGAAATCGAAATCAGCTTTAATTATCAACTTGAATATGACAGTACGCTGTCATTTCTGAAAAAGGAGGTGGCTTAGTTGGCTCGGAAAAGCAGAAAGCAAATAGATACAGAAATAGATACAGTCAAAAAGACAAAGATCTTTTCTGTTGGTGTCTATGCTCGACTATCTGTATCTGATAAGAAAAAACAGTGCGACTCAATAGAAACACAGCAAGCGATAATTAATGCATTTGTTTCTGAGCGGGACGATCTCCGGATTGTTGATATTTATATAGACAGTGGTATAAGTGGGCAATCCTTTGAACGTCCCGCATTTCAACGCATGATTGCAGATATGGAATCCGGAAAAATTGATTGTTGTATAACCAAGGATTTATCACGCCTCGGTAGGAATGCCATAGACACAGGTTATTACATCGAGCACTTCTTCCCGACAAACAATATGAGATACATCGCAATAAACGACGATTATGATTCAATAAACGCTCACAGCGGTGGTATAACTATAGCTCTAAAAAACCTGATTAATGAAAATTATGCTCTTGAATCTGCTCGAAAGATTAAGGCTTCAAAG
>Ga0123355_10005999_pt1 | contig 17918 bp, 19 predicted proteins | sample TergutEmb28metaG_3_FD_89872 | JGI IMG/M metagenome (GOLD analysis project Ga0123355, IMG submission 89872) | Embiratermes neotenicus P1 segment gut microbial communities from Petit-Saut dam, French Guiana - Emb289 P1 | ecosystem: Host-associated > Arthropoda: Insects > Digestive system > Gut ... | reverse complement strand
TGGTTGGCAAGATGGCTAATTTGTTTCACCGAAAAATCCAGTTGGTAGTAAATTCCTACCAACTGGATTTTTCGCGCCGAATTTGACATCACCAACTTGCGCCGATAAAATAGACTTCTTGCACAATTGTAATTTTCGGTCAAGCCCTCACCGAAAATATTGAAGTTATGCAAGAAGTCTAATATAGACAACCACATAAATTTGGAGGAATTGAAAATGAAAAAATTATCATGTAAGGCATACGCATTATTTTTCACAATTTTTTTGGCAATAGGTTTAGCTGCTTGCAATGGAGAAGTTGAACCCGTGAATGCAAATGAAAATGAATACAACGAAACCAGTCAAGCTACCTACAACGGAGAAACCGAGAACGTAAATACAATCGAAAATGAATACAGCGAAACCGACCATCAAGTGGCGATTGAATTTCTAAGCCAAATGACAACGATTTTCACAGGTGTTCCTCGTGAGGAAAAGGATTGGATCGATGGTGAACTTGTACCCACTGGGCAATTTATTCTTGGTTGGGATGCCGAAACTCAGCAGTTGCTCACAACCGAGGAAGTGCCAGAAATTTATTTTGCCGCAATTTGCATGGGCGCATTCGTTGACAGAGACGGAAACCAAATACTTGATGCGCCTTGGATGTACGTACTCCGTACAGGTGATTGGGCATCGCTTCATTATGCCGGGCATTTTAGGCTGTTTGATTTTGACGATAGCGGTATGCCCGTTATTTTCGTCCACTTCAACCAAACATTTGACGGCGGTTATGCAGGGTTCTATCGGATATTCAGGTATGTAGACGGTGAATATAGGATGTTGGAGATGAAAGCCTTCGAAAACGGAGAGGAAACCCCACATCCCTGGATTGGCAGTTCGCATTTATTGTTTCGGGATAACAACGACAGGATTATTACGTTTATAGATTCAGATTATCATGGAATACAAAAATACGAGAATCTTATTCTCACGGATGAACACGCCGAACTTCATCTTATAACCGCCATGGATTGGGAAGATTGGGATGCGTGGCAACAACATCATTGGCGCGATTGGACACACGACATACCATATGGCTGGATGTATCATAACCCAACTATTTTCGGCACAGACATCCCGTTGACACTTGTTGAACCATTGCATGAGTTGCAAGAAAGCATTACTACTGCTATAGTTACAACAAAAAAAGGAGCAACTGAATGAAAATTTTATCTTTTGACGCCTACACATTAAAATGGATCGCCGTCATTGGCATGATTGCCAACCACGTAGCCATAGGGCTTGGTGCTGTTTTGCCGCTGGGGCTGCTGATTGTATTGTACGCCGCCGGTGGGCTTACCTACGTCATCATGGCGTATTTTGTGGTAGAGGGATATAAGCACACGTCCAACTTAAAAAAATATATTGGGCGGCTGTTTTTGTTTGGCTTGATTGCTCAAGCGTTTCACCCCACGGTGCTGGGCATGACAAGTATTACGGGAACAGGTTTTTTCTTGAATATCTTGTTCACCATTATTTTGAGCCTGTTTGTGCTAGTTTTGTACGACAAGATTAAGATTCGCTTTTTATTCTGGGTTTTGTTTATTGTTGCGTGTGTTGTTGCTACGTTTATGGATTTGTGGTTTGTAGGGGTTCTGGTGCCGCTTTTGTATTATGTAATTAAAAAAGAAGGCCGCAGACGCGCACTGCCTGGTATTGTTTCCGGAATTATTTGGGGGCTGTTTGGATTGTTGTCTGCCATTATGCCATTTATATATATCACCACGGGTCAGTTTGCAGAAGAGGTTTACGCTATGGTAGAGGCTCAGGGTTTGGCTATGGGAGTCTTTTTGGCGATGCCGTTCTTTGCACTCGGCTGCTTCTTGGGTTCCATTTTGATTTACAATTACAATGGCGAAAGAGGCAAGCCCGCAAAATGGCTGTTTTATGTAGCATATCCGGTGCATTTGGCTGTTATTGCAGCGGTCATGGTTCTTATGGGAATTGCCGCGTTTAATTTGTATGGGTTTATAACCCTCGGATAATATTGTAGCCCCACGACACGGCGGCAAGCATAACGATGATTGCAAGTATCAATTTCTTTGCCAAGAATGCGTTGAGCCAATCTATGGTGTGTTTGCCTGCAAATAAATCCAGCAGTGCGCCCGAAAAATATGCCATCGCGCCTATGGCAAGGGGCAGGAACAAAATATTCATCGTTATTGCACCAACAAAATCGAGTTGCATTGCCAAAACAACAGAACGGGTAAGGCCGCAGCCGGAACACGGCAACCCCGTTACCAGTTTAAAAATGCAGGGCATGGAAAAAGGCGTAGCGAAAGCCAACAAGGCCGCCGCTACGCCTAAGCTATACATCAATAATATTTTTTTTGCCCGCAGCCTACTGCAGTGGGAACTGGTCATAAGTTGTTGTTACATGACCCAAATGTTGCACCAACAGTTGGTAGTTGTAGTCTCTTGCGCGGCCGCTGATGATGAACATGTCAACTATCCACCAAATGCCGCACCCACCACATGTTAGCAATTTTGCAATACCAAGCCCGGTGTGCCCCAGCATAAACCTATCAACGCCAAGTTCCCCTAAGAATATGGAGAACAGCAAAATAGTTGTAGGGTCTTTAAGTTCAAGGGACAGCAATAAATTGGCCTTATCCTCCGGTAAACGCGAAAGCAAATCTGTGATAGATGCCATATGTTCTGGCCTAAAATAATTTGAATGGGACATGAGCCACATGTCTATGCGGTTGTTTCCTTGCATGTTGTTGCCTCCTTAAATCGCAATACGGAAGTTTAACATGAAACGACACGGTGGGTCAAATTTGCGGACAGTTAATAACTTCTTTCAACAGAAAAAATGTGACTTTTACAGAGTTTTGGGCTTAGGTTCATAAAAGAGTAAAACTTTTTAGCTAACTCGCTGGGATTCTTCGACACGGCTTTGAAATTTTTAAGGTCATCCATAGTTTTGAACGTGATAGCGTCTGCCCAAATATCGCCATCACGAAATTGCTGCCATGAGACATAGCCCTTTTGTTTAGAAATAAATTCATTGTTCAACGCCTCTGCGGCGAGCAAAAAGTCTGGTATAGATGCCTCTTTTTTGAGAGGATAAGAAACGTAATAAATAGCATTGGACATGATAAATGCCTCCATTTTATAGTAACTGTTCTGATGCAAAACTCAACTGGGGCGTGTAGCCACAACGGAAACAGCCCACTTCTTGGTCAATGTTCCGCTGCTCCTGGACAAGCGGGTATCAAGTAAAAACCCTTGACACCCCCTTGTTCAAAGAATCGCGTAATACCGCGGTTTTTTGGATGTTTTTGTTGGACGTCAAAAAAAATCTAACGATTCAAGAATAAACTTTGGAGTATTATTACACGTATCGAATGCAATTAGTTGCGTTTTGCAAACATGTAAAAATTGAATATATTTCAGGAAGTCGCTGAACTCTGTCGGCGACTTCCTTTTTCTTTATTGCCGCAGCTGGGGAAGTTTTACGGTCTCTGTTGCAGTCCCAAAGGCACCGTTGACGGGTCGGCTGCTGCAAGGTGCCGTCTTAGCAGTTCTACGTTGGCATAGTCGATTATGCCATCGCCAAACATATCCGCATTGGCTCGAATGAAACCGGTAGCCGCGATGAAAGCATACTTATCAATTGCCGCTATATAACGCCTCAACAACGTGATATCTGCGGCATTGATAACACCGTCGCCGTTTACATCGCCAAAGTTGACATTGGGAACATCTCCCCAATGTGCCTCAATGGTCACAGGCTCGGCAGGCATGGTGAATGTTGTAATCGGGCTGTTGGGGTTGGCAAAGTTCACCGGCGGTGAAGATGTCCATCCGGCAAAGAATTGAGTCGGATTTATACCAGCATTGATGGCAACGATTCTTCCTTCGTCGAAATTGCCGGCACCGGTTACTGGGGCATAGCTGCCGGTCACTGTTACGGGGAAGGTTTGGGCGAAGCTGTCAAATTCTACCCAACCGGATGGTATCCCGCTTGTTGGCCCCCAGAAAACTGCGTATTGCGTACCGGCATTGTTGATAAGTAAACGCGATTGGTCTGCGGATGCATTAAAATGCCTGTCAAATATGGCTCCAAAACTTCCGGATTGCCATTGGCCAACGGGTGAGTTGGCTCCTCGTATAGTCAATTCGTTGTTTGAAATATTAACCTCAATCATGGCTCTTATTCCGTTGCCGTTGCCTTCCATTGCGTTTACTTGCACAAAAATTTGCGGTGTATTAGCCGCGGTCAAAGTTGGCGAAATCACTATGGCGTTGGTATTTCCGGGCATTCCGGGGGTGGCCGTTCTTGCGGCCCAAAGACTGTTACCGGCCCCTGGGAAAGTCCTGTGTCCAACAACCGTCGGCTGTGCACCGGTAGCCATGGGCGGCCAAGGCGCAGTCCTGGACGGCTCTCCGTAGATTCCGTTCGACTCCCAACTTGCTGTAATTGTCACGTCATTTGCTGGCATGGTAAATGTAGTAATCGGGGCGTTGGCATTGGCAAGCACCACGTTTGCCGCGCCCGGCTCGCTTACTGTCCACTGGGCAAACCCAAAATGCAATCGTGTTCCGGCGGATATTATAACTGTATCTCCCGCTCTGTGGACGCCAGCACCGCTATTTATCCCGGCATGGCCGCCGTTTATGGTCACGTAATAGGCAGGAATCCACATTGCTGTTATAATCACAGGCTCGGTGGGCATGGTGAATGTAGTCTGTGGGCTGCCTGCATCGTAAAAATCAACAGGGGGCGAAGAAGCCCAGCCGCCAAAGATGTAATTGCCGCGTGTTCCGGCGTTGAGGGAAATAGTTCTTCCTTGCCTGCGGTAGCCCGATGGGGTCGCATCTGTTGCATTTTCGCTGACTATAGTCATAAAGTGGGCGGGTGAGTTGTCCTGCACCCAATGTGCCGTAACGGCAACATGTTCTGCGGGCATGGTGAATGTAGTTGTTGCGGCACTGTAATCGGCTAAGTCAATCGCCGGAGTTGATGTCCAATGGCTGAACAAGTAATCATCATGTTCACCGGCGCGGATTGTAACAGTCTCGTTTACAGCATAGTAGCCTTGGCCGCTGTCATCGGCGTGGCTGCCGTTTACGGTTACGCTAAGTGCAGGTTCAAAAGTCACCATTATGGTAACAACCCCGGCCAATCTGTCAATTGTCAGCGTGTTGCTGTTGTTGCCAGCCTGAAGCGCGCCATTAATTGTCCACCTAGCTACCCGGAAGTTGGGGTTTGGGCTGGCGGTAAATACAATTTCCGAACCTGTGGGTACAGACGCGCCGCTGGAGATTGCGTTTCCGTTTGCCGTTGCCGATACACTTCCGTTTGCCCCCGCCATGAAGGATACTAATGCCGGCACAGGGGCGCCGACACGGGCCGCAAAAGGCATGGAAATCCTTCTGTTTCCGTTTATGAATGTTAGGTTGCCTTCAAAGTATCCGTCGGAAGCACCTCCGGGGAATATCATCTGAGCCGTAAAAGTGTTTACGCCCAATGGGACAACTCTTAAACTTACCCCGCCAGGGTTGCCGTTGAAGCTGATTTGCGGCGTCCACGTTCCGGAACCCGGATTGTGAATGGTTATGGTTACGGGATTACTTTCATTGCTGGCGCGGGCAACACGTCCGAAACTTAATGATGCCATGTGCTGCAATTGAAACGGCGCGGCGGGCTGATTTGTTAATGGCACAAGATGTTCCGCGGAAGCAAACGCGCCGTCATTTCTGGTTAACGCGGCCAAAGGGTCTACAAAGCCTGCACCAGTGGCAAATACGCTGTTGGCTGCAAAACCCGCCAATGACACCGAGTCGGCCATTGGCCTGCCGGTATTCATCATACGTGCTTTAATTTCCCATGGCGGGGCGTTTGGGAATGCATCAACCATCAATGCCACAAGACCGGTTGCAATTGGCCCGGCCATGGAGGTTCCTGAAAACCAATTGTAGGCACTAGTCCCGCTTGTGGACCAATCATTGACACCAAGGGCAATTATATCCGGCTTAATGTGATACGTCTGCCGAACTGGCCCCCGGCCGGAAAACCCGACGACGGTATCACGGCCTCTATATGAAGCCCAAGGGCCGGCTTGCTGCCCACCCGCAGAACCCGCACCAATGGAAATTGCCAATGGGCTGCCGCTTGGTTCCAAAACGGTATATGGATTTGGGCCGTCATTGTGGGCGGCGACAACAACTATATGACCGGCCAGCACAGCATTGGTTACCGCAACCGTGTGGGCACTGAATGGGTTTGTTCCGCCGCCCCATGTGTAAATTATTTGCGCATTGACATTCCGCGCCTGTTCTAAAGCCCCAACGGTTGTAAACCCGGCATGTCCTCCGGAATGTGCTTTACGGAATGACCACAATTCTATTTCCGGAGCCATGCCGATTATTGCACCAGCGGAGAGTGTGCCGTGGGAGCCGGAATCTATATGTGGAAAGCCACGTTCTACGTGTGCTTGCCAGCCGTGAATTCGTCCTGTTCCGTCCAAAAACCGTGCAAATTCCGGGTGAGTATGGTTAATTCCCGTATCCAACATAGCCACACGCACCCCCGAACCGGTGATGCCCAGTTCGCTGTGTATATGGTTTATCTGCAGAAAATCTCTTGTTCCGCGCATCAATTGTGGATTGATAAAAAACGGGGACGGGGGCGCGGGTACATCATCAGCACCAGGCATGTACGGCACAAACGGCGATTCATCCGTGAAACCCCTCGGCGGCGTTGGTAAAATGTGCGGCGTTACTGCAAATACTTCCGGCAGTTCGGCAATTTGAGCCACCATGCCGGCCGGTAAACGCATATGTACGCCGTTGAATAATTGGTGGGTTTCACAGAAAACCACGGGAACAATGCCGGCAGGCGGCACCGGAATTTGCGAAAGCTGATAATTAAAAGCCGCGTGTCCGCTTAAAGCCTGCTCTTCATAAGAGGCGAATGACCGCGCCAAGCCGGGAGGAATAGGGCCAAGTTGAAGCCCTCTCTCTTGAATAAGCTCTAATGCCACGGATGGCGGCGTTATAAACTGCACTACAATTTCGGTGATTTCATCGGGGTTGCCCAGCGCATAAGCCCCTTCAAATCCTTGCATACCAACAGGGGCGTTGAGTGTGTCGGTCAAAAGTTCCCATTCTGCATACTCACGGGCTAGAGTTTCTTCAGGGCTTTCAAATGCGGGGTGTGCCTCGGCAATTATGTATCGGTTGGTGTCACCCCGCATTCCTGTCGCCGTTATATCCACATATGGTACGGCTATAGAAACGAACGCAATCACAAATGCCAGCAGCAAGGGTTTAAGCCTTTTTCTTAGTCTTTGCATTGTCCCACTCCTTAATATTGAGTCCCTTACGCCCCTATTTTAACTCAACTTTCGTGTCAAAACAATACATCGCTTAGCGGCAACACGCCCCACAAAAACATCATTGTGATATAATCTCCGCGAAGGGAGTGCAAATAGATGATAACAATAAAATGGTTCTTTGGCGAAGAGGGCGATTTAAGCGACGCCCACGCAATTCGTCGCGAAGTTTTTGTAGGTGAGCAAAACGTAGCCGAAGCGGATGAATATGACGGCACAGATGGTGCGTGTATTCACGTTGTGGCCTATGATGGCGACAAACCCGTAAGCACCGGACGGGTGATGATTAACCCGGAAGTTGGCGCAATTGACCCCGGCACTGGGCAGGAACTGACTCACGACGACTATATAATAGGCCGGGTGGCAACACTAAAGAGCCATCGTGGCAGGGGGCTGGCCAAAGCTGTGATGGAAGTGTTGATAAAGGCCTGCGCGATAATGGGCGGCAACAGGCAAATTTTACACGCCCAGCTTTCTGCCCGTGGATTTTATGAAAAACTGGGATTTGTCGCTTATGGAAATGAATTTGACGAATGTGGGATTGCTCATGTTGCCATGGAGCATTTTGGCGGAATTGAATGTTGTGGGAAGGAGGCAATGCTATGCGATTAGACAAATATCTGAAAGTAAGCCGGGTAATAAAACGCCGCACCGTAGCCAATGAAGCCTGCGACGCAGGGCGGGTAGAGGTTGGCGGCAAAACGGTTAAGGCGTCTTACGATGTAAAGGTTGGCGATGTGATATCCATCCGGTTTGGCGACAAAATCACCCGGCTTGAGGTGCTTGTTGTGAAGGATGTCGTCCGCAAAGAGGATGCGGATGGTATGTATCGGTTGTTGTAGCATTTTGAGGAACTACATCTTGATTTGCTATCAATATTTCGATAAAATATGCATATCACAAAAATGAGGTGAGGTTGTGGCAAAGATTCTTCCGAGTTCGGATTTGCGCAATAAATATAGCGAAATCTCAACTTTCTGCAACACCTATAATGAACCTGTTTACATTACAAAGAATGGCACAGGTGACTTGGTTCTCCTATCGAATGCCGCTTACGAAGAACTGTCAGGACGGCGTGAACTCCATCGGTTACTTGATGAAGGGCTTAGTGCAATGCGAAGTGGCGGCGGTCATCCGGCTAAAGAAGTTTTCGCAAAAATAAAGAGGGAGCATGGATTCGATGGAGTATGAGGTTATTCTTGAAACCACTGCTATTCTCGACTTGTACGAAATTCTTGACTATATCACCGATATACTCAAAGCCCCTGCATCAGCCAAAAGAGTTGTTTTATCAATTGAAGAAAAAGTAATGTCGCTTAGCTTCATGCCTGCCCGCCACCCGCTTGTAAATGATGAACAGTATGCTTCGATGGGTGTACGCTTAATACCTGCAGAAAACTACATAGCATTTTACATCATTGACGAGATAAAACGAGAAGTTCATGTTTTTCGTATACTCTATAATCGCCGGGATTGGCAGAGCATTCTATTTGCCAGATAAACAAAATCCCCATCAATTGTTGCCAACAATGATTGGTTGTTTTACTTCTGCCCTACACACCCTTTATAATGAGCTACCGGTAATCCAAAACAAAGGAGGGGTCACTATGGAAAAATCAAAATGCACTTGCACATGCTGTAAATGTCCCGGAGCAAAAGATTGCAAATGTGGCTGTTCTTGCAGCTGTCATAAGTAGTCGCAAAAACTTCAACTGGTTGGCATTGCCAACCAGTTGAAGTTTTACGAAACGTGGAGTAGGGGAGCAAATCAATGGGAAAAAAGAGTGCAAACTGTCACAGCCAGGCAGTTCAGTCCGAACGCTGCGCGGAAACCTGCATCGTGGGGTTGCGCATAGCCCAGGGGCGCATGAAGAAAAATTTAACCCAAGCGCAAATGGCCGAAAAACTCTTTGTCACGCCGCAGTGCATCGGCAAATGGGAACGCGGCGAAAGTGTGCCGGATGTGTTCACCCTGGGCAAAATAGGCCACATAATTGGCACAACCGACCTGAATTATTTCCTGGGGAAAGAGCCCTGTTTATGCGGATGCTGTGACGGTTGCACTTGCGTTTAATTGTCGAATAAATTATGATAAAAAATTTGACAATCGAATTTAGCTTTCGACTAAAAAACATCTTAACACGAGCAGGATGGCCAAGTTGGCCGTCCTTTTTTGTTCCATCTCAATCTGCCCGCGCATATTGTGGAGTAAAAAATGCTAGAGGAGAGATTATCATGGCAAGAATCGCGATGTATGCCGGGCATGGCGGAAGTGACCCCGGCGCGGTGGGCAACGGATTTAGGGAGAAGGATTTAAACCTTGCGGTATCAAACCAAGCCAGCAACATATTACGCCAGTGGGGATATACGGTAATCAACAACCGCACGACAGATGTGGACCGCAGCATAACGCGGGACGCCAACCTGGCCAACGAAAACCGAGTGGATGCGCTGGTGGAAATACATTTGAACAGCAACAACGGCCCCCCCGCCACCGGCACGGAGGCATTTATAAGCATACGCGACCAAGGCCGAGCCAGAGCCATTGCCAGTGCCATCTTGCAAAGAATCAACCGGCTGGGGTATGTAAACCGCGGCGTGAAAACAATGGTCAACTCTGCCGGGCAGGATTCGCTGGGAATATTGCGCCTAAGCAATGTCCCCGCTGTTCTTGTGGAACTAGCGTTTATCAACAACCCGCAGGATATGGCTCGGTTTAATGTAGCCGACATGGCAATGGCCGTTGCGTCGGGAATAAGGGATGTTATTCCTGTAAGCGGAAGCGGCGGGGGAACCGGCGGCGGCAGTGGCGGATTCCCACCATTCCCGGGAACACTGATTCGCGTTGGCGATCGCAATGAATCTGTGCGGCAGGTTCAGCGATGCCTAAACTCCGTTTCGGCGCGGCAACCCAGCATTGGGCGGTTGGCCGAGGATGGAGTTTTTGGGCCGCTTACCCTTGCCTCAGTCACCACGTTCCAGCGGCTGTTTGGGCTTTCCCCCGACGGGATTGTTGGGCCGCTTACATGGGCGGCACTAACACGTGAATGCACAACGCCAGGCATAATGTCACCATACCCAGGCGCACTGATACGCATCGGCGAACGCAGTGAATCTGTGCGGCAGATTCAGCGATGCCTAAACGCAGTTTCGGCGCGGCAGCCCAGCATTGGGCGGCTGGCCGAGGATGGAGTGTTTGGGCCGCTTACCCTAGGCGCGATTACCACATTCCAACGGTTGTTTGGGCTTTCCCCCGACGGAATTGTAGGGCAGCTTACCTGGGCGGCACTTACGCGGGAATGCGGTTCGGCATAGGTGTAATACAAAAATAATTAAATCCCCCTTGCCGCTTTTAAACAGTGCGGCAAGGGGGCATCCATCCATTTACATATAGCTAGATTTTCAATTTGTTTTCGTATTGTTGTTTCAAATGTTTTGTTACGGCTCCTTTGTCGTTAAGCCCTTTTTTAATATAATGCAAAGATGAATCACTATGTCTGTCAAGTATTTCAAGTTCAGTATAGTCATAAAAACCTAATTCCGACTTTTCTATGTCCCAATCTATATCGTTTATCAATTCAATTTGGCTTTTGTCATTTATACATAATCCAACATCGCCCGGAATGAAAAATGTATCATCCTTGTAAACTTCATTAAATATGTCTGCAAGTATTTTTCTTGTGGTGCGGAATTCTTCCCCAAACTCGGAAATGATACAAAGCCTGGGCTTAACAGCTTCAGCTAGTTTTGCAAGCCCCAGCCTTCCAAGGTGATTTTTGTAAAAATATTTGGAATTTTCCTTTGCCGATTTCGAGAAATTAAAAAGATTCTCATAATCTTTAAACCCGCCTAAATGAGCAAGAAGTACAATTTTTTCAACTTCACCGCGAGCCTTATATTCATTTATAATGTTTTTGTAGCTGGTTTCAATTTCTTCACTAAATCCAGTGTCTCCGGTGTAAAGTAGAAGAAACTTGTCATATTTAATGCAAAAACCCATGGACTCGCAATCCGAAATTAGGTCGTCGTGTTTTGCTTTTATTGCTGAAATTTCTAAAGAAATATCAGATGAAACGGGTATCTTGTCGCCAGCTTTTATAATAGTAATGCTGTAATTTTCATTAGATTTTAACTTTAGCATAGGGGAATATTTCATAAATGTGCTTGCGGACATATATATTTCAATGCGTTTTCTTCTTGGAGATACTTTAAACGTTTCTTTTGCGGATATTTCTGCTTCCTTTCGCACCTCTTCCATTATATCTTCTTTTCTTTCTTCAATCTCTTTTTCGGAATATTTGCTGAAAATTTGCTCTTGCTTTTCTTTGTAGGCCAATTCAATAATCGTGCCTTCTTTTCTTGAAAAGACATCGCCCATGATATTTTCGTTATATTCATGAAGCAGTGTAAGAATGGATTCCAAATCCGCAACATGGTCATTGTGTGCGTGGGAAATAAGTATAGTATCTATTTCTTTAAACTTATATCCCGCCGATTTAAAATTGTCAATAAAATTAAAACCAGGGTCAATAACTATCCCTTTTCCGTCTACTTTTAAAAAATAACCGCCACCCTTACTTATATTACGATTGTCTGCAATAATAGGCGTATAAGAATTCCACTTGCGCAATACTACGAATTTTAGGCCATTATCCGCAACATCATGCAAATCTTCTTGAATAAAGCTATGAAACGATTCTTTAGTCTCTTTGATGCTTTTTTCAATTTCGGACGCTTTTATAAGGTCTGTTAATTTCTTGATTTTTTCGTTAGGCCTAATTGCTTCACTGAGCAGAGCCTCAGCTTTTTCAATATTGCTGTCGATGGTTTTTAGAAGATAGGTATTGTTATTTGCCACAGCTACTTCTTTGGCTTTATTAAAAGCGTTGGATGCTAATTCATACTGTTTTAAATTTTCAAGATACGTAATGCCAAGATTTTTATAGGAGTCAGCCAACCAACTGTTTGGCGCGTTGTATTCTTCGCGGAGTTCAATGGCTTTTTTATAGTCAGCAAGTGCCTTATCATAATCACCAATAACATCAGCATAATAATTTGCACGATTGTTGTATACTGCGGGTTCTACAGGGTTAAGGGCAATTGCTTTATCAAAGTCTTCATGTATTGTATCGTATTTTCCCGTGGCATAATTCAATTCAGCGCGCAACAAATATCCCCCAGTTCTTTCGGAGTTTAAACGTATCATCTCTTCAGCAACAGACATTGATTCGGCATACTTATTTAAACGACGATAAACCCATCCCATATTTCTATACGCGTCATAATTATTATCCAACTCAACCGCTTTTTTAGAATCTTCCAAACACGCTTCAAAATTTCCATGGTCATAAAACAAATCCCCTCTTTCAACATAGAGCTTTGAAAGTTGCGAAACCTCCCCGTTTTCCGGGAAAGATTCAATCTCCTTATTTAATTCATCAATTGTTTTAGCCATAGTAACCCCCGCATTCTGGATTCGCTCCAGCAAATTATGCCATGATTATACAAAATGCCACAGGACGTTACAATCCTTAAATTTTTTGGTTTACGTAGGGACAACTCCATGGTAAAATTTACAATCAAAAGGAGGCGCACCCATGAAAAACCTAAAAGGAACAAAAACCGAAAAGAATCTACTCGCCGCATTTGCCGGTGAAAGCCAAGCCGTCGTCAAATATGGCTACTACGCGTCACGGGCGAAAAAAGACGGCTTTGAACAAATCTGCGGCATTTTCCAAGAAACAAGCGGCAACGAAAAGGAACACGCAAAACTGTGGTTTAAGGCCCTGCACGACGGCGGAATCCCGGACACCATGCAAAATCTTTTGGATGCCGCAGAGGGCGAACATTTTGAATGGACGGATATGTATAAGGAGTTTGCCGAAGAAGCAAAAGCCGAAGGGTTCCCGGAACTTGCGGCACAGTTTGCGGCGGTAGGGCAGGTAGAAAAATCCCATGAAGAACGCTACCGCACGTTATTGTCAAACATAAAAGACGACAGAGTGTTCTCCAAAACCACAAAAGAGGTGTGGATATGCCGCAACTGCGGGCATCTGCATGATGCAACAGACGCGCCGGAGGTTTGCCGTTTATGCGTACACCCCAAATCGTTTTTTGAGATTAGGGCAGTGAATTATTAAGACAAAAATTGCGATTTTTAGGTGAAAGGGGTATCAAGGGTTTTTACTTGACACCCCTGTTTTGTCGTTTCTGTTTTGTTGACTTTTACGGGCTTTTTTGCACTTATGTTATGTTGAAAAATTCAGTTGGTAATAAAGTTATACCAACTGAATTTGCGCAATTTAACTTTTTCCTGGTGATGAAAATTGATTTTCGTGCATCGCCAAGGTTTTCCCTTGCAATCGCGCAATTATTTGTTATACTTTCATTATGATAATTCGAAGCCTTGTTTTTGCATTTGTACTTACGATGTTGCCCATGGCGGCATTTGCCCAGCCCCAAAGGTTTTTGCCCCTTGATGCCACTGCGGCAATTTTGGTGGAGCAGACCACGGGGCGTATTTTGTATGCCCACAACGTGCACGAACGCAGATACCCGGCCAGCATGTCTAAGATACTTACCGCCTTGGTTGTCATGGACTACCTTGAACCGGATGACGTTGTTGTCGTGGGGCCGGAAATTAGAAGCATGCCGGCGGGGTATGCCACCAATATACATGTCGAAGGCGAAACAATCACAGTGCGCACGCTGCTTAAAGCTTTGATGGTGCGCTCAGGCAATGAAACCGGACGAGTGCTGGCACTTGAAGTGGTTCGCAGGCAAACAGAGCGCGCAGATATCACGTACAACGAAGCAAAGCCGCTATTCTCTACAATGATGAACGACAAAGCTCGTTCGCTTGGTGCTGTAAATACTACGTTTAGCAACCCCTATGGGCTTCACTCCACCCAGCATTTCACCACGGCCTATGACATGGCGTTGATTTCCCGTGCATATATGGATAATCCTGTGCTGGCAGAGATAGCAGGAATCAGAACATTTGAGGGCGACAGCCTGGGCGGCGTGGCATTTCCCAATGCCAATGTGCGGGAATACTCATGGACAAATTCTAACAGACTGCTTCCCGGGGCGGATATGAGCCATCCATTTGCCACGGGCATCAAAACAGGCTTTACCACACCTGCGGGGCATTGTTTTGCCGGGTCGGCATATCACAATGGCGTTGGCCTTGTTACCGTGGTTTTTTATTCTGAAGACCCCGGTCGCTGGCAGGATACCCGGATGCTTTTGGATTATGGTTTTTTTAATTTTGCATTCCACGATATCGTTTATGAGCAGCAGATTGTGGACACGGTTTACATTGGCAACCCCCGCCTGGGCGATGAAGCAACCATTGATGCGCTTTCTGCCCAAAGCAACCGCACAATACTTAGCCATGACGAATACGCGGCCATGACCCGTGTTGTCACATATGACCCGCTGTTACTTATTGACCCGGATGAAATTGAAGATGAAAGCCGCAGGGAACTCCCTCACCTTAGGGCACCCATAGATGCCAACCAGGAAATAGGCACGGCAAAATACATGGTGGGGCATGAGATAATTTTCCAAACCCCGGTGCTGGCGGCCAGATATGTATATGAAAGAACATTTGACAGCGATATGGACTATTATATTTCTTTGTTTTTTGGTAATATCTTTTCCAGGCGTGCGCTGCCTTATTGGTTTGGGTTTGCGGGCATAGCTTTTGGGCTGTTTTGCCTGCATATTGCATTTGCCACAAGCCGCCGTGTAAAAAAGTTTGAACGCTGGCAACAGCCACCGCGCCGCGTTAGCAAATATGAAAGACGATAATATAAGTCGTTTCGCTTTGAAACGGGCAGAGGACGAGCAAAAATACGCGGCTTTAGGCGCATTTTTGCGACAGACGAAGCCCAATTTCAATCGAAACGACCATGGAGTTGACTATGCCAAAAAGCATGACAGGCTTTGGGCGCGGCGAATGCATTCGCTACGACAGGCGTTTCAAAGTGGAAATAAAATCTTCCAACCATCGTTACAGCGACTTTTCTATTAAGTTGCCTCGTTCGCTTAACCCTTTTGAGGACAGAATCCGCCGCCGGCTGGCCAAGGATATTGCCCGGGGAAAGGTGGATGTGTGGGTCAACTTTGACAGCTTTACCCAACGGGACGTGGTTGTTCAGGTGAATGACGTTTTTGCGGACGCATATATGGATGCTTTGCGTGCGCTTGGCGAGCGATATCAATTGGGCGAACCGGGGATGATTCCCTCGCTGGAACTGCTGGCCAAAAACCCAGAGATTATCACGTTTGATAAATTTGAATCCGTGCTAAGTTCCGCAGAATCACAGCAAGAGGTATGGGAAACACTTTCCGATGCGTTGGAGCTTGCACTTGAGCAGCACAGCATCATGCGCGGCACAGAAGGGGCGGCCATGGCTCGTGACATCGCAAGCCACCATGCCGAAGCCGTGGAACTGCTGGCGCAGATTAAATGCCGCGCACCCATAGTGGTTCAAGACCAAGCCGCAAAGCTAAACGACCGGGTCGGCGAGCTGGCAGCCCAGCTTGGGCAGCAGCCAGACGAGGCGCGGCTCATTACAGAAATAGTCATCCTGGCAGACAAGGGCTGCATCAACGAAGAAATAGCCCGGCTGGAAAGCCACTTGCAACAGCTGGCTCAGATGCTAAACGAAGAAGAAGCCGTGGGGCGCAAGCTGGACTTTCTTATGCAAGAATTAAACCGCGAAGCCAACACCATCAGTTCAAAATCGCCGGATATCAACATGACCCAGCTGGCGATAGAGCTTAAAAGCGTGATTGAAAAAATACGCGAGCAGGTTCAGAATATTGAATAAACTTCAGTTGGATAGCAATGCCAACCAACTGAAGTTTGATTTACATGTGAGAAGGGGTGTGCTTGATGATTCCCATGCCGCCTAAGCTAATCAACGTCGGTTTTGGCAATACTGTACCCATAGGCCGAATTATTGCTATAATAGGCAACGATTCGCTGCCGATAAAACGCTGCATAAGCGACGCAAAAGAAAAGCAGACCCTTATCGACGCAACCCAAGGGCGCAAAACTCGCGCCGTTGTTTTTGTGGACAGCGGGCATTTGATATTGTCGGCACTTCAGCCGGAGACTATAGCCAACCGTTTTGCCGGGCCTGTGAGCGATGCCGCTCAAGAGCCTGCACTGGGTTAGCGGTTGCCTATGGACGGAATGTTAGTTATCATATCCGGGCCCAGCGGTTCTGGCAAAGGCACGGTGGTGCGGCAGCTGGATGCCGCACTGGGGTATGCGCTAAGCATATCTGTAACCACGCGTGCGCCACGGGACGGCGAGCAAGACGGGCGGGATTATTTCTTCACCACAGAAGAAGAGTTCACCAAAATGCGCAGCAACAACGAATTGCTGGAACATGCCGTGTATGTAAACAATTTCTATGGCACGCCGCGCCGTTATGTAGAGGATCAAATTGCCAGGGGCAAGGTTGTTGTGCTGGAAATAGAAGTCTATGGGGCATTGCAGGTGAAGGAAAAATTCCCCGAAGCGGTGCTGGTTTTTCTTATTCCGCCAACTATTACAGAGCTGTCTCGCCGCCTAAAGGGGCGCAACACAGAGGACGATGTTACAATAGAAGCCCGGCTAAAAAAAGCCCTCGAAGAGATTCCACTGATTGACCAATACAATTATCTGGTAATCAACGATGAAATATCTGCGGCGGTTGAAAAAATCAACACAATCGTTAATGCCGAACGCCTAAAGCCCAAAAGATGTAAGCCCGTAGTTGATGCTTTTGCCCAGAGCCAAGTCGATTTAGTGCATTTCCAATTATAAAGGAGCTGTAAACATGCTTAGACCATCCTATTCAGAGCTTATGGAATCAATCGAACAAAGCGGAAAACTCGATAGCCGAGTTGCCAGCCGTTACACCGTTGTGTTGGCGGCAGCCAAACGCGCGCGCCAAATAACCGACGGGGCAAACCCCTTAACCTATGCCCCTACAGACCGTGCGGTATACATTGCCGTGCGCGAAATGAGCGAAGGCAAGCTGCGCCTAAAAGTGCAAGACGAACTGCTCGACGGCAGATACGAGCGCATGTTAAAAGACCAATACCGCTATAGGGGAATGACCGCCCTGTCCAAAGACGACTTGCGCGAAGAGCTTAAGGACAACTACACAGCGGTATATACAACGGAAGACGATGACATGGAAATAGAAATTTTCAGCGAAACGTCTTTCACCGATGAAGAAGCGGAAGTCATAGAAGACAAGGACGATTTTGATATATATGGCACAGGCGAAGAACCCGAGGGCGGCCTAGACGAGTGATGGGCTATGCACTGGTGTGCGTAGATGTGTTGCACGGGGATGTTGACCGCCTTTTCCACTATGCGATTCCAGAGGAACTTTCCAGGGTTGTGCAGGTGGGAATGCGTGTGCGTGTTCCTTTTGGCAGAGGCAGCAAGCTGATTGTGGGTTATGTGATGGAACTCTCTGCCGAGCCGCCTACGGATGTTGCGTCTGATAAAATAAAGGCTAT
>Ga0123355_10005998_pt1 | contig 17918 bp, 4 predicted proteins | sample TergutEmb28metaG_3_FD_89872 | JGI IMG/M metagenome (GOLD analysis project Ga0123355, IMG submission 89872) | Embiratermes neotenicus P1 segment gut microbial communities from Petit-Saut dam, French Guiana - Emb289 P1 | ecosystem: Host-associated > Arthropoda: Insects > Digestive system > Gut ... | reverse complement strand
GATATTTATTTACTGCAAAGCTACTCTACATGTTTCGGGTGTCACAGCACCCATCATCAGGAGTATTAAAAACTGTACCCGCAGCCTCCGGTACAAGTAGTATGACCTGTACCGGAGGCTGCGAGTACAGTTTTTAATACTCCTGATGATGGGTGCTGTGACACCCGAAACATGTAGAGTAGCTTCGCAGTAAATACATATCTGCATAGTGTTGCAGCTGTTGGATTTTTATTCACATTGAAAGGTAAACAAATTATCAAATTTGTTCAGTTGAGATCCCGGAACTTGCTCTGTAATATTACGTAAAGCGTAGATATTTTACTGTCCGCAAGATTCCACCACTGACCTTTATCCCCAGACAGATGGATCCAATTCACACTTTCATGAACCCGTTATTTAGCTTCCCTTTCAATATTATTCCCCCACATACGCCTGGTTGTTCAAACTGATAATGTTTAGGTTAAACGAGTAAGAATGCACATGCGACCTGGCTATATAGTTAGTTTATCTCATCCTCAGTAATTTTTTATCCTTTGTAACTTGTTCAAAAGTACACTTAGTTTATGTACTTGTCTTAACATGAAATACCAATTTTATTTTGACATTTTGCTGACCGTGCATCTCAGTATATTTATCTCAGTAATTAACCATCTTGATGCACAAAACTTTTTTTTACAACGAGTTTGTTTCGTGCCTCTACATGTTTCGAGCACATGTGCTCATTATCAGGAAGTCAAAATTGCATTACACAGCCACTTGTATCATCACACTGAAACAAGTGAGTGGTCTAAAATTACTAAAATACAATTCTATAAATATGAATTTTTTTCAGGTGTGATTACTGTGTATTACTTACTATAAACTTGTTATGTCATGTAGAGGTTATGTTTATCCAGTTATTAAACTTATTAGAAAGGTACTATGTCCATTTACATTTATGTTTGCTTAGTCTATCTAGTCATAAAATCGTATAAATTGCTGATTAGTTGTTGTATCTACAGGGTTATGTTTGTCCGGTTGTTAGAGTTGTTAAAAATACGATGTCTATTTACATTACCTATCTACAAAAAGTTGTGTTTATCTAGTTATTAAGATTGTGCGGTGTCTATTTACTTTACATTAAGTGTTGAATCTACAGACAATGCAAATTGATTGTTGTTAAAACGTCAAGCCTTGGATTTGGGACCCTTCTTATTCATAGCCTCCCTGAAGGTGGCACTCCGGTGCCGAAATATGTAGGGCTGATGCTTATAATGAATTGTGTCGTACGATATGTATTTTATTGTATTTCGTTCAGTGCATCTGTTTGTCACTATATTGAATGAAAGACCAAGTTTTTTTTCATAAAAAACAACACGTAAAACTTACAACGAAAGTAAATTTCACCCTGAACGAAGCCACGAAGACCCGGAGGAGGAGTAGAAGTATAGCTGTACTCTTTCTTTAACCTCGGCGCTAGATGGGGTAGGTGGTCAACGGCACGCTCCGGCCGCTTTGCCCCTGGGAAGGACCCGGTACCCATTGTATAGGAGGCTGGATGGGCCTCAGAGCCGGTCTGGACAGGTGCGGAAAAACTCGCCCCCACAGAGGTTCGATCACCGGACCGTCCAACCGTAGCTAGTCCTGGCTCCCACGTGCAACTTAAGGTTTGTGTATTTTAATATTAGTCTCTTTATACAGGAGCAGAAAGGAAAGCGTTTAATTACATTAGGCACCAACCATGCAGCTAGAGATGAGTTCTTTTCGTGTATATTTACAGGCAAATTAAGTTTGATATTTTCGCGTTGCGGTAATAATACATGCTTATGAAAGGAAAATAGGAAAGTATAGAATCTAGATATATGTTGTCATTTTAAATACTCTGATGAAAGAGCCGTGGGATTAAGAGCTTAATTTCCCAACCGTAAACATGTTTAATTCCGGTTAAAATAATCAGGGTGAACAAGTGAGCCAATACAAAAAAGACACAGTGATATTTATGTAGCAGACGCCCTTGGACTTCAAGCCATCGAGTGTGCAGAATAGCAAGTCATTATTAGAACGAGGCGACACGTCTTGACACGAGTGTCTGTCCACCCGCCCTTTCGCAAGTTTCACGTACAGACTAGCTACTGAACGCATCTCTTCTAAATTAGCGTTGTATTAGAAGTGTCGGCAGAATTACGTTTCGTACCCTGTAATATCTGCCTCACGTGCCGACCAAATGCGACGTACAAAAATTTCCGAATTACAGAGAGGATTAAAATTGTGTTATGTTGCACAATATATTCATTTTACCAATATCTATAATTTAATATCCGGACTGAATAAATTGACTGAGAAGCAAAGAAATTTAGTGCTGCGTTTTTCAGTGTGTTTGTCAATTTATCGTATTTATGCCTTTCTTGACGATTCTGTAGGTAAATTATATAGTGTGCAGTGGCCAGAAATTTAGAGGGACGTGTAAGGGAAGTGACCTTAGTTTTGTGAACTATCTCAGAAAAGTTCGGAAGGACTGAAGAAGATCCAACAGCAGCTTAGCCGTGTTAACCGGCGACAGGAAGAGATTTTTTGTTGTTCTTCTCAGTCCTTCCATTGGAATACCAAGAAAATACTACTAATTAACCCGCTACCATGATATTGCGCCCCTTTTTTTATAATTGTTTATTCCACCAATCTGCCAATCATTAACCCTGCATTGTAGGAATTAAGTGTGATGTCCAGGCAAACCAACAGTTTTTGTCACGAGGATCACACGTATCACGTGACTGCACTGTGCGGGAAAAGTACAATACGTTGAATGTTATAGCTGTTGGTACGTGTAGTTAGCCCTGTTCTTAAAGGGATAAACAGCTGTGAAATAACCCGACACTTTACACAACAATAAATTTCAACACAGTATTCCTACAGCAGTATCTGTTTGTGCATATCACTTTGCTGCAGTCCATATATTCTAGAAGTGACCAGACGGGGTCGGGGAAGGGTGGTTTGGTATACTGCATAGTTCAGATATGATAGAGGTTAGTAAGTTGGGGTGAGACCTGAACATTACCAGCTGGTAAATTGAGTCAACCAAATAAACTCTGACAGTCTTCAAAACCACCGCAGAGGATGGATTTACACAGCAGACCCTTTATCACGAGCCACACATATTCTATCCATCTTTTAGAGATGGTTTTCTATGACATGAGTTATAAATAAAGCTTCTACGTATGTCAGCGTGAGGTGTATTTTGTAGTTGGAAGCAATTTATTGGGACAACAATAACAGACAGATTTCCATGTCATAATAACTCGCATCGTAAATCGCAATGTGTTGTAAATTTTTAAGAGAAATTTTTCATATATCGATTCATTTTTCGTTTGGAGTAATAATTAAGTTTGTGGTTACAGATTAGCTAGTTCTCGATTTCTCTCTAGCAATTTGAATTCCTTTCTCTTCTAAATTAAGAGAACGTCTTCCTCTCGGCCCTAAGAATGGCTACCCTGCTTCAGTTTCCGATTATTCGTGTTCTGTCAGCGGCATTTTTGAAACTTTAGGTCTGCTAGGTTGTGGCGCTAAGTCGACTTTTCGTGAACTGCTGGACCCTGAAGAAGAAGACGCTGTAATCTCTCTGAACGTCGGTAGCTATTTACCACCCGACTTGGCATAACATCCCAGGAGACTTGAATCTTCTGAGATTGTTTTTGGCTTCCCTATCCCAAGAAAATATTGGGAGCAGTACCTTTAATTACGTCACGCCTGCTACTACATCATTTCTAAATTATTATTCAACAATAAACGTACCATTCAATGCTGTACGCACTGAACTGCTATCATCATCATCATCGACATCTTCTTCCTCTACTTTTTCTTCCTCCTCCTCCTCCTCCCCCTCTTCTTATTCTTCACGTATTCTGTGTTACAATAGGACCACAACCTCTTCCAAAGCCAGTTAGACAGTGCCATCTACTGCTACCTTTTCAATTTCCCCGTATCTTCTTGTTTCCTTAAGACCATTCAGTAGCTGGTTAATTCTTCTTCTTCTTCCTCCCGTCCCGTATATTTTTCCTTTTATCTTCCTTCAGTGACGTGTTTTAGAAGGCAATTCTTACGCAACATGTGACCAATACAGTTATACTTCCTTCATTTAAATGTTTGAAGGGTATTTCCTCCCTCCTTGACTCTTCGTGGTACATTTTCCTTTTTCACACGATCGGTCCAACTGGTTCAACTAATATCCATCCTTCTTTAACACGCCATTTCAAAACTTTCAAGGTATTTCTGATCTACCAGCTTCTAAAGTCGTCATTAAATAAGCAATAAAGTAATCTAAATTATTCATTCCTATTTTACATCACGCTCAGGCCTACTGTTTCTCTATCCTAGGACTTTGACCCGGGTAAAAACCTTTTTCAAATTTTAAAATGCAGTGATTTTAGAGGCATTATGTTTGCAAAAACAGACCCATTTCACTGTTATCTCTAATAAACCTAAACTATGTCAACGAAAAGGCAGGGGGTGAAGAAATGCATACAGCATTGGTTTAGATCTGCAGGCTTTGGTCATTTCAGAATCTTTGAATGCAAATTATAATCGCTCGAGAACCGTACATATGGTAACCGAGTGAAATAATGAAAGCGACTGAAGCGGTTCGTTAATTAGTGAAGACGCTGAAGTTACATCACAATAACGTCTCTGAAAGTATCATATTGCTTGAAATATTGACTGAAAAATAATGATGCACCATTACTTTGTGATGCGTCCTTCATAGTCTGCTACATGTATGGCGCAACCCTTCCCTGCCCATGCTAAGTTACCATTAGTACTCAGATATGAATATGAAGTATGGGCATGAGAGCTGCATTGAAGTCTGTCTTGCTGAGTCTTACGTTTTTGTTTATTCTATGTCCTGTTCTGTATATTCTGTATATCCTATGTTCTGTTCTGTATAATTATGTTCTGTTTTGTATATTCTATGTTCTGTTCTGTATAGTCTGTTCTGTATATTCTATGTTTTGTTCTGTATATTCTAGGTTCTGTTCTGTATATTCTGTGTTCTGTATGGTCTATGTTCTGTTCTGTAAATGTGTTCTGTTCTGTATATTCTATTTTCTGTTCTGTATATTCTATGTTCTGTTCTCTGTATTCTGTGTTCCGTTCTTTATATTCTGTTTTCTGTTCTGTGTAATCTGTGTTCTGTATATTCTATGTTCTGTTCTGTTCTGTATATTCCATGTTCTCTTCTGTGTATTGTGTGTTCCATTCTGTATATTCTATGTTCTGTTCTGTATAATCTGTGTTCTGTTCTGTATATTCTATCTTATGTTCTGTATATTCTTTGTTCTGTTCTGTATATTCTATGTTCTGTTCTGTATATTATATGTTATTTTCTGTATATTCTTTGTTCTGTTCTGTATATTCTGTGTTATGTTCTGTATATTCTTTGTTCTGTTCTGTATATTCTTTGTTCTGTTCTGTGTATTCTTTGTTCTGTTCTGTATGTTCTATGTTCTGTTCTGTATATTCTATGTTCTGTTATGTATAATCTGTGTTCTGTATATTCTATGTTCTGTTCTGTATAGTCTGTCTTATGTTCTGTATATTCTTTGTTCTGTTCTATATATTCTTTGCTCTGTTCTGTATGTTCTATGTTCCATTCTGTATATTCTTTGCTCTGTTCTGTATGTTCTATATTCTGTTTTGTATATTCTACGTTTTGTTCTGTATAATTATGTTCTGTATATTTTTGTTCTGTTATGTATATTCTGTGTTCTGTTCTGTATAATTGTTCTGTATATTCTTTTTTCTCTTCTGTATATTCTTTGTTCTGTTCTGTATATTCTTTGTTCTGTTCTGTATGTTCTATGTTCTGTTCTATGTATATTCTGTTTTTGTTGTGCCAACTGGCACTCTTCGAATATCCTGAGTGAGGTTTTCCGTGCTCTTTCCTCGGTTCTTAGGCAAATGCCAGGGTGTAACTCGCAGACGGGGCACGGCCCGCACTCTTCCCAATTAGGTTGTTAATTATGTTGTTCTTGTTGTTAATTGTGTTCTGTTGTCAGTTGTGTTGTTCGTGTTGTTAATTGTGTTGTTCTATGTATTGTTTGTGTGTAAATGTGTACTGTACTACTGCCACCGGGTGTCAACCCAATTGCTGTTAGCAAATATATCAAACACATTACCCATTTCGTTTCGAAGACGGCTCTGTTAAGTGTAACTTTATGTTCATAGTGGTTCAAAACAATTGACAAGTCTTTTTAGTTGCCTCTCTATGGGTTGATTTTACTTCTTGGTATTCGAGGTGAACAAACGGGGTCAATGAAATAAAGCCTATTTTCCAAACAAGAATTATGGCTCTGTAAACTGGTGAATTATCCAGCGCATCCCAATGTTAGTTTTGAGCAAGCATGTCATAAAAGGTGCCATCTCTGATACAGAAGATCCACAGCTTCAGTTTTGTGATGATGTCATTCCTCTCCGTTACATCCTGTCAGATCCCTCGACCGCAGGCATTCATGCCACATGTCTGCCTTTCAGTGTTCATCAGAACCAGCTGAGGAATGTGAGGCCATATTTATGCGTCTAAATACAGTACCTTGACTGAAACGTTTTGCATTTTGGCCGGAATAAACAGGTTTCTTGCGGGCTGTCCCAGTCCTTAGGTACCAATTTTGGAAGTATTAACAGAAATATGCCTCAGTCATTCCCTGCAACTTCACTATAACTCTTAGTAACTGTCCAACTTAATGCACAAAATCTCGTTTTGTAATAAGTTTATTATATTCCTCTACATGTTTCGAGCACTATGGTGCTCATCATCAGGAGGTCAAAATTGTATTATATAGCATCTGGTATCATCACACCTATATGTGGCCGTCCGGTTCCCCGGACGGCCACCTACAGTGTTTATATTACAATTTTGACCTCCTGATGATGAGCGCATAGTGCTCGAAACATGTAGAGGAATATAATAAACTTATTACAAAACAAGAATTTGTGCTTTAAATTGGTCAATTACTATGATTATACGGAGATGCACGGTTAGAAAAACATCAAAATTCGCTCTCACTGTCACTCAGTGTTGCGCAGTCTGCAATAACTATGGCGACCCTAATTGAACCACAGATAAATAGGCATGTATACGAAGTCAGCATTCCCAAATCATTAAAACTGTTTGTGTGGGTAATATACGTGGATTTTCAGCCAAATAAATTGCACGTTTTGTATCGCGTTATTTGGTTAGCGCTTTTTAGACTTTCATAAATGAAGCTATAAATTGGTCTGTCGTGGTAAATGATAAACAAGAGACGTACAGGAGCTCTCGGGGACGCTTTTAAAGGTACTTTCCCAACCTTTCCATGGTGGATCTGCATAATTTCATGATACATCTCCGGATAGCCTGCGGCTAGTCTGATATTTGATTCCGGGATTGTGAGTATCAAGTTGGTATCAAAACTGCCACTCCATAATATTCGGTGTGATGTATATAAGAACTTCTCATACGTATTCTTGGGTTATTGGGTTAAAATATTGGCCGAATTACGATTTGAATTTCTTTGTTGATTTTTTCAGTCTCTCTTTGTGCGTACTGGAATATAAACATCATTATCATATATGTTATTGTTGGGTACTGTGGAATGCCAAGTTGGAAGATCAACTTGGATTAAAATATTTTTTAATAAGAATAAATTACTTTTTTGGACCGTGCATCATCTTGATAGTTGAATAAAGAGAGATCAACTTGATGTCGCTTGCTTTATTATTTCACTATTTAATGCTCAACAAGTTTCGGATGTTAATACATCCATACTCAGGAGCTTGCGACTTATTTGTTGAGTCATTTCTTGGGTTGTATTGCTCTGGTTCTCAACAAATAAGTCGCAAACTCCTGAGGATGGATGTATTAACATTCGAAACATGTTGAGCATTAAATAATGAAATAAAAAAGCAAGTGACATAAAGTTGGTCTTTCTTTATTCAAGAATAAATTAATTTCGAGGAAAATATTTAACAGAAATAACAGACGTGTAGTTAGTAGTGTAATTAGTCTCTATTTATTCAAGAATAAATTTATTTCGAGTAAAATTCAATAATTAACAGAAATAACAGACGTATAGTTGAAGACACAAGAAGCTGCCAGTTTGTCATGAGAGGGAAGTCTCATACACTTACAGAGGGAAGTAACTGTAGTAATGCCAGGAAAATTTGTCCTTATATTTATTTACCTGAGAATGGTGTCATAGAATCGCATGGGACAGCAAAGATATACCACTCAGCGTTCATAAACTCGCCGATGGAAGGTGGGTAGTAGACACCTTCACACCTCAGCCACTTTTATACCCGAGGGAATAGTCCTGGGTGCCGTTTGGTTAAGAGGCTTGGTGGCATGACTTTCGGTCTGGATGTCGTGAGGACAGTAATCTCTGCCCCTGACAGGAATCAAATACCGCAATTCCCGGTCGCCCAACCCACTGCCTAGTCATTATACTTAGCTTTCCGGTTTTAGTAAGTCTTAGTTATGGCAGAAGGGAGTATACGTGGTGACATTCTTCGTTGAACTGTTAGGCTGTGTACCTCGTAAATATGACGTCGCATCCAGAAAACAGTCGCGGCCAACAGCGGAAGGAGGCCTTCTGTGTAGAGTGCTCGATTAAACTTTATATGTACTTTGAACCGTGCATCGTGATACACATTCGTGAGCAAGACCTACAAGATATACACTTTTCCTTAACGATTTTTTTTCAGTTAAATTATCCTCGGCATGTTTCGAACAAATAATTGTTCGTTGAGTAAAGAGAGACCAACTTGATGTCACTTGCTTTATTATTTCTTTATTTAATGCACAACATGTTTCGGATGTTAATACATAAATCCTCAGGAGCTTGCGACTTATTTGTTGAGTTATTTCATGGGTTGTATTGCTCTGGTTCGATGTGTGTTGGTGTTACGTTGTGGTTTGGTTGTGGTGGTGTGGTATCCGTATGCAGGCCGAGGCACTAGTGCCTCGGCCTGCATACGGATACCACACCACCACAACCAAACCACAACGTAACACCAACACACATCGAACCAGAGCAATACAACCCATGAAATAACTCAACAAATAAGTCGCAAGCTCCTGAGGATTTATGTATTAACATCCGAAACATGTTGTGCATTAAATAAAGAAATAATAAAGCAAGTGACATCAAGTTGGTCTCTCTTTACTCAACGAACAATTATTTGTTCGAAACATGCCGAGGATAATTTAACTGAAAAAAAATCGTTAAGGAAAAGTGTATATCTTGTAGGTCTTGCTCACGAATGTGTATCACGATGCACGGTTCAAAGTACATATAAAGTTTAATCGAGCACTCTACACAGAAGGCCTCCTTCCGCTGTTGGCCGCGACTGTTTTCTGGATGCGACGTCATATTTACGAGGTACACAGCCTAACAGTTCAACGAAGAATGTCACCACGTATACTCCCTTCTGCCATAACTAAGACTTACTAAAACCGGAAAGCTAAGTATAATGACTAGGCAGTGGGTTGGGCGACCGGGAATTGCGGTATTTGATTCCTGTCAGGGGCAGAGATTACTGTCCTCACGACATCCAGACCGAAAGTCATGCCACCAAGCCTCTTAACCAAACGGCACCCAGGACTATTCCCTCGGGTATAAAAGTGGCTGAGGTGTGAAGGTGTCTACTACCCACCTTCCATCGGCGAGTTTATGAACGCTGAGTGGTATATCTTTGCTGTCCCATGCGATTCTATGACACCATTCTCAGGTAAATAAATATAAGGACAAATTTTCCTGGCATTACTACAGTTACTTCCCTCTGTAAGTGTATGAGACTTCCCTCTCATGACAAACTGGCAGCTTCTTGTGTCTTCAACTATACGTCTGTTATTTCTGTTAATTATTGAATTTTACTCGAAATAAATTTATTCTTGAATAAATAGAGACTAATTACACTACTAACTACACGTCTGTTATTTCTGTTAAATATTTTCCTCGAAATTAATTTATTCTTGAATAAAGAAAGACCAACTTTATGTCACTTGCTTTTTTATTTCATTATTTAATGCTCAACATGTTTCGAATGTTAATACATCCATCCTCAGGAGTTTGCGACTTATTTGTTGAGAACCAGAGCAATACAACCCAAGAAATGACTCAACAAATAAGTCGCAAGCTCCTGAGTATGGATGTATTAACATCCGAAACTTGTTGAGCATTAAATAGTGAAATAATAAAGCAAGCGACATCAAGTTGATCTCTCTTTATTCAACTATCAAGATGATGCACGGTCCAAAAAAGTAATTTATTCTTATTAAAAAATATTTTAATCCAAGTTGATCTTCCAACTTGGCATTCCACAGTACCCAACAATAACATATATGATAATGATGTTTATATTCCAGTACGCACAAAGAGAGACTGAAAAAATCAACAAAGAAATTCAAATCGTAATTCGGCCAATATTTTAACCCAATAACCCAAGAATACGTATGAGAAGTTCTTATATACATCACACCGAATATTATGGAGTGGCAGTTTTGATACCAACTTGATACTCACAATCCCGGAATCAAATATCAGACTAGCCGCAGGCTATCCGGAGATGTATCATGAAATTATGCAGATCCACCATGGAAAGGTTGGGAAAGTACCTTTAAAAGCGTCCCCGAGAGCTCCTGTACGTCTCTTGTTTATCATTTACCACGACAGACCAATTTATAGCTTCATTTATGAAAGTCTAAAAAGCGCTAACCAAATAACGCGATACAAAACGTGCAATTTATTTGGCTGAAAATCCACGTATATTACCCACACAAACAGTTTTAATGATTTGGGAATGCTGACTTCGTATACATGCCTATTTATCTGTGGTTCAATTAGGGTCGCCATAGTTATTGCAGACTGCGCAACACTGAGTGACAGTGAGAGCGAATTTTGATGTTTTTCTAACCGTGCATCTCCGTATAATCATAGTAATTGACCAATTTAAAGCACAAATTCTTGTTTTGTAATAAGTTTATTATATTCCTCTACATGTTTCGAGCACTATGCGCTCATCATCAGGAGGTCAAAATTGTAATATAAACACTGTAGGTGGCCGTCCGGGGAACCGGACGGCCACATATAGGTGTGATGATACCAGATGCTATATAATACAATTTTGACCTCCTGATGATGAGCACCATAGTGCTCGAAACATGTAGAGGAATATAATAAACTTATTACAAAACGAGATTTTGTGCATTAAGTTGGACAGTTACTAAGAGTTATAGTGAAGTTGCAGGGAATGACTGAGGCATATTTCTGTTAATACTTCCAAAATTGGTACCTAAGGACTGGGACAGCCCGCAAGAAACCTGTTTATTCCGGCCAAAATGCAAAACGTTTCAGTCAAGGTACTGTATTTAGACGCATAAATATGGCCTCACATTCCTCAGCTGGTTCTGATGAACACTGAAAGGCAGACATGTGGCATGAATGCCTGCGGTCGAGGGATCTGACAGGATGTAACGGAGAGGAATGACATCATCACAAAACTGAAGCTGTGGATCTTCTGTATCAGAGATGGCACCTTTTATGACATGCTTGCTCAAAACTAACATTGGGATGCGCTGGATAATTCACCAGTTTACAGAGCCATAATTCTTGTTTGGAAAATAGGCTTTATTTCATTGACCCCGTTTGTTCACCTCGAATACCAAGAAGTAAAATCAACCCATAGAGAGGCAACTAAAAAGACTTGTCAATTGTTTTGAACCACTATGAACATAAAGTTACACTTAACAGAGCCGTCTTCGAAACGAAATGGGTAATGTGTTTGATATATTTGCTAACAGCAATTGGGTTGACACCCGGTGGCAGTAGTACAGTACACATTTACACACAAACAATACATAGAACAACACAATTAACAACACGAACAACACAACTGACAACAGAACACAATTAACAACAAGAACAACATAATTAACAACCTAATTGGGAAGAGTGCGGGCCGTGCCCCGTCTGCGAGTTACACCCTGGCATTTGCCTAAGAACCGAGGAAAGAGCACGGAAAACCTCACTCAGGATATTCGAAGAGTGCCAGTTGGCACAACAAAAACAGAATATACATAGAACAGAACATAGAACATACAGAACAGAACAAAGAATATACAGAACAGAACAAAGAATATACAGAAGAGAAAAAAGAATATACAGAACAATTATACAGAACAGAACACAGAATATACATAACAGAACAAAAATATACAGAACATAATTATACAGAACAAAACGTAGAATATACAAAACAGAATATAGAACATACAGAACAGAGCAAAGAATATACAGAATGGAACATAGAACATACAGAACAGAGCAAAGAATATATAGAACAGAACAAAGAATATACAGAACATAAGACAGACTATACAGAACAGAACATAGAATATACAGAACACAGATTATACATAACAGAACATAGAATATACAGAACAGAACATAGAACATACAGAACAGAACAAAGAATACACAGAACAGAACAAAGAATATACAGAACAGAACAAAGAATATACAGAACATAACACAGAATATACAGAACAGAACAAAGAATATACAGAAAATAACATATAATATACAGAACAGAACATAGAATATACAGAACAGAACAAAGAATATACAGAACATAAGATAGAATATACAGAACAGAACACAGATTATACAGAACAGAACATAGAATATACAGAATGGAACACACAATACACAGAAGAGAACATGGAATATACAGAACAGAACAGAACATAGAATATACAGAACACAGATTACACAGAACAGAAAACAGAATATAAAGAACGGAACACAGAATACAGAGAACAGAACATAGAATATACAGAACAGAAAATAGAATATACAGAACAGAACACATTTACAGAACAGAACATAGACCATACAGAACACAGAATATACAGAACAGAACCTAGAATATACAGAACAAAACATAGAATATACAGAACAGACTATACAGAACAGAACATAGAATATACAAAACAGAACATAATTATACAGAACAGAACATAGGATATACAGAATATACAGAACAGGACATAGAATAAACAAAAACGTAAGACTCAGCAAGACAGACTTCAATGCAGCTCTCATGCCCATACTTCATATTCATATCTGAGTACTAATGGTAACTTAGCATGGGCAGGGAAGGGTTGCGCCATACATGTAGCAGACTATGAAGGACGCATCACAAAGTAATGGTGCATCATTATTTTTCAGTCAATATTTCAAGCAATATGATACTTTCAGAGACGTTATTGTGATGTAACTTCAGCGTCTTCACTAATTAACGAACCGCTTCAGTCGCTTTCATTATTTCACTCGGTTACCATATGTACGGTTCTCGAGCGATTATAATTTGCATTCAAAGATTCTGAAATGACCAAAGCCTGCAGATCTAAACCAATGCTGTATGCATTTCTTCACCCCCTGCCTTTTCGTTGACATAGTTTAGGTTTATTAGAGATAACAGTGAAATGGGTCTGTTTTTGCAAACATAATGCCTCTAAAATCACTGCATTTTAAAATTTGAAAAAGGTTTTTACCCGGGTCAAAGTCCTAGGATAGAGAAACAGTAGGCCTGAGCGTGATGTAAAATAGGAATGAATAATTTAGATTACTTTATTGCTTATTTAATGACGACTTTAGAAGCTGGTAGATCAGAAATACCTTGAAAGTTTTGAAATGGCGTGTTAAAGAAGGATGGATATTAGTTGAACCAGTTGGACCGATCGTGTGAAAAAGGAAAATGTACCACGAAGAGTCAAGGAGGGAGGAAATACCCTTCAAACATTTAAATGAAGGAAGTATAACTGTATTGGTCACATGTTGCGTAAGAATTGCCTTCTAAAACACGTCACTGAAGGAAGATAAAAGGAAAAATATACGGGACGGGAGGAAGAAGAAGAAGAATTAACCAGCTACTGAATGGTCTTAAGGAAACAAGAAGATACGGGGAAATTGAAAAGGTAGCAGTAGATGGCACTGTCTAACTGGCTTTGGAAGAGGTTGTGGTCCTATTGTAACACAGAATACGTGAAGAATAAGAAGAGGGGGAGGAGGAGGAGGAGGAAGAAAAAGTAGAGGAAGAAGATGTCGATGATGATGATGATAGCAGTTCAGTGCGTACAGCATTGAATGGTACGTTTATTGTTGAATAATAATTTAGAAATGATGTAGTAGCAGGCGTGACGTAATTAAAGGTACTGCTCCCAATATTTTCTTGGGATAGGGAAGCCAAAAACAATCTCAGAAGATTCAAGTCTCCTGGGATGTTATGCCAAGTCGGGTGGTAAATAGCTACCGACGTTCAGAGAGATTACAGCGTCTTCTTCTTCAGGGTCCAGCAGTTCACGAAAAGTCGACTTAGCGCCACAACCTAGCAGACCTAAAGTTTCAAAAATGCCGCTGACAGAACACGAATAATCGGAAACTGAAGCAGGGTAGCCATTCTTAGGGCCGAGAGGAAGACGTTCTCTTAATTTAGAAGAGAAAGGAATTCAAATTGCTAGAGAGAAATCGAGAACTAGCTAATCTGTAACCACAAACTTAATTATTACTCCAAACGAAAAATGAATCGATATATGAAAAATTTCTCTTAAAAATTTACAACACATTGCGATTTACGATGCGAGTTATTATGACATGGAAATCTGTCTGTTATTGTTGTCCCAATAAATTGCTTCCAACTACAAAATACACCTCACGCTGACATACGTAGAAGCTTTATTTATAACTCATGTCATAGAAAACCATCTCTAAAAGATGGATAGAATATGTGTGGCTCGTGATAAAGGGTCTGCTGTGTAAATCCATCCTCTGCGGTGGTTTTGAAGACTGTCAGAGTTTATTTGGTTGACTCAATTTACCAGCTGGTAATGTTCAGGTCTCACCCCAACTTACTAACCTCTATCATATCTGAACTATGCAGTATACCAAACCACCCTTCCCCGACCCCGTCTGGTCACTTCTAGAATATATGGACTGCAGCAAAGTGATATGCACAAACAGATACTGCTGTAGGAATACTGTGTTGAAATTTATTGTTGTGTAAAGTGTCGGGTTATTTCACAGCTGTTTATCCCTTTAAGAACAGGGCTAACTACACGTACCAACAGCTATAACATTCAACGTATTGTACTTTTCCCGCACAGTGCAGTCACGTGATACGTGTGATCCTCGTGACAAAAACTGTTGGTTTGCCTGGACATCACACTTAATTCCTACAATGCAGGGTTAATGATTGGCAGATTGGTGGAATAAACAATTATAAAAAAAGGGGCGCAATATCATGGTAGCGGGTTAATTAGTAGTATTTTCTTGGTATTCCAATGGAAGGACTGAGAAGAACAACAAAAAATCTCTTCCTGTCGCCGGTTAACACGGCTAAGCTGCTGTTGGATCTTCTTCAGTCCTTCCGAACTTTTCTGAGATAGTTCACAAAACTAAGGTCACTTCCCTTACACGTCCCTCTAAATTTCTGGCCACTGCACACTATATAATTTACCTACAGAATCGTCAAGAAAGGCATAAATACGATAAATTGACAAACACACTGAAAAACGCAGCACTAAATTTCTTTGCTTCTCAGTCAATTTATTCAGTCCGGATATTAAATTATAGATATTGGTAAAATGAATATATTGTGCAACATAACACAATTTTAATCCTCTCTGTAATTCGGAAATTTTTGTACGTCGCATTTGGTCGGCACGTGAGGCAGATATTACAGGGTACGAAACGTAATTCTGCCGACACTTCTAATACAACGCTAATTTAGAAGAGATGCGTTCAGTAGCTAGTCTGTACGTGAAACTTGCGAAAGGGCGGGTGGACAGACACTCGTGTCAAGACGTGTCGCCTCGTTCTAATAATGACTTGCTATTCTGCACACTCGATGGCTTGAAGTCCAAGGGCGTCTGCTACATAAATATCACTGTGTCTTTTTTGTATTGGCTCACTTGTTCACCCTGATTATTTTAACCGGAATTAAACATGTTTACGGTTGGGAAATTAAGCTCTTAATCCCACGGCTCTTTCATCAGAGTATTTAAAATGACAACATATATCTAGATTCTATACTTTCCTATTTTCCTTTCATAAGCATGTATTATTACCGCAACGCGAAAATATCAAACTTAATTTGCCTGTAAATATACACGAAAAGAACTCATCTCTAGCTGCATGGTTGGTGCCTAATGTAATTAAACGCTTTCCTTTCTGCTCCTGTATAAAGAGACTAATATTAAAATACACAAACCTTAAGTTGCACGTGGGAGCCAGGACTAGCTACGGTTGGACGGTCCGGTGATCGAACCTCTGTGGGGGCGAGTTTTTCCGCACCTGTCCAGACCGGCTCTGAGGCCCATCCAGCCTCCTATACAATGGGTACCGGGTCCTTCCCAGGGGCAAAGCGGCCGGAGCGTGCCGTTGACCACCTACCCCATCTAGCGCCGAGGTTAAAGAAAGAGTACAGCTATACTTCTACTCCTCCTCCGGGTCTTCGTGGCTTCGTTCAGGGTGAAATTTACTTTCGTTGTAAGTTTTACGTGTTGTTTTTTATGAAAAAAAACTTGGTCTTTCATTCAATATAGTGACAAACAGATGCACTGAACGAAATACAATAAAATACATATCGTACGACACAATTCATTATAAGCATCAGCCCTACATATTTCGGCACCGGAGTGCCACCTTCAGGGAGGCTATGAATAAGAAGGGTCCCAAATCCAAGGCTTGACGTTTTAACAACAATCAATTTGCATTGTCTGTAGATTCAACACTTAATGTAAAGTAAATAGACACCGCACAATCTTAATAACTAGATAAACACAACTTTTTGTAGATAGGTAATGTAAATAGACATCGTATTTTTAACAACTCTAACAACCGGACAAACATAACCCTGTAGATACAACAACTAATCAGCAATTTATACGATTTTATGACTAGATAGACTAAGCAAACATAAATGTAAATGGACATAGTACCTTTCTAATAAGTTTAATAACTGGATAAACATAACCTCTACATGACATAACAAGTTTATAGTAAGTAATACACAGTAATCACACCTGAAAAAAATTCATATTTATAGAATTGTATTTTAGTAATTTTAGACCACTCACTTGTTTCAGTGTGATGATACAAGTGGCTGTGTAATGCAATTTTGACTTCCTGATAATGAGCACATGTGCTCGAAACATGTAGAGGCACGAAACAAACTCGTTGTAAAAAAAAGTTTTGTGCATCAAGATGGTTAATTACTGAGATAAATATACTGAGATGCACGGTCAGCAAAATGTCAAAATAAAATTGGTATTTCATGTTAAGACAAGTACATAAACTAAGTGTACTTTTGAACAAGTTACAAAGGATAAAAAATTACTGAGGATGAGATAAACTAACTATATAGCCAGGTCGCATGTGCATTCTTACTCGTTTAACCTAAACATTATCAGTTTGAACAACCAGGCGTATGTGGGGGAATAATATTGAAAGGGAAGCTAAATAACGGGTTCATGAAAGTGTGAATTGGATCCATCTGTCTGGGGATAAAGGTCAGTGGTGGAATCTTGCGGACAGTAAAATATCTACGCTTTACGTAATATTACAGAGCAAGTTCCGGGATCTCAACTGAACAAATTTGATAATTTGTTTACCTTTCAATGTGAATAAAAATCCAACAGCTGCAACACTATGCAGATATGTATTTACTGCGAAGCTACTCTACATGTTTCGGGTGTCACAGCACCCATCATCAGGAGTATTAAAAACTGTACTCGCAGCCTCCGGTACAGGTCATACTACTTGTACCGGAGGCTGCGGGTACAGTTTTTAATACTCCTGATGATGGGTGCTGTGACACCCGAAACATGTAGAGTAGCTTTGCAGTAAATAAATATC
>Ga0123355_10005997_pt1 | contig 17918 bp, 13 predicted proteins | sample TergutEmb28metaG_3_FD_89872 | JGI IMG/M metagenome (GOLD analysis project Ga0123355, IMG submission 89872) | Embiratermes neotenicus P1 segment gut microbial communities from Petit-Saut dam, French Guiana - Emb289 P1 | ecosystem: Host-associated > Arthropoda: Insects > Digestive system > Gut ... | reverse complement strand
TACCAGAAAAAATCGGACCAATGCGATCCGCCAGAGACTATTTTATTGATTTTGCACTAAATCATGATGCTCTATTTATCCATCACGGAGCGTCTCCTGGAGGCTATTCGCGTATAAGCAACTTACGCATCACAAATCTTGACGGTATGGCTCTAGAAGGCAGTGTATTTTGGAGAGACAGAACCTATCCATATTGGGCAATCAATACAGGTACCAGACCACTAGAACACAGTTCATACACAGGTCAGGAACGCATCTTCACTCACATGGAAAATAGGGGTATCAGGGATTATTGGCAATATGCACCCAATGACTTTGGTTTCGAATTCAAGCATTGGCCTCCTCTAGAACTAGATGGTGGTGAAGCAAATATTGTTACAATCCCCTACTCTGCTCTATATTTTCGTAGATTTGTTTTTGACCCAGAAACAAATCAATACCTTTCTGAAAACCGCCAAGGCCTTCATATGGACGCAGTAACTGGCGAACAAGTTACCGTAGGCAATATTTTGATCATGTTTACAACTATGCGAGTTATTGATGGTGTTGGGCGACGTACAGTAGACACAATAGGTTCTGGCGACGGATATATGATTCATGGCGGTATGTACCAAGCTATAAGATGGGAGCGAGATAGTCATACATCGCCAACTAGGTGGTATTTTTTGGATGGATCACCTCTTGTATTAGCTCCTGGTCGTGTATGGATCTCTGTTTTTCAATCTAATGGAAATGTGGTGTTTGAGTGAAGTTTTTTTCTGGTTTTGTACCCCTAATTGGTAGACCCAATGTAGGTAAATCTACATTAATGAATCATTTTGTTGGCGAAAAAATATCGATTGTATCCAACAAACCACAAACCACTCGCAATAAAATCCGCAGTATACTTACATGCGAAGATTATCAAATTGTATTTATAGACACTCCAGGGATGCACAAACCAACAACCAAACTTGGTGATTTTATGGTTAGATCTGCTGTTAACACAATTGGTGAAGCTGATGCTGTAATTTTTATGGTAGAGCCGCGAAAAAAAATACCTGAAGGCGATACAGCAATAATCGAGCGGTTGCAAGGCATCAAAACTCCGGTTTTTTTGGCAATTAATAAAGTGGACACCGTACCTAAACAGGACTTGTTTGCTGTTATTGATCAATATCGGCAGTTGTATCCATTTAGTGAGATCATCCCATTGTCAGCACTCAAAGGTGATAATACTGATGGTTTACTTAATGCAATACGCGCAACCCTTCCCGAAGGACCAATGTTTTTCCCGGATGATCAAATCACAGATCAACCAGAACGGCAAATCGCCTCTGAAATTATTAGAGAAAAGGCACTCCAATTTTTACAAGAAGAAATACCCCATGGTCTAGCCGTAGAGATAACACATTTTAAACTGCGAGCTGGCTACAAGGAAGATGACCCCAACGCACTGATTGATCTTGGAGCAAATATTTATTGCGAACGTGACAGCCACAAAGCAATAATAATTGGCAAGCAAGGTGCAATGTTAAAACGTATAGGTGCTGCGGCTCGTAGAGATATAGAGGCACTACTTGGTTATAAGTTGTTTATGGAATTGTGGGTTAAGGTAAAAAAGAACTGGCGTGACAGTGACTTTTTATTAAAAAACTTTGGTTATTCTGGTGATTAACTGATGCTACGAACATAGCTTTAATGATAACCTATGGCAATTCCCACTTTAAACGGTCACGTCCGAGCTGAAAATCGCGAACGCATCAACGCGTTTTCGGCGACAGACGAGGCCGACTTAAAGGTGAATTGTTATATAATCATAATCATCAAAATTATACACACATTTATATACTACGTTTCCAATATTTCAATAGCATAGGTACAATATTGTTGGTCACAATAATCATATAAGAAATAAGAGGACAAAGGGGATAAGCATGGAACATCACGAACGCTGCTGGCAGCAATTTGCATTATCTGGTGACCCAAAGATGTATCTAGCATACAAGCAAAGCCGCAAACTGGGTGAGGAAAAAAAGCATAATGGAGAGCATTAAAGTCCGGGGTTTGGTACTCAAAGAGTACGAAGCTGGAGAGTCCGACAAGCGGCTATTATTATTATGTAAAGAACATGGTCGGATGATGATATATGCGCGTGGTGCCCGTAAACATAAATCAAAATTTATGGCTTGCGCGCAGCTTTTTACATATTCGGATTTTGTACTTACTGTCGGTCGCAATTTTAAGACAATCGCGCAAGCGGAGGTCATCGAGAGTTTTTATGGTTTGCGTACAGATTATGATGCACTTACAGCAGCTCATTTTATTGTAGAAATTTGCGAAAAAACCTTACTTGAAGATACACAATGTGATGATTTATTGTTATTAACACTTAAATCTCTAGGATATTTGAGTAAGCAAAAGTTGCCGGCATTGCAAATCGCAAGTGCCTTTGCTTTGCGTTTTTTTGTTTTTTATGGATTTGCACCAGAAATCCACTATTGTACCGTATGCGGTGAAGCAGTTGATGATAATATATTTTTTTGTGCAGAGGGACTAATATGCAAGAAACATAAATCTGGATATAGCATAGCATTATCTAGTGCTGGAATATTTGCTTTAAGGTATATTATTGATAGTGATATATCCCATGCTTTTTTGTTTAATGCCCGAGATGATGTTATCAAACAAATATGGGATACTGCGATAATGTTGTGGCGATGCCATTTCGAATGGAAGTTAAAAACCATGGATTATATAATAAGAATCTCAGAAAATCACATCAACAACCGAGCGGAAAATCGGCGGCTTTAAGCCGTTTTCGCTCGGTTGTCAACGATGATTTTCGAGAATCGTATAAGAACCTAAAGAAAGTAGTGATACAAATGAAAAAAGGTGTATTTATAGCCTTTGAAGGACTAGATGGCTCTGGTAAAACAACACAGTTTAACGCCATAAGTGATAGACTTACAAAGCATGGTGTCAAATGCAAAACAGAAAAAGAGCCCAGTGAAAGCAATCTAATCGGCCTTTTACTCCGCGGAATAATAAAAAAATTGCACGGATTATCAGTTTCGCCTGTGTCATTGGCAAAACTGTTTTCTGTAGACCGATACGAGCATGTACTCCATGATATAAAACCCTATATAAAAAATGGTGGTCATGTACTTATGGATAGATATGTATTTTCTAGTTTTGCTTATCAAGGGTTGACTTCTACTTTTGAAGATATCTACTTATACAATCGGGATGCAATAAAGTTGTTAATGCCAGATATTACAATCTTTATAGACACACCTCCAGAAATTTGTTTAGAACGGATCAACAAAAATCGCGTAGGTAACGAATTGTTTGATTATAATGGCGTAGAAGTTAGGAAAAATTTTTTTAATGCATTTGAAAAAATGAAAGATACCGTTAAGGTTGAAATAATAAACGGTAATCAATCAACAGAAGTGCTAACAGATGCAATTTGGGATATTGTATGGCCTTGGTTTGAATAATTCCTTAGTACGAAAAACAGCGTCTTTCTTTAGTTGCTGACAAGAGACTTGCTCCGATTAACAAAGCAAGCCTCTTGTTTGCTCTATGTCACCCTATCACATAATTATGACTGCTCCAAGTGATTTGCGCTGCTCCTGTGTTGGCAATTTTAACCTACCACTCTCGACAAGTTTATTAAGAACATAAATGATAAAATATGCATCGGAGAAAAACATATGCTGTTGTCCGTAAGCTCGCGCTTTTTTCATGTGTTCTGGTGTGTTGGAAATAGCTGTTGCTTTTAATTTATCAAATTCTGCTTGATATTTTTCGCGGAGCGCATTGGCCACATCTTTCAAGCGTTTATCTGCATCATGGGTCAACCAAACTATCTTTAATGTGTCTACTGCGCCTTTTTCAACGTACCTTCTAGTCAAATAGCCACGCTCTGTCATGCGAATCATATCATCTTCACTAAGTTGTCCTTTAGAAAATGTTTTTAATGAGGCTAAATCACGGTTCAATAAATCCGGGTGATAATTTCCTACACGACTGCCACCCCATTCGGTATCAATGAACCAGAGCAAAAATTTATCGTCGCCGTTCCAACTCGGGCCGCGCATTTTTGAAAAACTATCATGATATTTCATGGGTTTGGCATCAGGATTTTCAACCGAACAATAACAAATGTTCATACCGCCGTCCGGGCGAATTGTTGCGGCTTCTTCAAAAGAAACCACGCTGTGAGGCTTACCGCTTCGCGCGATAATGTACGGCACAAGTGCCCACAACGTAAAATTTATGTCGGCAAGTGTCGCTGTTAATTTTCCCTGCCCTTCGCCGGGAGCAGTTTGCGTTATCTCAAGATCATAACCGCCGTAAATACCATCGGCATTGGATTCAATACTGGCTTTTAGCGCATCATAAATTTCGCAGGCGAACATATCCGCAGCTTTTTCATAGACTTCGCTTGCTAGGCGATTTGATTCCGTTGTTGGAATGTCGATTATAGCATTTGCAATATAACCTTTATCGCGTTTCAGCATAAAACCATTTTCTTTTAAAAACTCGACTTCGCTTTCGATGTATACAGGCGATACGCTCATAGCGTCCGAGATCTCATTTATGGTTTTAACCTCATTCCGTGTTATGAAAAGAATGTTTTGCGCGAGTGCCGAGCGTAAATATTCGTGATTACCACCGCGCGACCCGGCAGAGCCATTTGTGCATATGCTTGTAAATGTAACAGGATTAAATTTTAATTCTGAGTTTGTTCTCATGGTTTCCAACCCTTTCTTCAAATCGGTTTTGGATTCGGACAAATGCCATTTAACAGTACCAAGCGGAAGACCCAACAAGGTTGCAATTTCTTGCTGACGCTTTTTATCGAAGTAATGCATAATCACGATTTGCCGTCTCGTCTTTGAAAGATATGCAATTTCGCGGTGCAGACGCCGGGCACTTTCGTCTTTTTCTATTTTCTCCGTGAAGTCCTCATCAGTTTGAAGCATATCTTCAAAGCCATGAATTGGAATTGCGTTGCCATGCCGTGAACGCCTACGATAATAATTTGCAAGCGAATTATGTGCGATTGTCCATGCGAATTTTTCTAATTCGGCTATATCGTCACGCACAAGCAAGGCGCGGTATAATTTTAAGCACATTTCTTGCGCTAAATCCTCCGCATCTTGAATCGTCGAGCAACGGTTCTGCACAAATCCAAAAAGTGGCTTCGTGAATTTTAATACAACTTCTTCCGCTTGGGTTCGTTTCACATCATGTCCTCCGATTTTGTTTTCGAACTGTAGGCCTACACACATATAGACCCCGGTATTGAAGAAAGGTTGGTGGAAATCGAAAATATTTTTTCGTAAAAATATAGCAATTCACCTTTAAATCGGCCTCGTCTGTCGCTGAAAACGCGTTGATGCGTTCGCGATTTTCGGCTCGGACGAGACTGTTTAAAGGGGGAATTGTTATATAGTCGATAAAATTAGAAACAGTCCAAGTAAACATAGAGCATTTTACGCAATGCGATGAAGTGCTGACGGCACAGTGCGGAAAATGAACAAGTTTAATTGGACTGATCTGAACTAAAGCTGGTATGGTGTCATACCACTTTTTTCGCGTAAATACTGCATTATTCCGAAATTAATACAGGCTCTAAGAAGACGGTTTGTACGACTTTTTGTTTGACTTTCCATACAACACAAAGCCAATTGTTACTATTGCGGCAAATACCCCAGCTGCCCCTGCAATCATCACTCTGGTATTTATGCCTGTATGTCCAGTCATTGGCAGTTGTATATCGATCCTATTTCCTACATAAAAATATCCGTCTAAATATTCAAAGTCAGGAATCATTGTGCCTATTGGAGTTACAACAAACCCACCAGGAGCAGCGTTATTGGTCGTGATGCGCCATTGCCCAAAGGGGATCATAAATCCTGCTGGTGCTTGCACTTCTACCAAGTGGTATATCCCTCCTGGTGATAATCCCATACTGATGGGTGTAGCTAGTAATCCAGTGCTACTTATATTGTTATAAACCACGGTCCAATCTGGGGATCCAACAACAGCTACATCTGGAGGTGTACCTACTCCACTAAAACGTAATAAGCTAAACTGCGCACCTGCGAGTAGATAGGGTTCTATGTCCTCGATATCCACAAACGTTGTATTTCCGATCACGCTTTGATTGGCTTTGTGGAATACAAAAGGTATAGGAGCTGCACGTCGGAAGTTGATATCATGGTTATTTATCGGATGATTGTGGATACTTTGTGTTCCGCCTTGTGCAAGTCCTGGTATCCCTGTCCAAGCATATGCATTTGTTGGTGGGGTAAAGGCACCCATTGCAGCAGTATTGCCACTAAAGATGACGGTATTATCCATATCCAAATTGTCATAGGCAGTCGCAAGGGTTAATGTGAAGACATAATACTGATGACGCTCTGTAAAGATACCGCCACCCATAGAGTGAGCATGATTATTGGTAATTGAAACTTCTTCTGCTTCCAATGTGCCTGTATTTGTTACATATATACCGCCGCCACTGCCATGCCAAGGTCCTGTGCCGGCTACATATCCACCAGTTACAGTGCTTGCAGTGTTATTGTTTATCAGTCCGTCCTCTATTTCGCCGATGCCATCAAGGAAAATACCGCCTCCCCTACGGGCTGTGTTGTTTGTGATGCTGCCACCCTCCATGATAAAGGTGCTGACACCTGGGAAATGGAATCCACCACCAACAGCTGCACCTACATTTGCGACCCAAACTCCACCGCCGTCATCGAGATTATTTCTTAGCGTATGATTGGTTATGGTGCCACCTTCCATAATTGCTGTTGCGTTGCCCGCAACGCCGAGGCCACCGCCACCCATGTTTCCACCCATTGGGTTGCCGGGAGTACCCCCTCTTATTATGTTGCTGGTAATCAAACCGTTTTTCATAACAAACAAGCCGCGATTATATGCCAAAACCCCTCCGCCAACAGTCCCGGAATTACCACTAATAGTGCCGCCGTCCATTGTAAATGTTGCATAGTGACGAACTGCTACACCGCCGCCGCCAGAAGTCCTGCAATAGTTTTTTGTAATAGACCCGCCCGTCATAAGCATTTCGGATTCACCCATTACGGTCACACCTGCACCACTCCATGCGGGATTAGAGTTGTTGTTTATAGTACCGCCTTCCATTTCGAAGCGCGCAGTTTCTCCGGCTACAAGCACTCCGGCACCACTAACTACACTTGGCAAAACTCCGGTACCTGTACCGGGTGTGACATTGCCTTGAATCAACCCTGCTCGCAATGTGAATAACACGTCATCGTCACTGTCATCAACAACTGCAACACCGCCACCACCTTGGGATGCATAATTCCCCAAAATAGAACCGGTGGTAGTAATAGGCGAACCACTTACAATTGCAGTCCCTTGTTCCATTGTAAAGTTTGCGCCGCTTGAAAGATAAACGCCAGCACCTCTTTGTGCCCTGTTGGCTTGTGGCGAAATGGTCAAGTCTGAGCTTGCATTTGGGTTTGTAATAAAACTGGTCCCGCCACCGATTGTACCGCCAACCATTGTAAAATCAGCATTTGGAGATACAAAAACACCTCCGCCATTTCGGCTTGCGATATTATTTCTGATTGTTGTGTTGTGCGTTTGATTAAAATTGACTCCATCGTATAAGAATATCCCGGCACCATCTTCTGTAGCGGTATTGTATGCAACAATCCCACCATACGTAAGATCAAAAGTGGATGCAAAGTAAACAGGATCATTATTACTATCCAAGAAATAACCGCCGCCAACAAAAACGCCGCCGCCCCTTGTGGCTTCATTTTCGTTGATCGTCCAGGTCCCGTGAGTTACCAAGTGTCCGGGAGTAAATACCCCGCCGACAAACATACCACCGCCAATATATATGCCGCCTCCGTCTTCGGCAGCGGTATTGCCAATAAACTGGACTGTGCTGGTATTATCAGCTGTATACCAATAGCCAGTAACCCAGCGCACACCACCACCGCTATTTTCTGCGGTATTACCGCTAATGCTTTTTGGGTCACTACCTTCTAATATAAAATAGCCAGTCGATGTAATAAAAACGCCTCCACCATCCCCGTCAAACTCAAGGTCAGCTGGACCATAAAAATTATTGTTGCTGTCCAAAAATCTATCAATTGTGGCGGTATTTTCGTCAACTTCGCCGCCTAGCATTATGAAATAAGATAGAATACCAGGCATTGCGCTTGCACTATGAGCCAAATATACACCGCCGCCAACACGTCCTGTGTTCCCGTTTATTTGACCGTCATGTAAGTAGAGGCGTGATGTACAACAGACCATTACTCCTCCGCCGCCACCATGTCGATTTGATGGGTGGGAACCAACGCCAATGCCCGCTTTATTTTCGTCTATCCTACCGTCATACATATTCAAAATACCGTGCATTAGCCATACACCACCGCCGTGAGACGCTTCGTTATAAAGTATCTCACCGCCTGTCATTGTTGCATATGTGTTATTAGAACCAGTAACGCCAATGGTTATACCGCCGCCGCCATTTCTGGCAAAGTTGTCATTGATTGTTCCTCCTGACATGGTAAATGCAATCCCTGCAGCGGCAAGATCCCTTTGAGCCATAATGCCGCCTCCCATTGCATGTGCGGTATTATGGCTTACTTCACCATTTATCATGTTCATCACAGCACCACCAAAAACATGAACGCCTCCGCCAAGACCACCTTGGGTTATGTTCATGCTACAATTGGCTGCATTTTTTGTAATTACACCACCATTTACAGTCAAAGATGTGCCGACACCACCAATCCACATACCGCCGCCACCTGATGACGGGCCAAAGCCAGTTGCGCTATTTTCGTTTATCAACCATCGACTGCAAATAGTAAGCACTCTACTGCCAGTCATGTGTATACCACCACCCTGGCTAGAGGCATTATTGCTAGAAATATTTATGTTTCCCGTGTTGCCAGCCAAGTTCCATGTGCCTTGTGACCAATGTACTCCACCACCAAGGCGAGCACTATTGCCGCTGATATTTTTATTGGCTGCACCTGTCATATTTAATACCGCAGTTGATGTGCCAAAATGGATACCACCGCCAAAACCAGTTGCAGCTCCTGTTGCCGAGTTACCTATTATGTTACCTGCTTGCATATTTAGGGTGCCTTCTATATGCACACCGCCGCCGCGTAGTGCAGTATTTCCTAGAGAAGAAGTAGCGTGACCAATAGTTACTTGATTGTCTGGGATAGCAAGCGTAGTCCCGCTTTCGATAAATACGCCGCCGCCATTTTGGGTTGCGGTATTATCAAAGATATGCCATCCACCACTTAGAGTTAGGGTTGACCTCCAGCAACTAATATACCTCCGCCATTGATTGCGGTATTACCATAAACCTCCATAAAATTGCCTAGAGAAAATGGAGTTGAGCTACTAAGCCAAATGCCGCCACCATTTCCTGTCGCGGTGTTACCGCTTATTGCAATATTATTAGAAACTGTCCAAGAGCCTTGCGCCCAGTGGACACCACCACCATTTACAGCAGTGTTGCCGCTTATAGACTTTGCTCCTGGGCCAACCATGTTAAAGACTGCTGTAGACCCACCAATATACACACCACCGCCATTTGCAGATGCTGTGTTTCCAAGGATATTACCGGAATGCATAGTAAAAGTACCAAGCAAATAAACGCCACCGCCATTTATAGAGCTATTTCCTAACAGTGGATTAGTATGCCCTATTGTTGCGTTGGGGCTATTCATAATTAGATGGGCATTTGTGTTAACAAATACAGCACCACCTTGTTGTGTTGTTATGTTGTTATATATCTGGGCATTGCCCGTAAGCGTAAGTGTAGAACTGCCACCAAGAAATATGCCGCCACCATATTGAGCTGTGTTTTGATAAAGCTGTAAGCTACCTGTAAGGGTTAATGCTCCATTTGCACCCATCCAAATACCGCCGCCCTCTATGGCGGTATTATGCCTAATATTAATATTACCTGGGCTTCCTGATGCCAAAGTAAATGTGCCTTGAGACCAATGCAAGCCACCACCATGCCGTGCGGTATTGTGTTCTATATTAATAGTTCCTGGACCTTCCATATTTACATTTGCATTGGCACCTATGTGTATACCACCGCCAAGTCCTGTAGTATTGGTTATCCCAATAGCATGGTTGCCTACTATACGACCCGCTTGCATTGTAAGCGTTCCCTCAACATGTATACCGCCGCCTCTTATTGCAACATTGCCATAATCAGGATTGTTATGCCCTATACGAGCAGTCGGATCTGTCATTAAAACTTCTGCATCAAGACCAACAAAAACTCCGCCACCATTACCAGTTGCGACATTGTTATAGACATTCATATTGGCAGTTATAGGCATAACTCCATTGCCGCCTATCCAAACACCTGCGCCATCAACAGCTTCATTGTTTCTGATATTTATTGGCCCTGTGTTAAGATCTACATTCAGAGTCCCGTACAACCAATAAAAACCACCGCCGAGCCTTGCGGTATTATTTTCGATATTCATTGTGCCAGTGCCTTCAAAGTTTAAGATGGCACCAGTTGTTGATACATGAAAACCGCCACCCAAACCATATTCACCTTGATTATTTGCATTAGCTTTGTTGGCTCTTATATTTCCTGCATCTAATGTAAGTCCACCTTGTGCATTTATACCACCGCCAATAGGTGCAGAATTACCTATAATATTGCCAACGGTTGCAGTCCCATTTACCGATCCTGCTTTCATGGCAAAATCTGCATAAAGACCTACAAATACGCCGCCACCACTTAACCCCGCCGTGTTACCATGATTTCCGTTACCGCCAATTGTACCACCTTCCATGATAACGCTGGGGACACCGGCAATTGTTTCGCCCGTAACATATATTCCCCCTCCATGTAGATGAGCGTGGTTACTCATGATTATAGTCGAATCTGGAGTACCTCTCATTTCGAGTCGTACACCTGCAGGAAGCATTACACCGCCTCCTCGTTGTGCTATATTGCCAGCAGGGATACGGTTGCCTCCATCCCATCTACCGCCGATAAGTCCCCCATTAAAAATAAATGTACCCGTTGCTGCAGGAAATACACCGCCGCCACCTTGTGTACTACCAGTACCCAGAGCTTCGTTGTTATAGATTGCCCCACCATACATATAAAATATTCTGTTTACAGCAGGTGCATATACCCCACCGCCAGATGCATGGGTCTCGTTATCGTTTATGGCTCCATCAGTCATATATAAACGGTTATTGGTTCCACCAGCTGCTGCCCATGTACCTAGATGAACACCGCCGCCGCCACCTTGCGAAAAACCAGTGCCTACACCATATGCAGTATTTTCATATATAACACCGTTGTTAAATCTCACTTCTGTGTTGCAACACATGCCTATTCCGCCGCCGCCCATAAGTGCTCTGTTACCGCTTATTCTGCCGCCGTGGATCGTTATTAATGTCCTGTGAGCAGCGAGGTTTTCTTGCAATCCATCTGAGTAAATGCCGCCTCCATGACCTTGAGAAACATTGTTTATTATATTTCCGTTGTAGATAGTCACTCGTGCGCCAGTTGTCATACCAATACCACCACCAGCAGCAGCACCGCTACTCCCTCCAGTTCCTGCTGCGCGATTGTTTGAAATAGTAGCGTTTTGATGATTCATGATTAAGTGGCTATGACGTATTGGCAGTGGATTTTCTGCAAGTGGTATCCCTGCTGGTATATTGGCACCTTGGACTTGAACGCCTCCAGACACAACAGTTGGGTTTTGTGCCACCCAATCTATGCATCTAGAAAGTGTTACATTTCGAAGCTCCAACCGTCCAATTATATCAAGTGTAGAACCAACCCATCCGTTTGGACTCGGAGACCCGATAGTAATGTGTCGGCCTGACATTTGGTTTCTATTCCATACTTGATTAACCCCATTAGCACTTTCCAAAATAATATATCTGTCTTGATGAATATTAATAGGAGGTACATCTGTAGTATCAATAACATTATTGGTAAAATTTAAATAAATCGTTCTTTGTCCATGAGCAGACATACTATTAACATAAGCCTGAATTTGATTTGGATGAGTTACTGTTGCGTCTGCATAGATAGTAAGTGGCATTATTCCAATATATCCACCAGAAATTTGAGAATCATATGAACCCCAATAATTAACATAACAAGAACATGCTCTTATACATTCGCAATCATAATTGTAAGTCATTTCAAAATCTAATAATGGAAATCCGTTGCCAGTTTGTATATCCGGTACATTGCCAAAGATATTTTCGTTTTCTTCTTCATAATCCTCTTCATAATAATAAGGCGCAGTATAGATATACCCGCTTTCGATGTGATAATTATCGTGATATGGTGGGTTGTAATCATATACATCACCATAATAAAAAGGTTGAGTATAATACTCATCCTCATATTCGTAATATGGATTTTGGCCTATGTAATCGCCAACATACCCAATAAAACTTTCCTCCCTATCAATTGCCATAACCAAAATACCAGAAACAATTACAATCATAATTATTACCGCAAATACACGTTTTTTCATTTCATCCTCCTTGGTGCTATGAATGCATGTATATTATTAGTACATTTATAAGTTCTGATATAAAATAACAATCTCCATTAATATATATGTTGCACACAACATTTTATTAGACGTAAATGTTAATAATTTCAGTTGACATAATATTGTGTCGTACACATACTGTCCATCGAACACACCAAATGTGTAATATTACTAATATATTACATTGTTGTGAAATTGTTACACATCTAATAAAAAATAATCCGGAGTCGACCAAAAATCATAAAAGCTATATTATAGGTATCGCACTCAAAACCAACTTGCAACGGCGCGGATTTTTGCTGCAAGCCAAGGAAGTGCCGACGACGCGCGCCAAGAAGGCCTGCAAGAAGGTGCTGACGTAGGATTGTGGCAAAAATCCGCGCCGTTGCAGGTCGATTTTGAGTGCGATGACTATACTTCATATGATCATAGCTTCTCAGATCGATTCACAATAAAACATGTGTACAAAGCGCAATATGTTTCGGTACAAATATAAACATAGAGGGAACTGCCAAATATGACAGCTCCCTCATGAATTATTATCTAAAGCAAGATGTTTCGTAATCAGTCCCACACAAATTAAATTTGTATTAACGTTCACAATTTCAGTTCATGTGGGGACTGTATCTAATCGATTTACTTAGTTATTTCATTACTCTTTGACCTGCGCGTCTTACTGGTGTGGATTTTGCAGGGTTTGTCTTTGGCAATGGTTTTAGCTGATTACCGTTGTTGTCGTTGGTATCAAAGATATTGTCATGTATATCATCTGCATTATCATATATATCGTGGATATTATCATTATCACCATTATCATCATTGTCATCAAAAATAAATTCACTCAAACTACTTGGGACAGTTGGTACAGGAGTTGCTGTAGTTTCTGGTTGTACGTTAGGAGTTATACGACTGTTTCTGTTTGGTACATTTGTAGGTGCTGGTGGTGGTGCTGGTGTTTCGATTAAATCGGTTTTGTTGCGTTTAAAAAATGCATAATCCCCATCTTCCGATGTGCTAGCATATATAGCAGGGTTTATTATATCAGTTGATCTTTCGTTGTGAGTAAATGTTCTACCATTATTTGTGTTGCGATATACACTATCATGTGATGCGTTTACATTTGCTACTTTATTAGGTCTTACTGCATTGTTTGGCTTGTGATTATTAGCCGTTGTGTTGTATTGGTTATGATTTATAACTTCGATTGTATGGTTTTCGATACCGCTAAAGCCAATGGCATCGTTTCTGCGGACAGCACCTCTTGTGGTATTAGCTCTTGTTTGAGTCGGATTTGTGCTACGTGTTGGTTGATTGGTGCGGTATGCACGTACAGGTGTTGTATTGCGAGAAATTGCAGGTTTTGGTGTTGCTTTTGGTGTTGTAACAGCTACTCTAGATGCTGTTGCCACTGGTGTAGTTGCTGTACTCGTTTTACGAGTTGAGGCATTACGCGTTGTTGCTGCGGCTTTTGGCGCAACAGTTGCTGCCGAACGGTTTGCTCTGGCAGACCTATGAACTGGTGCGGTTCTTACTGCGCGATTATTATTTATTGCGGGATTGTTAGCAGCTTGGTATCCTGCATACATTCCATAATCATAAGCATGTGAGCCATATTCTTCGGGGCTGTGGGCTGCTGACATTGGTGTATATCCAAAGGTATGCCCCACCCTTCCGCGGTTATGATTATTTACATTACGGTTTGGCAAATTGCGAGTTACACCGTCAACAACGTTTCTATTCGCATAATAACGGGCTGGTGTATTATGCCTGGTAGTTGTACCGTGCCTTGTGGTTGTTGTATTACGGGTTCTTAATCCTCGGCTATAGTTTCTTGCATTCCGGGTTGGTCTTTCAGCTCTGCGAGCTGCACTCGAACGTGTTGTAGTGTTGTATGTGTCAGTCCTATGATTTACTGCATCTACTACTCTTTGACCGTTTCTATTGCCTTGATTAGTTTCTGGCAGATTACTAGAACAGCCAGTTACTGCAATCATACCTGCAACCATACCGGTTACAAGAATTCTTCTCCAGTTGATCATTTATTTTTCCCCCTTAATTTGCAAAGCAATGATTATCATTTCATACTATTTTGTTGGTATACTCATGCCCTTCCAAAACCGCCTAATGCAGCGGTCTTTTTGTTGCAATCCTGCGTCAGCACTTCCTAACGGGCCTTCTTAGCCCGCATCGTCGGTTCTTCCTTGTCTTGCGACAAAAATCCGCGCCGCCTTAGTGCGGATTTGAAGGGATATGAGTATAAAAAAAACCGCAAGACAAAGTTTCATTGTCCAGCGATTTTAGTTTAAGCAGATATGATTTTTTGATACTGTGTTACCATTGGTACGAAAACAAAAAATTTACAAACTTTCGCCAAAATCTTCTCTAAATCGTTTTTTTAATAAAGTCGGCCAGTTTCCGCGAAGCTTTAATCGTCCAAAGAAAAAGCGCAAAACCTTAGGTTCGTCTTCAAACTCAAGACCACCAATCAACTTGCGATTTTCATATAACCATGTCAATCGGTCTGCTACATATTTTACCTGTGAAAGAGTAAAAACACGCTTTGGAAAAGCAAGTCGCACAAGTTCCAACTTGGCTGTAGCCTCGGTGCCATCTGGGTTGCGCTGTTCACTAAGAGTGCCGCGCTCCATTCCTCTTACGCCTGCCGCTAGGTACAAAGCAGCCGCCAAAGCACCAGCAGGATATTCTTCACTTGACAAATGAGAGCAAAATTGCCGTGCATCTACATGGCAGCCAAGTCCACCTGGTGGTGTCACAACAGGTATACCTTTGCTAATCAATTCATTGCACAAAACTTCTACAAAAATCGGTGTTTGGTTGATAATATCCATGTCAAGAGACTCTCTAAGTCCAATAGACATAGCTTCCATTTCCCGCACCGACATACCACCATATGTCAAGAATCCTTCATATAGAGGAATCATTTCCCGCATTTGTAAAAACATATCTCTGTTTGATGTCAGGATACCACCGCCACGAGCCGCACCAAGTTTCCTGGCTGAAAAATAGATCACATCCATTAGCGAACCTATTTCCCGGGTAATATTTATTACATCGATATCCTTGTATTCGCATTCGCGCACCTTAATAAAGTATAGATTGTCTGATAACAAACTTGCGTCTAAAACCAAAGGTATGCCGGCTTTTTTGCATATTTTTGAAACTTGCTTCATATTGTCCATGGATACAGGTTGTCCGCCTATAAGATTTGTACCAGCCTCGATACGAATAAAACTGATTTTGTCTTTTCCCAATCGCTTAATAGATTCTTCCAATTTTGCGATATCCATATTTCCCTTAAAGGGTAAACTACTATCAATATGAAGTCCTTCATCTATAATAACTTCTTCAACCAATCCACCCATTGCATAAATATGTGCTTTACTGGTTGTAAAGTGATAATTCATAACTGCTACACTACCTGGCTTGACAAGTAAGCGAGCTAATATATGTTCACATGCACGCCCTTGATGAGCAGGAAGAAAATATTCCATTCCAAATATGTCCTTTAGAACAGCTTCTAACCGATAGTACGTTTCGCTTCCGGCATAGCTATCATCTGCTTGAAGCATTGATGCATATTGGTTTTCGCTCATCGCATTAACGCCGCTGTCTGTTAGCATGTCCAAAAAAATATCTTTGTTCTGTAACAAAAATGTATTATACCCGGCAATTTCTATGCGCTTAGCTCGTTCTTCTACTGGTAGTAAATATACACGCTGAACCATGCGTACTTTATGCATCTCTAAAGGAACATGTTCTCCAGAATAAAATTTTATGTCTGACATGAAATCACCCATCTTTATTTTTTCATATCTTGTACAAGATATGTAATCAATTTAATCCAACCATTCAAGTTGTTTTTTAGCAGCTATCAATGATTCTTCATCACGGATTTGTAAAATATAGGATTTTATTTTTTTTCTTTTAGTCATGATATAGGATAAAAAATCTTTGCCGCCTTTTTCTATTAATTTTTTTCCAAGAAAATACTCTCGTTCGCTCCAACATATATTGTCACCACTATGTACGGCGACTATTGATACATAAAAATGGTCTTTTTCTTGTACCAAATCCTCATCAAGTATACAAAAGCCGGCAGAATGCAATTTTTGTCTCAAAAGCGGGATATCGTGTTGCGGCTGCATTATTAGTCTGGATTGCTTGGCTTGTGCCATTCCGTTTGATATGATTTTCCATATAAGCATTCCCCCCATACCAGTTATTACGATGCAATCAGCTTCGCCTGGTCGTAATGGAGAAAGACCATCACCATGCCTAATTTCTATTTTATTTGTTAAACCTACGGCTTCGATATTTTTTTTTGCTATTGAAAGAGGCCCCAGATTTAAATCACACGCTATTACCTTTGCACAAATGTCTTGTTGAATTATAGCAATGGGTAAATAAGCATGGTCTGTACCAATGTCTGCTACAACCCCGCCGATTATAGAACTTGCTACTATTTGTAATCTTGGAGACAACGTTATTTTTGATTCGTTCATTATTTTCCTCTGTATAAAAGATTTTTTGTAATATCCTTGATGCACTACGTGCATTGTATCAAGGATGTCACAAAAAAAGGACTGTCACACAAAACCACAAGTAATCATCGGCTTTATCGTTTCAAATTACGTTGAGTTTCTTTAAAAGAATTCGAACGTAATTTTAAAATGATAAGTGATGCTACCGTGGTTTGTGCAACAGCCCCCATGTCTACCTAAAGTTTATTCGGCTGTAAAAGCCATAAGTGCCATATGTCTGGCACGCTTCACATTCATTGTCATAGCGCGTTGATGCTTAGCACAGTTTCCAGTTACGCGCCTAGGAAGAATTTTACCTCTTTCTGATACAAACTTACGGAGTTTTCCAATTTCTTTATAATCAATGGCTGTTATTTTGTCAGCACAAAAGGTACAGACACGTTTTTTACGGCGTCCACGTCTTTTTTGAATCATTGTGGTACCCCTTTCTATACATACTTATAAAAAATTATTCCAAAGGTATACCCATGTGTATAAAATTACCGAACACTACCTAAAATGGTAAATCATCGTCATCTATACTCTGGGTAATTGCCGAAAAACCTTCTGGTGGATCATATGATGGCTGATCGGATTGGTTTCTTTGGGATGGCGCATTATAATTATCAGATTGGCCATAGCCGCCACCTTGATTGCCAATTCTGGCCTCGTATGCTGCTCTGCTTTCGGCAAATGTTACCTCTTCTGCTACAACTTCTGTACTCCATTTGCGTTGGTTGGTATTGTCTGTGTACTCTCTTACTTGTAAGCGACCACACAGTGATACTTTCAT
>Ga0123355_10005996_pt1 | contig 17919 bp, 3 predicted proteins | sample TergutEmb28metaG_3_FD_89872 | JGI IMG/M metagenome (GOLD analysis project Ga0123355, IMG submission 89872) | Embiratermes neotenicus P1 segment gut microbial communities from Petit-Saut dam, French Guiana - Emb289 P1 | ecosystem: Host-associated > Arthropoda: Insects > Digestive system > Gut ... | reverse complement strand
TTAGACTGCAGTCTGCAGGGCTGGATTAAGATTTTTGATAGGCTCGCTGAATTTTCTTGTGACCTGTATGTCCAGACTAGATCTGAGAACCACCTGGCCTTCAGTCAATTAGCTTCCGAAAGTAAAGTAACCATTCATGCCGATAGCCATGAGAATAAAAATATGTGAAACTATACCGCTGGGCCGGGATAGCTCAGTAGGTATAGCGACTCGCTACGGGTTGTACGGTCCGGGGATTGAATCCCGGTAGGGGCGAGATTTTCCGCACCCGTCCAGACAGGCCCTGGGCCCACCCAGCCTCCTATACAATGGGTACCGGGTCTTTCCCGGGGGTAAAGCGGCCGGGACGTGGTGTTGACCACCCACCCCATCTAGCACCGAAGTTAAAGAAAGAGCAGAGCTATAGCTCCCCGTCTGGGCTTTTGTGACCTGCTGTAGGGTGACCTTTACCTTTTACCTTTACCTTTAAAACTATACTTCTACTCCCTCATACATTTCATGGCGTAATTCATAGGAAGAATTTAGCCTGTTATATGTGTATGTTGTGTTTTCTTCTGTACAAAGCTTAAAATTATTGCCCGTTAATTCACACCTTTATGTGGATATATTAATCTTATTTCAGTTTATTAAAACTTCGTCATGACGGTTCTCTCAAGAGACTTCAAAACCGCGTGTGGCCGCCGATATCAGAATCTGACCCTGTGTGGTACAGCGTTGATATCTTTGACGTCACATCCGTTCTCATCGCGTTAGCAGCGATCGCCATTGTATCAATATTACTTCTTGCAGTAGAGGTCCTTTACCAGCACATGGGTCTCAAGAAAGGCTGCAGCTGTTAGCTTAAACTGTGCGGTTGAAACAACCGCCTCCTCACAAAGAATAATGAAAGAAGAGCATAAAGTTTGATTTACAGGCTTATGAAATGTAACGAGAATTGTAGTAGATTTATACTCAGATATTATCATTAGGTTTAGGACAGCAAAATGGGAGAGTCATATAACAAGAACACAGGAAACACGGAGTACTTTTTGTAATCTACAAGAAGGCTACTTCCTAAAACAAAATATGGCTTTACTTTCAAAGGCTGAAGGCGATGTTTTCGAAAGAAGTGGTTGAGTGTAGCAGCCTCTTCACTGTAAGTTTTGTATCTTTGTTTAAGCGTAGCGCTGAATAAACCATCTTTCATTTTTATTGCCTTGCACTGAGTGTGGCTGAACAAATGTTTAAACTGTCATATCTGCAAGTCTCCATTATAAGGCTCTCTCGTTCAGATTGAATTGTTATGGCATCAGGTCACGTAATTTAAATTTGTAATAATTTAGTTAAATGCCTTCTTATTCACTTATATCAGCATGTACAAAATTAATGCATAAATTGTGGACGTTGAAATATATTAAACTTGACCTAAAGCAGGACGCAATAGAAACTCTGACTTTTTGAGCCCCTTTCATTTTCCTTATAGTGTAAAACGCAAAAAGCCTTTCTAATAATATGGATTGCTTTGGAGAATTATAACATCACTTTTATAATGATGACGATTTCGAAGAGTTTTGTGAAAATTTCGTTAGTGAGTCCACAGGTTATTTTAATATCATAAGGGCTTCCTTCTGCTCCTTAATAATAACATATTTTGTAAACCAAATGTTTTTCACGGAATAAGGAACCCTGTCACTGCTTGAATTAGGGTCTGATATTTTATTTGGTTGGGAATATCGACCCACAATTCGCTCGGTATAGATACAAAAACCGAACGAGAACAACTATTGTACGTAGACGAAGCTAGTTATCGCAAAAGAACCAAGCTCTTTGAGGCTGCACTTACTGCAATATACGTGGTTTCGAGTGGGACGCATTCTTGTTTCATTCTCGAAATATCTCGGTTTCACATGTCCGTCTAGACGTCGAGTTTAATGGCAGAGGTTTTATTGCTAACTCCCTGGTCTCGCAAGAAGCAAAATAAAAGGACTGCACAGTGACAAAATAAGGAAAGGTAAAACACATAACCAAATCCTCGTATCCCATCCACAGGCTCACCTTCATACATAGTGTTCTGAAACGTATGACGGTATTTGAAAGGCACGTCCTCTGCACACAAACAGCGAAAATGATGGCTCATTTTGTTCCGGAAGAAGGTTGAAAACGTAAATGTAAGCCCACAAACAAATCTCTAGCTCCAACTGTACAAGTTACTATTTTAATGAAAATTTTACAAATTGCAGCCCTTCTGCTTCCGAACGGCGCCCAGTGCTTATTATTAAGGACCATCACACGCGCTCAAGAATTACAAGAAAGTTAGAAAGCAAATCCTGTCTTCTACCGTCTGCTATCATTCCGCCACATCGCAAAGTGTCTGAGCGTAAAGAATAATTTGAGGCAGTCTCCATAAACAAGAACTCATCAGGTATTATTCAGAAGTTTCTGCAGGCTAAGCACTTTTTCCACTCTGACATATCTGTCTCATGCAGTGCGGCGTGGTAGCGGCTTATCGTGGCTGTCCTCTTCCTAAAAGGGGCTCGTTCACAAATGTCCAAGAACGTATGCTTACATACAGACTTTCCGACATATTCGTGTTGCCACAAGCAGAATTTTAATAAACACCCCCCTGTGGAAGGGATTCCCTGTAGCCTTCTCATTCCAAAATAAAATTTTTCGTAACTCAAAGTCGGAGAGTTAAAAAACAAAAGTTTAAACCGTCATCAGTATTGTTTCTATACATAAGATATTCCTCTAAATTTGTGATGAGTATTTCAGAGAAGCCATGCATAGAGTGCCTATTGAAACAATTCCCTTTTCATTTCCACAAATTGTTCTCAATTTCAGCCAATTCTGCCTCTTTCCGCACCTTTCTTAATTCGGTATTCATTAATATTCGTAGCATTTGACGTCAAATAAACAGCTGTTTGAAGGGTCACGCAACAAAATATTAATATGTAAAATGTAGGCCGCAATGGTACAATGTAAAATGTGAGGCAATTATGTACCTTATGGTAATTAGTGGCACTTGAACCTTGTCATTAACACAGTGGTGTGCAGAAGTTAGCTTACGTGGTGAAGAAACGATGAACCGTGTTTCTAGAAGCAAGAAGTTTGCTATAATCTAAAGTGTTTCGAAAGGTACTGGACTCAACTTAGCTTCCTGTTTAATGGGTAAAGGCGATATTTCCCTGGGAGTAAAGCAATGGGGCGTCAATGTAGCCACTACCTCAAACTAGCGCCGATTTCAAGAATTCGTGGAACTATAAATCTTTTCCCACGTATTCCTTCATGGCTTGGAAGGGGACAAGTTTACTGTATCTTTTAAACTCTATAATGATCTGTCTTTCCTGATCCCGCAATATTTTCAGAATTATGTGCTTTTAAAGAATTTTATGTAAGAAAACACGCCGAAATATTGTGCTGGACGGATTGCACTATAAATTCGCTACCCATGACAATACGAAACTTCTGATGGGCAAATCGCATCATCAAATGTGTGGGTGTTCATCAATGGGTACTCAAGGTATCTGGTCGGTTTATGAGAACGCATGTGCAAGTATCAGATGCAGGCGCTTCGCGGCGCCGGTCGGCGAACAGTTGGGGGGCGCAGGTCCCACTGTGTGGGTGCAGTGACCAGAAGTCGCATCGGTATTGTCGGCGTTATCGCTTGTGGCAATGTAAGAGATTACTGAATGACGCAAGGCATCTTACTGTGTCTGCGACAGAGTGGAGACAAATACGCCAGGTCAGTTTGTCCGTTAAGCTAACATATATGAAGTAAGGATTAGAGGTGTGTTATAGAAAAATTCTGCCTCTTGTATAGTTCATTACTAGCCACATGTCATTGTGGTATTGCTCTATTGCAAAAGATTAAAACAAGAACATGTCTTTTCTTTCGTTTGGCACAGTAGTGCAGCTTGTTCTTCACTCTGAATATTTAGAAAGCCAACTGAAACTTTCGGGTGTAAAATAGGAGAAAGGGAAAGAATATACACAAGAGTGTACCATAATCCAGTTTGTAATACATGCACCTATGTTCCAAATATATTTTCACAAGATTGTGCACGTCATTGTTCTTGAATTTCATGAACTGTACGTGTAAATCTGTTGCTACAACGTTAAAAATTTTCAAGTGACATATTTATGAAGTTGCAAATTTTTCGTAATTTCTTGTTTTTAACAGATTACGTTGTGTTACAGGCTAGAAATATAGACCTGAATGAAATCTTTATTTTATTATGCATTAATTCTTCCGTAATTGCTTATATACAAAATGCAGCCCTTTATCCTGGTGATATAAAATAATGCAACTCAATAAATAACACTCTTTTTCTTATTCGAAAAACTCACTTACTTTTCAAAGTATATTAACATTTGTTGACATCATAGCAATGATATCATTAACATGGTTTTCAACTCTCTGTATACATTTTTGTAATTCCTACGTCATCCCCCCCCCGGTATGCGCAGTCCTTCCTACATCAGTAATGTTGCAATTTCTTCTCTGATATCGTGCCCAAATTAGGCCACAGATCCCGCGTGATTGATGTATAGTTTTATCGTGAGGTATCTCCACAGGAAACTGTCAAGAATGGGAAAATAATCAAATCTAACGGGATATTAACTGTCCCAATCCGCTAGGAGAGTTTGAAGTGCGCTTCGTCTAATTAAATAGTCGCCTGTTTAATAATCCTTCTTGTATAGTTTTAAGCTAGTTTTAAGTTGTCTTTTGTGTGATTGTTGTTGGTTGACCGTGTGTATTGTTGTAGTTGTCTTGTTTGTGTTGTTATCTTATGTATATTTGTTGTACTGTGTGGGCATTGCTTTTTTTTTACTTTAGATGCCGGACTGCTGGCTAAAAGTCAGTATTCGGTAGGTCCTGCGACCGACCATCTCAACACAGGTTTTTCTTGGTTTCCCTGTGCCTAAAAGCAAATGCTGAGATGGCTCCCAAGATTCCAAGTTGCCACTACATGCTTCTCATGTAGCCCTCCCGATTTAAATCTAGTATTAACCAATTTCTTGATTCGTTTGCATGTAAAAGAACCACTGCCACCGGGTAGCAACCCAATTGCAGTAAATAAATATTATTATTATATTCGCAGTTTCTCAGGTCGCAATTTCTTAATTCTTAAACTAGCATAACGTTTAGAGAAAACATAAATCTTTGCGTAATATTCGTGGAATGAGAATAACAGCCACCTGCAAGATTTCCAGATTTGTTCGCTTGTAAAGATAGCGCAAGTGCGAGTTGTATAGCAGTCATCCTAGAACTATCAGCAAATGAAAGAAGAACACCGGGCAAGGAATTTCAGCGATACTGACTGAAATTAAACGGCACATATTGGGGAATTTACGTTCCAGAGCGCAAAAATATACCAAAAGAGACGGAAGTCGTCTTAGTGAATTTTTAAAACGTAAGCAATATGTACTAGGAGCTTGGAACAGTTCAGGAATGGGATTTCTAAGTTATTTTAATTTCGAAAACTTTAGATTTTTCTGCCGCACTTTGTACCTACATCTTTTGAATATAATTTTATAGAAGTATACGCTGTCTATAGACTTAACATAAGTAGCAACAATTTCGTTCTAGAAATTGCTGGACAAACGCTGGATCCAATTCAAATGAAGTTCATTGAAAGTATGGAAATGAACCATGAGGACGGAAAAAAATACTGAATATATGTAATATGTTGCCTTTGGATGTAATTTACGCACAGGTGAGGAGATTTTTTAATTTCTCAGGAAAATTTAAAATTGCCATAAATTTAAGGATGATATATATATATATATATATATATATATATATATATACTGTCCACCGTAAAAGTCATTTATTCCACTGAAGACTTGATCTCAGTAATACTGTCTAATTATTTACCCTGAGGTAGGAACTGACATCTTAATAAAATTATGTAAATTTAGGCCTTCAATAGATTAGCGTTGATAGGCGATCCATCATACAAACACTTGTCCGTTTGCACACTTTTTAAAACATACGAATATGCACGTACTATTATAGAAGAAACCTCTCTTCTCGGATGTCACGTCGTGCAGACTGGTAGGAACTTATCCGCATTTCGAAGTAATCTGCAGCCTTCATTATTTACCCCTGAAAACTAAAGTATCAGTTTTCTCCAACATGTTGACAGTTTATACCAGATCACATGACGTTTCGTTCCTAAAGATACTACAGTCCTTTGTCACTGCCATAAAAATCTCAAATCTCAAACCGTACCAACAGAATATACGTGTAAGGTAACGGTAAAGTGATACCGTTACAGGCCCGTTGTGGCCCAGAGGGTGGGTAGAGTTATAGCTCTACTCTTCCATGACCGCGGCACTAGAAGGGGGTGAGTGGTCAGCAGCATGCCCCAGCCGCACTTTACCCCCCGGAAAGTTTTACAGGAGACTGGGTGGGCCCCAGGGCCGGTCAGGACTGGCGGAAAATCTTGTCCCCACTGGGATTCGATCCAGGACCATCCAGTCCGTAGCTCAGTCGCTATACCGACTGAACTACCCGGCCCACACCAACAGAACATAGCTTTAATAAATATACGATTTATATTATTAAACACCCTTTTTAGAAAGGGGCGCAAAAAAACAGGACATGTACGTGTACATTAATTAGTATCAAACTTTCAAAGCCTACTGGTTAGGTGATGCACCAACAGGTTTAACATTCAACAATTGTACGCTCTCCCCACACCGCATTTATGTGTTTTGTATGTATCTGAGAACAAACAGCGACTTGTGCCACTTACAGCATAAACTGATTGGTTTTTATAGCCGAGATGAAAAGTGCTTACTGCGCGGTACGGACTGGGTCTTTAAATAAAGCAGTCTGTGCTTCGTCTTAGAGGGTTAAAACGAGTCACATAGGACTTACTGTGACTCCATTAAGTGGTCTGAAAATGAGGACAGCCTATTGAACCCTATACAATTATTTACTACAGGCTACTAGGATAACTCCGATATGAGGCAGTGTTAAGAGCCGGGGTATAGTAATTTGGCTAGAGTCGATACCCGAGGAATCGCGTTCTATTCCCGGCAAGGCCAAAAGATTTTCTTTGCCTCAACTTCTCCAAATGACTCCTGGGACTCACATAGCCTTCAAATTAATAGGTACCAGGCTAAGTAGGCTTTTATATCGTGCGCAGATAAATTATACCTTGTGCCCATAACCTGACGGAGTAATAAGATACAGTCACGAGACGGCATTTAATTTTTCTAGAAACACAGTCCGGCAGAAAGAGTCGTATCACAGGCACGAGATACCAAAAAATGGGGCCTCAATCATGTATTGCACCAAACTAGTTTTTGATTGATGGATCGCCTGTCAAAGCTAATCTATTCAAATCCTAAATTTACGTTGTCATATGGTCAACAGCCCAGCTGGTGTATGGTAAATTCAGTGAGCCTTTAAAAGTATACGTGTAGGTCAAGGACGAATTTGCGATTTCCAGCCGTACTTATTTGTAATAAATCCTAGTTTGGGTGAGACCATAATTAAACTGTTATACACTTCCCATAAAGCCTTTAACGTGGAGAATATGGTGAGCTCCGAATAATGCTAGCAAAGGACAGATGGGATTTAACTCGACGTTTAAAGGGTTAAAAATAATTTATAATTTTGATAATGAAACCTTCCACCGTGTATTGGCGGAAATTTTCGATTTTCAGACATTTTATGACGTAATGAAGCCTTATAAAAACCAATTTCACAGGATCCCTCTGTCAGTTTTAAAAGATTCGTGTTTATATGTATTCATTACAAGCTCAATTCCACTACATGGATTGAGTTTTCACATAAATACACACAGAGCTTTGATGAAGCTGAGGGAATGAAGTTCTGACGTCGGTTTATTAAACACAGCGTGATGCAAAATAATTTAACTATTACCTAACTTTAACCGCAGTTTTCCATCTACCTCACAAATCGTCTTACTGTTTGTTGAAGTTCAATATTTGTAGAACCCTTACATGGAATGTTGCTTGGTAATGCCTAATTTCAGGCCTATCATTTCATACTGAACTCTAATTCACACAAGACCCTCAATGGACTTCTCCACTCATCCGATACGCCATTCCACAGACTTTATTCAAATTCGACATGAGAGACTTCCACTTGAAGCTGTGTTCAATCTCCAACTATTAGCTTTATTGGCACATATTAAAACCTAGTTTGCAGCAAATTGTAAATGTACTTATTCATATTGCCCGTACCAGTTCGACAGATCAGAACTCGCTGATTAGCATTTTACTAAGCCCGTCTTATCTAAGCTTAATAAACAAATTCGTCCTCCATAATGTTGTGTAATGCACTTTGCGGTAAAGCTCGTGCAATAAAAAACAGCAAGATTTTTGTTTGCAGTAACCCGACAATAAAATCGCTCTGCTGAAGCACACGCTTCAAAGTATACAGCAAGATACAGCAGTGGAATATCTGCGTCCAAAAATCAAGTTGGATAGACTCCTATTAAAGTAGACGTAACGCTTTTCGGCTTCAGAGCCACTGCATTAGGTGAAGATAGACAGTTTCACTCTCCGGCCATTTTACCTTATAGGAAATATTTTCCAGTGTTTATTGTATATTATGGGACGGAATAGTGTAGTCGGTATAGCGACTCGCTACGGGCTGGACGGTCCGGGGATCGAATCCCAGTAAGGGCGAGATATTCCGCACCCGTCCATAACAGCCCTGAGTCCCACCCAGGCCTCTTATACGAGTACAATGGGTCTTTCACGGGGTAAAGCGGCCGGGTCGTGGCGTGGTGTTGACCACCCACCCCCATATAGCACCGAGGTTGAAGAAAGAGAAGCGCTTTACCTGCACTCACCTTCTGGGCCTTCGTGGCCTGTTCTAGGGTGAATATACTAGATACTATACCAAGAGCCGATCGTGTGGAGGGCAATTATAGAAAATACCTGTCGAAAACCGGAAAACTATTGTTTAATACGTATCAAGTGACATAGAGTGTAGAACAAATGATGATTTTTGGAGTTATTTATTTTTGCTCACAAATGAAATAACTTCCTTTCCTAAGTACTTTTAGGCCTAACTAGTTTCGTATAAACAGGTGGTTGCCAAACATTCGGTGCCAACGATACGATTGCCGTATAAAAGTTCCTCTTTACGCGGGACGCTATAATTGAAATGGAGATGAAATTTATAGTAAAAAGAAAGGGGTTTTATATCTTAAATGATGGTGTTTATTGCATAAAAACATAATGCTTTGTAAGTGAGAAAAATAAAGAATTTTCGACATATATATATATATATATATATTTGAAATGAAATATGCACTGTGTGTTCTGAACTTTATATTTGATGTTTTATAATCACCCTCCTTTTCACATGCTGTAGGCACAGTAGCGTCCCACAACACACTGGTTCAAAACACTACTGTAAAGTAACGCAACGCATACACATAGGTACTGGAATCGTAAGCGCCGGCAGAATCGAACGCAAAGCCATAAGTACCTGTACTTTATGTTCGATCACAAAATGCAAGAAAGTAGCTATAGAAGTTTCAGTACGAAATGGAGGAATTGGACACGTAGAACAAAAACGATTTCGGTTTCTAAATGCAGACCACGTCAGATTTTTTTCCAGATGAAGATCGTGTGACGTGCTGCGAGGACAAAACGAATAATAAACCTGAAGGCGTCCTTGGGTTTACATTTTATACTAGAATGTCAAGTAGAATTAATGGCACACATCCAGCATGGACTTAATCTTTCAAAATAACCTTACTTAAACTCACCATTTACAATGTATATAAGGTAGAGAAATCTAAAATAAAGCAGATTAAAGTCAAACATATACGGGAATAAGAGAATTTGTTGTAGAAAAGTAGGAGTTGGAAGTATCGAAAAAAATGCAAATCGGCAACACCATAACAAGCACATTAATAAAATTAAATATGAAATTAACTATCATAGGGCCATAACAACACAAACTGGCAAGATGATAAAATAACTATAATAGATAAAATAAAACACCAAGAAAAATATAAGACTTTAAAGTTGAAAATATCTCACATTAATTAAAAACAAATTTACTGACATATTCCAGAGAGAAATAAGAAGCATATTAGACAAGAATAAGACATTACTTGCCTAAAGAAGGAGGGTGGAATTATATAGGACTAAACTTTACCCAACTCCGTCCAAACTAACATGTCCAGGCCGTAACAAAAATACCTACATCAAACCGGAAGGCAATTTTTTTCTATGATTACTTAATGCTTGTTTGCTTAGCAGCTTCGTGGTAACGGACATTAGATTAGGTCCATAAATGAAATTATATATGTTTTATATTTTAGTAAGAATTGTGGGCATAAGAATGTTATAAACATAGTGTCTATATATGTATACATATGTTTATATTTATATTTATTTATTTAAAAAATATGGGAAACAAGTAAAACGATAGATTTATTGCTAAGGCCGGCCCAGAATTTGATGCATTAACCCAACAGAACTGCACAGATAGATGACAGGCGTGTCCACAAGATGCCCTTCAGTATATTCCTATGCGCTCAATCAGTTGTAAGCTGACTAGTGCATTGGCAACAAGCGAACACAAATACAGGTCAACCGTAAGTAACTTTTGTCAATATTTCCCAGTTTAGTATTACAATCAACGTAAAATGATAGAAACTAATTATTGTAGTACTAAGTGTCAGTTTCAGTTTACGTTAAACAAAATCCGATGAACCTCGTTTAAATGGGTGTAATAACCCCTATCCAAATGCAGAATAAAAAAAAGAGGCAAAATGTAATTTCGGTTCCTAATGTACCCTATTTATATGTTTATATGTCAATATTAAAATATTTTATAATAGCTTATGTTAAATCCTCATTAACAATTTTACAGAATACATAGAAAACATTTATTACATTATAAAACAAGAAACCTCTAACGACGGTAGACAATGTGAAGTCACAAGAGAAAAAGGGAAAAGAATTCAGAAGAATATTATATTATAAAAATTTAAGAATATTCCAACAGCAGCTACAACAAATTAGAGCAACGTTATTGAATCTGGACTTGTTATTTTTAAAATTCTCATTTTTAAAGTCTGACTTACATTGTTCGTAAAAACTAAAAATGCGTAAAGCGGATTATTTAAACAGATCCGAATAACAGAACTAATAAGAAGTACAAGCTAAATGAAACAATAATAAACTAACAATTGTAAACTAAATATGTACAACTTGCCCTTTCGTAAGTCATAAATCCCTTGCCTTTGTTTATATTATATTATATTTCTGGCCCTCAGCATCTAACATGCTTCAGACAAGACATTATTTAACAATGAATTCAACTCTGTTTGACGTTGCTGTTGTTGGTTAATAATCACTTTTAAATTTTGTTAACCATAGAAAGTCCAAATGAACAATTCAGGCAAGAAGACGACTCGTTAATTTGATAAGTTATTTTCTGAACTGCGATGGATCATATAGCCAAAGAAGAGGATAAAATGTTTTAGTAAGAGAGTATTCTAACGACTAAGGCGTTAAACCGACGCTTCAGTAATCTTGTTATATCTGAAGACATTAGTGATGACTATAAGGAGAAATGTTACAAGGAGCTAGAGACAGTATTGGCCTGTTCCTTAAATAACATACGACTATTCTGTTAGCAGACTTCACTGCAAGGATAGTATGTGTTGAAAATATATGTTATGTATTTAAAATATATATTATGTATTTAAAATATATGTTATGTATTTAAAATATACGTTATGTATTTAAAACATGTTGCTGGAATTTTTACATTCAAAACCCATAATTAAGGCATAAAAAGTTTAATGTTTGTACTAATTAAGAATTTTTGTGTTGTCGGAAGATCTTTATGTTTAAGTTTCCAGATTATTATAAATTATAGAAAAACAAACTACAGTTTATTCATAAAAGTAAGCCTGTTAAATTGTCAAAGGGGAGTATTAAACGATCCAAACAACACAACGGGGAGTTTTTAAAAATGTAAGCTATCAAAGTAGTATTTTAGAGGATAAAATTAAAGAGAACATTTGAAACAAACAATAAGAATAAAATTGTTAGAAAACTGCACAGCTGCAAAAATATTGCACTTGTGTCTCGTGTAGCATGTAGTCATTTTCTCGTGGCTACAAAAGATCTAGGTCGCTTGTCAACAGTATTCAAACAACAAGGAGTTCTCTTTCTACCATCTGAATTACGGTGCAAGTCAACTCCACAAAGTCACTCGTTATGCCATCCTCGGGCTAAATTTCGCAACTTTTTGGTCGTAACTAGACAGCGACTGATATAGTGGGCTACCTCTTGTTTAACTTTCATGCCACAAAATTCTGTTCACGCTCTGTGCAATAAAATTACCTCAAGCCAGATGCTGTGTTTGTGTTTCTTTTTAATTAATTTCAAATTATGGCATTAAATCAAGAAATGTTCCACCATAATTTGTGCATTGCACCATACAAGGGCTAAATCAGTAATCGAGATCCTTCCTCTCCACCTCAGGTGAGAAATGTTATCAGTGATATGTTTTGGTCATGACGTGCCTAAGCAACCCTAAATATCCCGCAACATCTCCCGTACTGACAGACGTATGATTCGGTCGCCATTTCCCGGTTTCCAAAGCACCTGCTTATATTATGTCAGCAGAGTCTTACAGAATCGCAGTTCACACTTGAGAGATCAAATCTGTCCTTAGAATTTTTAAGCTTGTTTTTTTTTCACAGACACAAATATATCGCAAAGAACAACACAGATAGACGAGTAGATGTGGAGAAGACATTTGGAGAAATGTAAAACTATGCACTCGTGTGCAATTGACGTCATGACAAAAATTTTCATCTTGAGATATAATCATAATGACTGCTCAGTCATCACGAGATTTTACGGCATTTGTAGCTTGCAAGTGCATTTACAAGTACAAAAGAGAAAGTAGCCGGTCCATAACCTGAGCCAGCTGAATCTATTTCACAATTTATATCTTTAAGTTTCGGTGTAAAAATTAACCTCTCATATTTTGATATTCCGAATGATATTTTTACCAGTTTGTCGTGTTTCCCATAGGCAATGGAGCCTATATTCCCCTCGTTAAGCCAACTTAATACAGTGGGCTAAAAATAACCCCTGGTTGAAGGATAAAAGGGGTTATCTGTTAAACAGTCTTCAGAATCGGATAACTGGAAAGCTTAGAGTAATAGACCTGACGGAATTTTCTGTATCATCCGCTGGCAAGGCTGACTGAACTATTTTAGTCGTCGAAAATGATGGAAAAATAGAGGAGTATATTCCTTAAGACATCTCAGTTTGCCACGTTTCAATCAAGGTAAAGCTTTACGCCGAAGGGAGACCTGAAACTTAGCAGCGAAAATCCGCAAAATTCCCACAAACTGTCAGATCATAGCATTAAGGCGACACTACATGGAGCCTGAAAAAATGTCAGTACTTCTTAAAAATCACTGCAATACCTAGGCTTAAATGACAGTACACAAAAACCAGAGAGACAATGTACATATAACGAAACACTGAGGAGCTGTTATGCGACCTTTGTTACAGTAGAACAGCAATGCTCTGAATGTACGTTTTGTAGACTTAGGTACCAGCATGCAATGCGCTTGCAACATATTGTCGTCTGTGGCCCCTCAGTCTCTACAATATTTTTCAAATTATCTCATAAACGACAAGATTTTCGAAAAATTTTATTGAAAATAAAATTTGTGTTTTGATTTTCTCTACAACTTGTGTTCGAAATATTTCTCATTCTAAGAAGAACTGAGCGAGATATAAAGAAGCACGTATAATGGTCTTCATGTAAAGTTGCATTTGTTTAAGACAGGTTTTAAGCAAACGTAAAATATCTGTACGGGTTTCCGAAAAACACTCAAACATCAATGTTCATGAAAATCCTGCCAGTGCGAACCGAGTTTTTCCATGTGGACGGAAGAAAAGACGGACAGACATGACAGCTAATAGACGCTTTCCGCAATTTTGCGAATGTGCCTAAATATTAATCTTAGGAGGAAATAAGCTGTGAGGCTGCATACTGGAAGAGTCTAGATCAGCGTATGATCCGGCGGTCCAGTGAACATCATAATGAGCTTTAGCGTTCCATGTGAGAGAGGGAATTCTTCGGCTAATTGAGTAACTCTAGCTTCTAAGGATGGCTTGTGCTCCAGGGAGTCATTTCGTTCGAAAGGAAGTTTGTATCTCAATGTGTGAACTTCCTATAATTTACATAATAAAACAATTACGAACACAAAGTTGAAGTAGGTCTAATGTGGAATTTTATGAAGGCCATTTTTAGTAAACTATTCGGCGATATGAAAGAAAGCGGTCTAGGCCGTGACCTTGAAACTCATCCTTCTCTGGTATGTAGTTTGTGCGTTCTTTGAAGTATTAGAAAAATTTGCCTCACTGGATATAATCTCGAAATTTACGTTGTTTATTGGTTGGTTAATTAGTTATTTCTTCGGTTTCTTGGTTATATGTACTGTGCCCTAAACGTTAGTTACGTAATTATTTATATAGTAGTTACTTCTGTGATTGCCACTATTAAGAGCTCCCGTTTTAATCTCACGTGAAGCACGAAGAACGTGCAAACAGTTGCCACTTGTAGTCTTATCTCTGCCTCGAGAAGTCTCGCCTCAACTCAAACAAATCTGTACAAGTCTGCGGCCCGATAGGAACGTTTTGTAATTGTTGTGATCCGACGGTTTGGAGTCAGTGCGCGTAGTTTAGTGACTTGCTTACAGCACAGTGTTTATGTTGGCAAGCCCGAGAGCATTTTTACATGTTACTTGAGTAGTTGGTTACTGACTTAAGTGCGTAAGTAACAAAAACATGGTATTTTTTTACGTTTTGCTGACCCTGCATCTCAGTATATTTATCTCAATAATTAACCAACTTAATGCACAACATTTTTGTTTTGCAATAAGTTTATTTCATGCCTCTACATGTTTCGAGCACATGTGCTCATCATCAGGAGGTCAAAATTGCATCACACAGCCTCTGGTATCATCACACCTATAGGTGTGATAATACCAGAGACTGTGCAATGCAATTTTGACCTCCTGGTGATCAGCACATGTGCTCGAAACATGTAGAGGCATGAAATAATCTTATTGTAAAACAAACATTTTGTGCATCAAGTTGGTTAATTACTGAGATAAAAACATAGTACTTTTCTAAAGTGTTTTGAAAATGGTTGATTTATTTTGTGAACGGCATGTAATGCATTGCATTCAAATAATATTTTCACAGAGTGGACTATGACCAGCTTAACACTTGTACAGGGACTTAGTTTTGTACCTACGAGATAATGATTTAATTTATTTATTCATGAATTTGTTTGCTTGCTTAGTTATTCTTCTACAAGTACTTGGTTTGTTGTTTTAAATGTAGGTTTGCAGTAAATTATCTGGATATTGGGCTACTTAATGAGTGACTCATACAGCTAATTTGTCACTTGCATATTATTTACTGAATTGCGACATACTTCTGTACAATAGATAAACTGAACACTTCTTTGACACAAATCAGAAAGACAATGACGGCACATAACTCGGAATGATGGACTAACTTTAGAATTTATGTCAGGAAACCCACTGAAAATAGCCATGCATGAAATCAAGACAGAGATCCGAAGACTAAGAGAATTTTCGTCTTGAAACTTTGGCTCCCACTATAAGAGATTCCTTTCTACAAAATATTTTCCTTGCTAAGGAAATCCATATAAATTAGATACGTGAGTGTGAAATTATAGAAGTAAATTTGTAAAGTACTTCAAAGGCACTGTAATTAGTTACTCTGTGTTTCAGGTAGACGGTGTATAACTCATCGTTTAGGGACGAAGAACTTGGAACGACGTTGAAGAGAAGTGTGTTCTGATGTGTTTGTGTGTGCTACGTGATTGATGAAAATAACTTCTGAGGCGCTCCCTTACAATTGCGCTATACAGTCGCCTTGATCATTCTGTTGCACACTATTAGGCGTAGGCCCTGTATAATCGTAGGAGGAAAATCATAATTTTTCAAATTATTTCGTAATTTCTGTGCGTCAGGTTTCCTTGGGCTTTGACGTCAGACGTATAATGTAATGCTATTATTCTGTTCTTACAAAAGCTCTGTGTTTTAGTGACTCTTGCGATGGGTAATTCAGAGCTTTCCCTTCTGAACAGTTCAAACAACAACACTCGTTACGATCTAGGAAATGAATCCCTAGAAGAATACCTTGCGAGAACGCTGGGCCCCAAACGTTTGCCTCTTGTGGTGGTACTACCCATCACCGTCATCTACGTGACCATATTTGTGTCGGGTATCATCGGAAATGTGGCGGTTTGTGTGGTCATCACACGTAACAAGTTGATGTGGACGGCCACCAACTACTACCTATTTAGCCTGGCTGTGTCCGACCTCACATTGCTGATTCTAGGTGAGTAATTATCATCATTGTATCGTTTATCAACGGCGGCTTCCTGGGGAAATGTTATTCGGCAGTTTGTCTTTTAAGGTAACAGCAAATTCCTGTGGACGAAAGCCTGTTCAACATCGCCATGTCCGTTCTTACACTACTTGTTCTAATGGCTTTCAGTACGTCAGTGGCGGCTTGTGTTAGAAATGTAGTGTGGTTGTTCGTATGTTGACAGCGAGAAAGAAATCTTCGTGAAGTTTATGCGTTTGGTCCAGCCATGTTGGACGAAACGCTTTTGTTTCTGTGTCATTCTTCAGTGGCTTTTGTTAGTGGTGGTCGATGTGCCTGTTTTGTATGGTTACTGTTACTAAAGCAATCTTTGAAGAAGTCCACCAGATACTTCCTTTTGGTTCTCGCCGTTTCATAAGTTACCCTGCTACTTCTATATAAAATATGTTTCGTGGACCTTTGGAATTACGTACTGCACTTTAAACAAGGACAAAGAAACTCAAAACGCTATCACCTATCTCTGTCTCTTCAGTGTAATTTCATGTGTTCAATATGACTTCAGTTCTTCCGATGTTCTCTCAATTTGTTTAAACTACAAAAATTTCGCAGCTAATACACACCACAAACACCAAAAACTACACTAACGTTACTGCATACATATTTACAGAACCAGACAGCCTGTGTGGTAACCAACGTCATCGTCGTGAACTCCTGATGATGGGCATAATGGTGCCCGAAACATGTTGAGCCTAACATAAGCATAATAAATTAATAAGTGGCATCTAGTTGGAACTTATTCTTCAGTTATATAGAATAGGAAGAAGGAGGAGGAGAGGAAAAAAGGAAATAAAGAAACAAGTATTGGTTAATTTAAATATTTTACGATCTTTCGTATGTTATTCAAGTGTGGGCGTTTTTGTTATGACCAAAAGTTTTTATGCATGTATAGAGTAACCTTTTCTTTTTATACTAGCCCAGATCTTTGTTTCTCATTGAATACAGCAGCAAATACTTCTCTTCTTTCAGCATTTGAAATTTGATTAGTGTATTTGTATGTTTTTCTTTTTTAAGGAAAATTTGATACAGCGCCACAATCTATTAACATGCTCTCATTTTCATAGAGGAATAAAAACTTGTACTGTGCTGAATCATAAACGTGCCTACTACTGCTCTACCATTTCTCTGCTCCTCTACCACATGCCTATTGGATATTCAAAGTTAAGAATTTTCTACGGGCCTTGCAGGCTCCTACTTCCGATGAGGGCACACGTATGAATCCAGATGTGTGGTCGCCGAATTACGGAAGGAAGTGCCATTGACCGGAGGTACTGTTGTTCACACAACATTCGCTGTTAACTATGGCACTGAAGAATAGACAATGGGATTCTCCTTCACCCTCTTATCCATGTGTCCTTCTTAGTTCTTAGGTCTTTGTCTTACTTCCCTTATTATATCGCCGGTATGTTTCTGGTTCACTTGCGTCATATATGTAGACAACTACTCATCGGTATCCTTTGCAATATCGGT
>Ga0123355_10005995_pt1 | contig 17919 bp, 16 predicted proteins | sample TergutEmb28metaG_3_FD_89872 | JGI IMG/M metagenome (GOLD analysis project Ga0123355, IMG submission 89872) | Embiratermes neotenicus P1 segment gut microbial communities from Petit-Saut dam, French Guiana - Emb289 P1 | ecosystem: Host-associated > Arthropoda: Insects > Digestive system > Gut ... | reverse complement strand
TATTAGGATGGATCTCCAGGAGGTGGGATGTGGGTATATGGACTGGATTGGGCTGGCCCAGGATAGAGACAGGTGGCGGACGCTTGTGAGTGCGGTAATGAACTTTCGGGTTCCGTGAAATACGTGGAATTTCTTGACTAGCTGCAAAACAGTTAGCTTCTCAAGAAAGACTCTGCACCATGGAGTAAGTAAGTAAATATGACTGTCGGCCAGCCCGCATGGAAAAACTCTGCTTCCAATGGATGGATTTTCATTAAATTTGGTATTTGAATATTTTTTTCCGTACTTTGTGGAGAAAATTAGAGTGCCATTTAAATCTGACAAGAATAACAGGTACACTACATCACGATCTATGTACACTTATGATAATATCTTGCCTAATTCTTGTTACAATAAGAAATATTTCAACCACATTTTTAGAAAAAGTTTAAAACTCACTTTTTATGTTCAGACAAGTTTTTTTTTTCGAAAACGGTGCCGTTTATGAGAAAATGTGGAACAGTAAGGTAGACCGGAAAGGCCACAGATATCAACAGAATAGTGGTCATGCGCACTGCCTACTTCATAACTAAGTCTACAAACACACAATCAGAATATGTAGAATTGAATGCTTTTCTATGGCAACAATAGTTACGAGAACGCGTCTTACTGTTGTACCTAGGTTAATCGGAAAGTAAGTACCGTCTGCGCATATCTCTTGCGCATCCTCGAGACTGCCACTTTGCCCATGTGCAGTGACTTCCTCTATCAATTGAGAAGCCACAGGCGCCATTTCCTGAAATTCGTTTTATGTTTATGTTTGTTCCTGTGTGTTAAACATGTTTAAGACAATTGGAGTGGCCTCCGACTGTGAAATGCGGTCTGTAATTCGTTTTTTGAACGCTAGGAGTGTGCTACCAAGTGAGATTCATCACCAGATCTGTCAAGTGTATGGTGACAATGCGATGAGTGATGGCATCGTTAGGAAATGGGTTCAGATGTTCAATGAAGGACGAGAGAACGTGCACGTTGAGGCGCGAAGTGGGCGTCCATCTTTGTTGAATGATGATTTGGTGCGTAAGGTCAACGAAAGAGTTCGTGACGACAGACGTTTCACAATTTCTGATCTGTCCCTGCACATTCTTCAGATTTCAAGGCCTCCACTCTATGACATTTTCAGTAGTGGCTAACATCGCAGGCGGCCGCATTCTATGAGGAGGGTATACAAAAACGTGTGCCCCGCTAAGATAAGTGCCTCAATAATGGCGGCGAATATGAGGAAAAATAGTTTGAAGAATGTAAAATCTGATAACAATAAAATTTTGTACGAAATCTTACTCGATTTCTTTGAACGCCTAATTAAATCCCACCTGCCATTTGATAGCATTATCTGGAGCTCACCATATTCTACACGTTAGCAGGATGAGGGTTAAGTAGAGTACCAATGCAGGTAGACCTTATACGTGATTACCTTAAAGTAATGGAAATTGAAGGAGCCCCAGCTGACGTTCAAAATTTTCACCGGGCATATAACAATTATGGTAACTGCATTTGAAGCCGAATATTACTCAGTAATTCAGAATGTTGACCGGTGGAATTAATTACGTAGACCTACAAACACACATAATCACACTACACGAAATGTATAATATTAAAGTGGACAAAAGATTCAAATAATGCAAGTCGTCAATCTTCAGCGACACAGCTGTGAGAACCTCAAACATAGCATGCTGGATTCAGCTGCATAAGGACTTAATTCTGGAAAATTAGTCATCTTAAGAACTGTGTTATATTGGATCATAATGCGGGCAGGTTAACTGAAGAAAAAGGAATTATAATTTATCACTAAATATCATAGTAAGCTTGTGAGTTTTGTTACCAGCATATATGTGAATTTTATGTTGGAACAATAATAATTTAATTATTGAAACTAAATGTGCAATTTATCAAAACATAATCAATCACATCAAAGCACTAAGGCTTAGCTGGTTCGGTCATATACAGAGGATGCCGGACTCCACAAATGTGAAGATGATCTACAAATGGACCCCGCTAACTACACGTTTAAAAGGAAGACTGAAACAGAGATGGGAGGATAACGTTATGCAGGATATCAGTCAGATGAAAATTAAAAACTGGACCGCCAGTGTGCAGGACCGAGCAGCATGGAGGAATATCGTTGAGAAGGCCAAAACCTTCAAAAGGAGGAGGTTGAGAGCCTCATGAAGAAGAAGAAGGTCTGTGTAGAAACAAACAAGGTGTAGAAATGTTAGCTGTTGCATTCTCAGATCATATGGCGGTCCTCCTACAAGTCAACCTGTCAATACCCTTCGTCCACAGAGGCCACGGAAGGTGGCAAATGAACACCTCCTACTTAGCAGACTGAGCAGTCCAAGAGAAGATACCAGAAGCCTGGGCGGAGTGGAGAAAACACTCACACCGATATCCAGACATTGTCACATGGTGGGTCCAATATGTTAAGCAAAGGAACCAAGCACTGTTCATAAGGGAAGGCAAGGAGAGGAATACAGACCAAGTCAATATGGAGAACTATTATTATGCGGTCATGTACGATCTACTGAAGGACCCAGTTCACGATGCATCCAAAATGATCGCACTAAAAGAACTAAAAGCAAAGATCATATGGCTAAATAGCATTCATTGGCAAAGGATAATGGTTAACACAACAGAGAAGGACAGGTCAGCAGGAGAAGAGCCATTACTGTATCATATTATCAAAGTATGAAGACGGCACAGCAGCAGAGTGATAAAGGAGATAATAGACGACGAAGAAAATGCACAAACAACATCTGCATATATTCTGAAGGCCTTCTCAGCCCACTTCCACAAGAAGTTTGAGCCCATACACACGGAAGTGCAATGTATAAACAAGTTGGTGTCACGAGGCATGAGATGCATATCACCAGAAATGAATGATGCTCTGATGGCATCGATATCAGAACAGGAGCTGTGGTTAGCGATCTTCAAAGGCAAATCGAGGCCCTAGGACCAGATGGCATCTGCCTAGAATTCTGTAAGTCAGCACGGAACACAGTAAAACATGACTTATTGAACATAATGAACAGCATGTACCAAGAAGGCTTAATAGAACGGAAGCAACTGCAAGGGCTAATTGTCTGCCTCCCAAAAAAATCCCCACCCAGGAGAACTGAAGATTACCTACCGTTAACGCTGCTGAACTCAGACTATAACACATTGACAAGAATAATAGCAAATACACTCAGGTCCCGTCTGCCCACGATTATCCACCCGACAGCACTGCGGGATAAAAGGGAGATCCATATTTGACACCGTGGCAACAGTGAGAGATGTAATAGCATTTGTCGAGGTGGTGAAGAAACCAATATGTGTCATGTCACTGGATTTTAGTGCTGCCTTTGATAATGTTTCACATTCGTACATGAAAGAAGCCCTAAGAGCACACGGATTCAGTATGTGGTTCACGGAAAGCATTATGAGATTGTACAGCAACGTGTCTTCCGAAGTCCAAATAAATGGATTTCGTTCAAACCTGATACCAATAAAAAGCTCAATAAGGCAAGGGTGCCCCCTTAGCATGCTTCTATATGCCATATGTCTAAACTCCTTCCTACAAGCCCTGGACGAGGGACTTGGGGGAATAAAAGTTGGGGGTGACAACACCAAAGCAATGGTAGCAGCATATGCCGATGACGTCAGTCTTCCTGTCCGCAACCGAGGACGTCGGTAAGCTACAGCAAATACTATCAACATACGAGGAGGTAGCTGGGGCAAAGGTCAACACTCAGTAATCAAGGGCACCTGCGCTAGGAAATTGGGATGAAGCAACACAGATTCTTGACATTCCCTACTCCAAGGAAGTAACAATACTAGGCTTTAAATTCAGAGTATATATTGCTGCAAATGAATCCTGGTCCAGCATGACAACACGGGCACGGTAAGTCGCACAGGAGGCCTACTTCAGGGAAATGAATTTGGCGATGAAAGTAAGGTTCATACACTTATACATGATGGCACGGATATGGTACATAGCGAAAATTTTCCCCCCTTCAGCGGAAAGCATCCGCCAGCTCAACTCTAACATTGCCTGGTTCGTATGGCGAGGAGACATTTTCAGAGTCCCCCATCCACCTTATATCGCGGGAGGAATGAGGGGGGATGGGATCTAATCAACATATGGGCAAAATGCGGTTATTATATATAAACCGCATGCACATGCAGAGTGAGCTAGAAGGCTCCCTCACGGCCTCTTGGCTGAGGACATGGGGCATCCATCCGGGGACAGAAAACCCCCCCTTCTATGCACGGATACCAGCTATCTTAGGATAGCTACGCTGTTACATAACAGCGGATGCATACATGCCAATGAGAGAAGAGGTAGAGAGGATGAAAACATATAAAAGGCACCAATACTATGCCCTGAGAAAACTATCTGAGGCTGATGCACCACCACAAGACATGCGAATCATGAAAATATGGCCAGCTACAGACTGGGAAGCTGTCTGGCAGAATCTAGTAATAGCCCCATCAGCAGAATCATAAACTGTTAACTGGTATAAGGTGATCCATGACATCATACCAACGAACAAAAGACTACACCAAATCAAGATAGCCCCCACAGACAGGTGCAATGAATGCGGAAGGAAGGACACCCTCTGCGACCACTTAAATGAGTGCGGTGACAGTCAAGAAACATGGACACAGACTAAGATCATCATCGCAAGGATGCTACGCGCAAGCCCAGTGCAAATTCCTGAAGACTGGTTATTGCGCCCAAGCGTCTGTATATGGCCTCCCCAACGACATAGAGCAGTCCTATGGGTGCTGTCAAGATACGTGTATTTCAGAACACACTATCAGCCGTCCCTGACCGCCAATGAGCTGATGGACTTCTACAGAAGGTCGAGGTGGAAGTTATACCTAACGTCAAGTAAAAGAAACCAAGTCGCGAACTACCTAACGGTCTTAGATGGCACATGATTAGGAAACAGAGAGGAAGGAAGCAACGAAATATAGTCATGACTTAAGTGAAGCAAGCCAAGAACAAAAGTCGCCAATACCATAGGGCAAGTAGGACATCACAAGATTACACTCAGGCTGTCATACAGGAATTAAACCAGGACATCCAACCAGGGCGTAAGAATGGCGAAGACGCGGTCGAACCTCCAATGAAGGGTGTGAATCCAGGCACCAGAAAACATCCGTCAACAAACGTAGATGGAAGACCTGGAAGTGACGGTGCAGTGATAGTGAAGAGAGCGGTGAATGGCTGCGTGTTCACAGATCGTAAAACAAGTCACAACATCTGGACCGGTCACTTATCAAGCCTGTTTACATTGTAGCAGACATTCACGCAGCACGACACAGAATCATATGGAAGACATGAAAGAGTACAATGAGGACAAATATGGGAAAAGAGGGAGAGCTTCAAACTCACTAAGAAACTAGCTTCTTAACTGTCATATTCTGCATATGTGGTTTGTGGTTTTTATTTTACTACACTGCCTGCATCCAGACTATAATTCCTATGAGACACAAGCCTATGAAGCCTGCAAATTGTCAGTGATACTTATTTGTGTCTAATGTACGTAAGTAATTCTTGTATCTGTTTCTTTGTTTCTTGTAACCAATGTGAAGTAAGTGTTGTGGATGTAAATAAAGATTTGTGACCAAAAAAAAATCCCAGTGGGGACGAGATTTTCCGCCCATCCAGACTGGCCCTGGGGCCCACCCAGCCTCCCGTACAATGGGTACTGGGACCTTCCTGGGGGTAAAGTGCGGCTGAGGCGTGCTGCTGACCACTCACCCCTTCTAGTGCCGCGGTCATGAAAGAGTAGAGCTATACCTCTACCCACCCTCTGGGCCACACCGGGCCTGTAACGGGATTGCTTTTACCTAATAATGCCAGCAGATGACAGATGGGATTTAACTCAGTGTTTAAGGGGTTAATTCTTCAAGTATGTCCATATCATCTTGTTCTGTCATATTAATTTATCTTCAAAGACTTATTTTCTTACTGTACTCTCAGCTGCAGATACTCTACACACATACCTGCCTTGGTTCACATACATCTGAGTGCAAAAGTAAAGCTGTCTCTGAACATGCCTTAACACATATACAGGGGATTGTTGGTATAGTTCTACATATCTGTTCCAAGTGTTAATATGGGCACACAGTAACCATTATATAAAAATGGCATGAATAACTGCATATTTACAAAAACAAATTTAAAAAATACATAAAACTAGCCACATGCCTGTCACTTGACAGGTTGTGGTAATATTCATGTGTCACTTCACAGCCATTTTTATTGGTCATTTCTTTATTCTTAGAAGAAATCAAGCATTAATTTCATCTTTTGAGTGCTGCCATCTAGTTGTCCTATGCTGTACTATAAGCTTGAACCTCAACTGTTTCTTCAGCCTCAGCATACACCTCGCATTGATTAAGCTCCTTCTCAGTTTTGAAAAACCTTTGCTTTGAACTCAGTGCCTGCCTCACACAGAGCAATCTGTTGTTAAAACTGAAACCATGATATGATTCCAGTGGTTGTCATGGTAGCCACAGAGTGACCTCCTCAGTCACACAAGGTTATTATATAAGGCAGATGGCAATATCTTAGGAATGGCTCTGTATTTCCTTCAGATCTGTAGTAAATTGGATAAATACACCTGCAGTTACAGAGCTTACTATAAGATATAAATGAGGTAAAACATGAACTTGACCCGAGTAACATACCACACAATGAAAAAACAGTAATTTGTCACTATTATCAACAAAGAAAAAAATAACATATCTGGGACACTAACGATCAAACTACTCAGACATAAAATTGTACCAGTATACCACAACCCAAAATACTGCACCTTCAATACAAATACTGATGGTGAAAACCTTGCATAGTACAGTAGATTGTGATTAAAAGACTACACTAAAGTTAAGGTGAGAATGAGGGGAAAGTCAAAGGCATCACATATGGGGTAGAGCCATAACTAAGCTTCCTTGAATGGTTATGGTACAGTTATAACGATAGACACACCACCAGTTGATACCAAAATATCCAAATCAAGGTGGCATTAGGTGTGGCATTAAAGGGGCTATGCAAGATTTGATGTTCTTGTGGCAGTGACTATGAAGTTTACTGTCTTTTGGAATGTAAATCTTAGTTGTGAGAATTGGTGTTCTCACAGTAATGCTGCTGAGAATGCAAGACTTGTGGGACATGACAACATACTGCTGCATGTGTAGTTCCCTATAGCGTCACATCTCAGGATACCCGCAGCCTTTGTAGAAATATGCTGACATTTCAGAGGAAACCCTGCCCCTAAAAATTTGGTAAATTTCTAACAGAATATGTGACATTACATCCCAGAAGATGTTGATCTTCAGCAACAAGGTTAATTTATCTCATAACAAACAGTTTGATTCAAATCAGAATTAGTAACCATAATGCAAAACACAGTGAACCTGGCTATAATGACATCGGTTTATGCAACACCATGGCTATGGAGTCAGGTATTCTGTGGTGCCAATTAATTCCTCACTGTCAATCTTCAGCTTGAACAACACTCATTTATGATGACACAAAACACATTCAGTCCCCTTCATGATGTTATGACTGAGTTTGTCTGATCTGTGAATAACAGCAAATACATTTTTTGTTTTTCATGATAAATGTGGACAACAAACACCCGAACTGCTGGTATAGATTACTTTGCCCTGCAACTATATCAATAAATCTTCATTTAAACTTATTATACATGTAACAACCACATGTTCATAACAAAGTCACATCTCTACCAAAATTACTTGTACTTAGCAAGGTTCTCAGTGTATCTCTATGCCAGCAAAGAAACCACACTGTGATGACTATTTTCCAGGTATTGGGGTATCTCTACATTACATTCACTCTACAGGCAATGCAACATTGGACTTGCTGCCATCTTGACTGGTGACAGATTGTGAGGTGCGGAGAGATCTCCTACCAAACGGTTCCAGGTAGGCAGATGGTGCCCAGCCCTCTAAATGTGAACCTGAAACAGAACGCAAGCGCACATGCATTTCTACAAACCAAACACTGTGGAAGAGCAAGTGCTGTGGTTCTCACAACATTCACAAATTAACACGGCAGTCTCCTGGGATATGATGCCATATACAGTAAACCCTAATATTCACAAACTCCCCTTCAGATGAAGGTACCATGTTCCTCTAAAACACTGGTATCTATACACCAAAAAGCAAACCATTACATCTCAGAAAGCTGTAATGTCAACTGTGGTATGCAGTACGCTACCTGCCATATGCCCAGAATGTCCTAGGTTTGAATATGGGATATCATTCATAAGGTTATCATGGTTTTCCTTAGTCTCTCATCATACAAGCTGAGATGATTGATTTATGGCAGACACATGACCATTTGTCAAGTCCTTCACAGTTTATCACCCATAATTCTCCTCTAATTTAATGCTACATGACTCGTGCAGTTTCACAAGCTTGTAATCTACTTCTGTAAGATCCTTTGAATATTATGCCCCCGCCCAAATTTCTTCCAAGGCAATTTACAAGCCACCATTTCATATACTACACATTCTTTGTTTCAGCATGTATACTCCATAACCCTTTCATCTCCTCTGTGCTCTAGTTGCCCTGTGAAACATAAGTCCACTCATTACACACACAATTTTCTCAGTCTTCTGGCACTTCCTCTCTCTCATCTCAAACTGTTCACTTCAGCACAGTGGTCTTAAACGCCTTCTCTCAGAGTAACAGATGTTCAAAACCACATTAAAAAAACATAAAATTACAGAAAATGAAACATACTTTCACAAACCCAATACACTTTTTGTGCAAGTTTTACAATTTCAGAGACAAACTAAAGGGTGCAAATCTAACAGACAGCTACTGCACACACTCGTTTAATAACTTGTTTCTTGCCACCTCAATTCCAAATGGCAAACACGTTTTCTTACCAATAACTCTGATGAACCACCAACCAGCACAACCAACCTTCAGAAGCTCAACTGCATCTCCCTCATGCATAGACACTTCACTATGCCCCATCGCACAGTAATCAGCAAGTGCAGTGAAGCGGTCTCCAACCTGCAACATGAGATGTGCACAGCATTTAGGACATCTAGAAATCGAAATCTTTGACAATAATTTTGTATCAACACACAAAACTTTAAGAAGTCATTTGATAAACATAAGTGGCCATTCTATCTATTGACAAAATCAACCCACTGGTCAAGATGAGACAGGACAGTAAAGATAAAATGATTAACCATGCAGGAGCATGCTGAAAAGACAGTGAAAGGAATAACAATGCAAAACAACAAGGGTACAACGTGAGGATCTTGGCCATCTCCTTGTAACATCACTATGCCACATAACAAACATGGAGCTCAACAACAATTTCATGTTTTCATGGCCATTCAATGCTACTGTGAATCCTGTTGCTTGGTTATGACACCATGCAGATATGGGTTGTGCTGCTGCGGCTGTCTTTTCTTCAAAACAGACACTATATCAGTACAGTACAAATCTATACAGTGCTATCATATCAAAACAGGCTCTATATTGGAACACAAAAAATTCACAGCTCAGTTGTTTAGGAAATGTCTTTATGTATTCAGGATTTTAAGGCTTACACAATAATTTAGAGTAGCTCAGACAATACAGCATCGAACGGTATGATAATTAGTAAATAATTAATTACTTGGAAAGGATGTGTCAGGACAGCATAATTAGTACAGAGAATGGATGTACCAGCGATCAAATTCTGGTGGGGGTTTAATTTTCTACACCTGTCCAGACTGGCCCTGGACATACCCAGCTTCCTGTACAATGGGTAAAGTAACTCTGTCTCAGGGGTAAAGTGGCCAAGGCATGACAGTGACCACCTGACCCAATCTAGTGCTGAGGTTAAAGAGCAGAGCTAACCTCTACTCCACCTCTGGGATTTCATGTTCTGTTCTAGGGTGAACTTTACAATTTTTTTAATAGACAAGGCTATGGCAGGAAGATGGTCTGATGTAATATCCTTGCATTTGCCTGCCTGGATAGACTGCGAACAGAACAAGAAACATTGGTCAGGACACCAAGTCTCAGCATCACAATCTGAAACCAGGGCCTCCCATTATAAAGTAGGAGTGCCACAAATTGACCACAACATTTGAAACAACACCATGAAAAACAACAATGGAGATAAGATTTAAGGTTCTCACAGTGGTGTGCCTGATGATTCAAGTCTTCCAGGATATGATGCCGTGCCATTGGGCAGGTGGTTCATGATGTTTCTAAGGATCATGGCACCTTCATCTTATGGGTTAAGTAGTCCAAGAAGAACCATCAAAGACAAAGGTGCCACAATCCTTTGAAACGTAATAAACCACTTTATCTAGTGACACAACATCACATGCCACAAGAATTAAATCCTTAACAATAAAGACAATTGACAGACACATACCTAAACATCAGATGTGGCCTATCACATGACAAAAAAGGTATAACAAAGGATCAGGCAAAATGTAAAGGCAAAGACCAAAAAATGTTTAAACTTCCGTGCAACACCTCTATACTATTTGGTAAATATGTTTACTATTCTCAACCAGAAAATCAGATTTCAATGTACCTCATTGTGCTCAGTGCAGGTCTCCTCATCTTCACTATTGCTATAATCTGAACTCCATGCCCCACCTTCACCCTCCTCCTCACCATTCTCTGACAGTGTGTGCTGTGGTAGGGGATGTGGTGGATGTTTTGCAACAGTATCACCGTCTATACTGATGGAAGCCATGTTGTTTGGAACTCCTGTATGACTGTCCCATGAACTGGTCTGGCGGAGAGGCCTAGCAGGAAGTAACAACACTTGCAACATCAGGTGACAAGGTGCAAGGACTGCAGTCAGCCCAAGAGTTCCCTTACTTTCAAGTGCATTCATGCAAATACAGAAATTTTCAAGTGCAGTCACACATCATCTTTTACTCAGGTTACAGAACAGAGAATAAGTCAGAAGTAACCCTGAAGACAAAATGAGTACTAATCACACTGACAACCTCAACAATCATATAATTATATCATTCAACTTTTAACACTTCCTGTTTTAGGCATGTTCATAAAATTGCACAAAGCGACTATTAGCTTCATCGTGCATGTCTGTCTGCCTGCCTGTCCATCCACATGGAACAACTCGGCTCCCACTGGATGGATTGTTATGAAACTTGATATTCAAGAAAACAGAGTTTCATTAAAATCTGTAAAGAATAATGGGTACATTGCATGATGACAAATATACATTTATTATCATATCTTGTTCAGTTCTACTCTGAATGAGAAATGTTTCAGACAAAAGTTGTAGAGAAATTCAAAACACACATTTCACATTCAATGACTTTTTCCCAAAAACTGTGTCGTTTACAAGATAATGTGGAAAAATACTGTAGAGCCAGGCAGGCCACAGATAATATAACATGGCGCATGCGCACCGCAGGCTGGATACCTAAGGCTACAAACACACACTCAGAATATATAATATTTACCGCTTTTCCACGGCAACAATGGATGCACAAACGCACCTCAACATTATGCTATATGTAAACTGCCTGTCTTGTATTAAGTTGCTATGGCAATGTGCCCACCATGAACATTTCACTATGCAAACAAATCAGCTGCCATATACCTGTGCACTGGCTTGCCTGTGCCTGCCAGTGAGTACTGCCTGATCTTCTCCCCTTTCAGTTCAGCGAGTTGCTCTAACAGCACGCGCTTGATTTCACACACCCACGCATTTTTCTGTTGCACTGTGAGAGCCTGAATCGTGTGTACCTCCTGCCGACCTTGTAACCACACTTCAAACTTGCGAGCATCCCCTTTCACAGACTCTGTGAGACCAATCTGTGACATCTAATAGAAAGGAGTTCCCATAAATTATATGAATCAAGTAAGTACCATTCTCCTTTCCCTCCCTTTCAGTTTATTAAATCATTTTGGCCAGTTTAAAGGTATGTGATGAGGTGATACACCACTGAGATTATTTACATGAAATTTGCCAATCATCTATCTTCATTCTTTATGTTCGCTGCTACAGCCATTTAATGATATTTTATCTGTACATGATCTCTAACGTGTAAATTGATGGGATGGTTACGAAGATTTGTCAAGTACAAGTACTCAACAACTTACTAACACGACACATTCCGAACACCTGGTCGTAAGTTGAAAATATGAAGGGAGGTGGACTATACATTGTCTAGCAACTCAAGGGAGATTCAAATAAGTGTAGTCTTTCTGTTGCAAAATAATAAGAACAGAGTTTGTCCCAGTAACAGGTGCTGAGATAATCAGTACAATTTTAAATGCAGTTACAAATGAAATTTTAATATCATTTTTATAGTAGTTTGAATTGAAATTTTCCCAAGGAAATTTCAGTTGTAACTTTGGTTGGTCATGAGTGGGGCAGCTGTAAGTCGGGAGTGGCTGTATACGCTGCACATGTTGTGTTCTGTTTCATGACTCAATCATGACACTTGTCTGGAGGAAATGACTGAAACCATGAAAACCTCATTTCTGTGCTGAAGTTAAAATGTCTCTAGTACTTGGTCATTATTCTACCTAAAAACTGTCAGTTACAACTTCCCATCAGTTCGTTTATCATAGAAATGTGGCCCACTCTTCTGACCACCTACAATTGCAGTAGAGCAGCAGTGGGAAGTGATAAAAGACAGTTTTCAGATGAAATACTGAATCCATGTTTATCATTACTTTCCCTCACACAGGTCAACTGTCAGAAGCCTTCCACCAAATTTTAAACTGTACTGTCTTGTTACAACTGTGTACAGACATTACATATTTTTCGTATTTACATGCTCTGTTAAACCTTCTAGTAGTACCATTATAGGAACAACAGACGGCAGATGTTTCATTTTACTTTGTATGCATGTATTCACCTCACTTATACCTTAAAGCTTTCCAAAATGACTGAAAACAAAAAAGAGGGGTCGAGGAGGGTTAAGAATAAAAATTACCCACCACACAGTTGCATTTGATATGCTTTACGATAATTTACAAACCTACGTAAACAGTACACATCAATTTGCAGAACTTACGATTTATGAATATACCGAAAAATGCAATGTATTATTTTATAATATTAGAAAAACCTTACAACATAGTGCATTTATTGGTGTTTCCTTGAATTTTGACAATTAGTGCTTGTATATGAATACAATAATGCTTGCATAACTTACTTTTAGGTACCTCTTGAAGTGGTATGTATCCTTGTTATGTACTTCTTTTGCAGCCTTCTTGCAAAATAGCATGGCTTTCTGGTACAAGAAGATATGTCTCTGCATGGGTTTCAGTCTTAGCTCTCGGAGTCGATCTTTTTTGCTGTCTGTCCACACAGAGAACGACCCTTGCATAAGGAGCTCTCCCTGATCATGCAGCTCACCCTGCAAATTCCACATGCTGTTAGATTAAGTCTTCACAGACTGAAACTAGTCTAAATAATATTTCACAAGACAGAAAAATGTCTGCAGGGCAAAACACTTCCAAGTGCCTGTGTAAATATAGTAACCAATATGGGCATTGCTAATGACAGCATATCCATAGGAACATTTCTAACCTTGGTAACCAAGAAAACCATGATAACCAAGGTACCCACATGAACATTTTTAAACTTGGTCACAAATGTAACCAATGCAATCACAAAATCAATGGTAATGTTGGTAACCAAAGCAACCATGATAATGGAAGTAACCACAGCCACCAAAGAAACACTGGTGAACTTGGTAACAATGGTAACCTCAGTAACTACCACTTACGACATACTGTCCATTAACTTACTCACCATTAGTATCACTTCCCCACAACTTGTGCTGGAGACATAATTACTGTGATGCTGACCAACTCACCCAGAAGCCTGTGATAGCGATCTGATGCATGCTGTCATTCACACATTTCAGCACAATGAGCATACAGTCCAGACCCTCCTGCAGTTCCTTACAGCATTTCCTGTCATCACTGTACCGCAGCAAATCCTGCAATCAGTATACAGTGAAAGACCACCGCATACATCATGCACCTGAACATAGTTTTCCTACACTGCCAAACATCTTTCACTAACAATTTTGTAAATTTATTATCATATTATAATCATGTGCTCAGTATTTGCACTTAGACATCTCTCATTAATATGTGTTTGAATAGATCAGAAATACCAGGAATGTTTTTAAATGTAGTGCTGGAAAAGGATGGAGAAGATCAGCTGGACCTATCATGTGAGAAACAAAGAAGTGTTACATAGAGTCATGGAGGAGAGGAATACCCTACATACAGTAAAAACCAAAAAGTTTAGAAGTTGTGGGGAGACATGGAAGAAGATGTAAGCAGCTACTGGATGACCTTAAGGAAACAAGAGGATAGTAGAAATTGAAAGAGGAAGCACCAGATCGCACTCTGTGTGGAACTTGCTTTGGAAAAGGCTATGGACCTGTCTTAAGCCAGACTATGGAAAGAGTGCAAGAATGAATGAATGAATGCATAACAGACCACTACTATTGAATGACACTGAGCAGCAGTAACACTCTAGAGCAGTGTTTCTCAACTGCTGTGCCGCGGCCCGGTACTGGGCTCTGGCATCAATTATACCGGGCCGTGAGAGATTCTCCTGGAATTGATAACTAATTTAAGTGTAATTTTATATTTGTCAACATGCCACACAGTACACATAATTGTACTAATACTCTTTATGATATGCCATAATTAATTATTAATACTTATGTTAGTCTAATGTATGAACTTAAAAAAAATGGAAAGTTACTGACGAGTAAATCTGTTGGGACTGGGCCCTCGTCTTTACCACGCCGCGGTCTCACAAAGGTTGAGAAACACTGCTCTAGAGTCTAGGATATTAGTCTTTACCAACCCAGTTAGTTCAGAGACTAGGCTTGTATTTGGGAGAATTGTCATTGGCTCCCATGACTGCATTCATCAGCAGTTTTCTTCAGTTCCTGCAAGCTAATGCCAGAATGCTTAAGCAATTAGTCTTCCAACATCACCTTCCAAAATCCTTTCCCATCTATCATCCATAAATCATCCCTATTTTTTGATACTATACAGTCAAAGTTACAGTGTCAAAGAACAAAAACTGAAGGAATTTTGTATTTCCCACACCAAAGTTTGTTTTTCAAATTTTCACACATATTAATTTGGTTCATAGGAGTGGTGGAAATAAGTTGAATGACAGAGAGTAAAAATGTTAATAATTTATTGTACCTTAAGCAGGAGTTGATATTTTGTTATCCTCTGTACTGGCTTCAGGAGGTATGCTGCTAGGGGAAGTTTATGACCAAGCTTAAGTTGGCATGCCTGGAAGAACAGATTCTTCTCTCCGACAGTCTCCCGCAGACGTTCAGAACGGGGACTGTTTTGGCAGTAATAGCTATACAAGCGAAGGAACACATCTCTCTAAAACAAATGAAATGCATGTGTGTGTCTGTGTGTGTTGAGAAAAGTGCTTAGCAAAGTTAACTAGCAGTAAGTTTACATTCTTCAGGGCTGTGATGTCAGATTGCTACCAATGTTTCAGAGAAACATGGTGGAGGCAGCACTAATGCTCTCACCGCCACATTGAACCACAGCACATCCAATGGCACCGATAGGCTTCTGCAGAACCTGCAGTGTGCATAAGGCCCCAGATGTACCAAATACTAAAAGTAGCTGTGGGTTATTTTGTACTGGATTCCATTCTTCTGACAGATCTGATCTGTGAGCAACTTTCCTAATGATTATGGGGGGGGGAGGCTGATTGGATATCTACACCACTGCGCACATCATACAAGAACATGGCCACATAGATATCTTCAGACTTATTATCAACTCAGGCGGACTCTTGGTGCTGCCATTTTGGTATTATATCACAGAGAATTCAGGCAAGATACGAGGCCTAAATTTCACAGATTTGAGACAAGTGTACATTCAAATCACAACCATAAAGGTATGCATCCAGTCATTAGGGTGGCTGTTTTATTACAGCTGTAACGTGTTCCAGCCAACAACCATCACAAAAGTCAATGCGTGAGAGTAAGTCTATCCTCAAACCCTTGTGAAAACTCATACCCTTTGAGTGAAGCAGAGAGCAACCAGTTCTGTGTTGGAGATACAGTTCTCCAAGTCCTGCAGAAACACTTCACTATGGAAGTTGAATATCTCTTCCAAGTTTCCAAACAACACTTCTACCTTGCCTACTAGAGCTGATGGAACCAGGGACTGCATTTCACTTGACTGTAGTTCACACTTGTAACCCTGTTGAATTAAGTAACAAAATTTTAAACCACAAAAGTCATTATGTATATAAAACAATCTTCTGTAATAATGATCTGATATATGCATCCGGATTAATAATGATCTGATATATGCATCTGGATTGGCACCTCTCCCCCAAGAGTACCCCGTCATAATCAAACATTTCTTTTACATCTCCTGTGGCATATACTACAGAAATTATTACAGAAATCAGCATATGATACTGGTTTTAGTGTTTTAAACATGTAAAACGAAATTTAAAAAGAAAAACACTGGGGATAAAATATCCCATTTCAGACCATTATGAATGTGGAACACTGGACAAATATACATTTATCTAATGAAATTTTACTAGAGGTTTAATTTAAAACTGTTTTATTTATCTGCATTAGTTCTACAGGTAATAAAAACTGAATCAAATTAAATCAAACTAAAGTATAAGAAAGGACTCTACTCCTGGGTTTCTTAAAGATTGTAGATATCTGATGTGTGTGCATTCTTTCCTCTAACACGCACTATAAGCTCTCAATCATGGCTGTCTATTACTGTCTCTTTCTCACTTTCATTTCTCAACATTCACACTCACCTTTACGACAGACCCCAGCTCACTGACATATATCCTCTCTGTCTCGAGCAATTCTGCCAGGACATGGCCACGTTTAGTTTTTAACATCTCTAGATCCTGTGCAGAAGTCTCGCTGTCTGGAGACGACCCAGTTGTATCACATATTTCTGTCTTGATAGCTTGAGCATGCCAAATTTCTGATGGTACTTCAATCTATGAGAAACAATGAAATATTGCTTATTTTCAGTGTCTTATTTTAACACAATGACAACCTACATTTCTTTTACCCTAGGTTACCATTTAAAGATATACATCACATTTACACTACCCTGTGAACTATCACAGGAGCAGGTAAGTGTGTTGTGGAAGTCACAAGCATGGCGGTGGACTATTCCATTTCCACTGACATGACAAAGCATAAACTCAACAACAAACTGACCAGGACTGCCCTGCTTATACACACTACACAATGATGTATTCATAACATCCATTCTTTACTTTTGAGGACAGCTGACATGCATACACACATTCTTACTGAAGGTAATGTTCACAGCTCAGTGCTATATTGGTATAATTTCTGTTTGAACCATTCTGTATGGCTGCTGTTCATGTCAAAATATCCTACATTTTTTCCACATATGTCTTCCAGTTTCTACATGTTACCTGTTGAATACACTGTCACTTCCTAACTAGTAGGATCAGTGCTGTACACCAGTACATTATTATGCATCTATATTTTGGGCTGTGCTGATATGGCATTGCTTATTTCACATTGACATCATTTGATTTAAAAAAATATTAAAATCAATACAGATGCAAAAGATGCTATTTTATGCTCATGATATATTACAACACATATACGTGGTAGGGTCCATAAGTTTCCGGCCTGACCAACTTTGAAAGGTGACAGAAATGAAACAACTTTGCTATTTTTCAATATAATCTCCCTGTACTTCAACACACTTTTCACATCTGTGAACCAGCATCTCTATGCCCTTCAAAAAGTACTCTGGATCTTTATCTGCAAAATGTTCCATCACAGCGCTTTTGACCTCATCATCATCATCAAATTT
>Ga0123355_10005994_pt1 | contig 17922 bp, 8 predicted proteins | sample TergutEmb28metaG_3_FD_89872 | JGI IMG/M metagenome (GOLD analysis project Ga0123355, IMG submission 89872) | Embiratermes neotenicus P1 segment gut microbial communities from Petit-Saut dam, French Guiana - Emb289 P1 | ecosystem: Host-associated > Arthropoda: Insects > Digestive system > Gut ... | reverse complement strand
ACTAGCCGTCGCCGGACATACCAACCCACCCCGCCTTTCCCCGCATGCCTTAGCTACCTCCCAAGTGTCGAGATAACGAGAACGCTCTGTCTGTAGCTGGCTAAAAATAGCGACCCGCCAGATGATAGACACAGTTCACACGAGGGCGTGTACGGGAATGAAAAAACAGTCATAACTCCATAACCGTCCAAAATCGGACACATGTTTATATGAACTTTTTTGATCACAAAGACCTAGGAAATCACCTCCTGCTGTTATGCCCTAAAGTCGTGAAACACCCTGTATATAAAAAGCAATCCCATTAAAGGCCTGGACAGGCCCAGAAAGTTCCAGGTGGTTGAGGCTATCAGATTTCAAGACATTCGGCACATGAAGGTGGTAAGGTTGTCAACCCTACACACTGGCCGCCTTTACCCCCCAGGAAATATTCCTGCTACTCATTTGTGTTAGAGGCTGAGTCAACCCCAGGGCCATAGTGTGACTGGAAAGATTATGTCAATGAAAAATTCCAATGACATCATCGGGAATCAAACTCACGACCTTCCGACTTGTAGTGCAGTGCCTCAATCAACTGTGCCACCGTGTACCCCTAACATTATGTTTGTTTATTATTATTTTCCTATGACACATTTCAGTTGTTCCAGTCAACCATCATCAGGTACAGCATAAAAGTACAAAAATGGAAAAGTATAATATAGAAAAACTGTCCCCTTCACAACCAACCTCATAGAATATAATAAATATTATTCCCAATAATGGAATAACATAAATATAAAATGGTTCTTATATTCCAGACACTGGAGAGAAAGGAAAACAAATTGTTCAGCAGAAAATAAGTCCAAAATACAGCATAAAACTTGAATATAACAATTAATTGTCTCTGCCCAAATTTATTTAAGAACAACACAGGATTAAGACTGTGGTAAAGGATGAGATAAACAGCCTACTACAATAACAAATAGCCACATGGCTATTCAACATGGTTATGCTTCATTCAAGACGAAAAATTAAGTAACAACAGTGAAGTAGGAAACCACAAGCAGCAATGAGTTAACATCTGTATTCTAAAACTGGCTGCCTCTAAAAGTGAAAATATAAAATACTGAGCCCCGAGTATCTCTCTAATAAAAAGGACACCAGCTACAGAAACTCTTTCAAGAAAGTTAATGAAGAATAGTTTTGTGGTACCTATATTAGACACTTCCATACAGTCACATGCATAAACAAAGCAAAGTTGATGCACTTTCAGTATATTCACCAGCAAATATATGTCACTGTATATATTCAGGATTACCATACCTTAATGTCAATTACAAATCACTGCTCAAATTTAACAACAGTTCATAACACAGAAACATAATGCAGCTACAAAAGTGTGACACAGTAATGAAACATGGGCCTCTTTTCTATATTTGATGGTTAGTGAATGACTTCTGTGCAGAAGTTAATGCACACAGTAACTGTAGCAAGTGGTACCTACATCCCTTCTGTATTCACCACAATTTCTTAGACCTTGTTTGCACATGGAGTTACCACAACTATGTCACCATGATCACACAACCTTAATATTTATACGCAGTAAAGTCATTTAATCATCACAACACTGCATGTGTAACCAACCTCTTACGATGTTACTGGCTATGCTGCTTGCACATGAACTTAGCATACGTCTCAGCATTCTGCCCACTCTGGGCAACCATGTACCAACAACCACAAACAAAGACAGGGTATCTGAGATTTTATAACCTAAACACACATCTGCAAAAATGCCAATACCCACCTACCAAACTACACAGTTCCATACCCGAAAACACCAAAATATGAACCTTCACCATTATGACAGTAAAAGCCCTCACTACTAGACATGTTCCAAGGTGAACACTGACAATCTGAACACACTCTGTCAAATGAACTGCATGTATGTTTCTCTAAACAATAAACGTAACAATGTAACTGAAACATGCTGCCTCCAAGCTCAGGGTTTGTGCAAGCAGCAGGTACCTCAGAAATCCTGGTACCTCTCTAGCAAACTACAAAGCATCACATCACAGCAGACAGTAATATTCAAAGCATTAAGCTTTTCCTACCTGCTGTCCATCAATTTCTTTGTAATAACGTGTCTTAGATACAGATCTGGTACCTGAGACTCCAAGTACAAGTATAAGAATGGGTGTGTGCAATATGCAACTACTGGAAATGGGTTCTGTACAATCAGGACATTTATGCTATCTATTTCTACAATGAAATGGAAAGAACTGTTAGTGGTTAGTTATGAGTAATTCCCCAACTAAAGTTATATTTAATTTGTATGCACCAATGCTACTGTACACCAAAAAAGGTTTGTACAGGAAGGCAAAGTCAAGATATGATGTTCAATCCCACTGTACTTACCAAGGAAGCTTCATATGCTGGCACTGGCAACCCAGCCTGAAGAACCTGACTGCGGGACTGTGGGCTGGCAGTGGGAACCACAATACAGCCTCCTAATGATACATCCACCTTTGGGGGATCCATCAACCCCTTGCCATGCTGTGTGACATGGGTACTAGCTACATTTTGCATCTGTAAGAATCGAACCATACAGTTCTGTTATGCTACAATCACAAACATGGGATGCTGACTTAAGAGACAGCAATTTAATACAATCAGTGCAAAATAATATGAACACTCTACTACACATGTGTTCAAGTGAAGCACATAACTGCACAATCTATGTTCCCCTCTTTAAAGTACCATAAGAATATTCATTAAGGCGACAGAACTTTACTGCCAACATTACTGTCACAAAGTGCCCTATGTATTTCACAACTTATGCCAGAGAAATAGAAGTACATCATTTTTCTAAAAACTAGATTGAATTTCCTTTCTTAGTTCGCAAATGAGTTTAAAGGTAAACCTACCTGAGACTTTGGCACAGCAGCACGAGAACTGCTGGCCCCAGTTACGACTGGCTGCTGGCTTGAGAGATGTGTTTTCAGTGGTGGACTGGCTACTGCCCCAGTCAAGATGGGTTGCTGCGGGGGACCATGATGTGCCTTGGGAGGCTGGGGTGGACTAGATGTGGGCACTTTAGTGCCACCAGCACCCATAACTGCTGAATGAGGTGGCTTCTGCTGAGGCACAAAATTGGATCCAGTCTTCGGCAAACCACCTGTAGCCACATGCAGTAAGTGGGCTTTGGGTGTATGAGCTCCTGGTGATGGGGCTTTCATGTTCACTGCCATCTGCTGGGGTTGTGGTGGTGGGGGACCACTCACATGATGGATTTTGCTAAGCACTGGCATCTGTCCTTGTCCAGGAGTCATCACTACTGCCTGTCCTCCAGGAGACTTACTCCCTGCCACTGCCTGCAGTAAGTGTGTCTTTGGATTGATGGGAACTGCTGACTGTATGCTCTTGGCCACACCTACAGAAGATGGTTGTGTCTGTGTCGGATGCAGCAGGACGTCTCGAGTTTTAGGATGTGATACGGCTGCTGTAGTTGGTATGGCTTGGCCCTTGACAGTTGGCTGAGCAACAGTATGTACCTTAATTGCTGGAGACTGTGGTACAGCAGAAAGTGAGGCCGTTGAGGTAGCTGAGGGTGGTAGTGAAGGCAGAACTTGCTGTGAAACTTTTGTGGTGGTACCCACTGGTTGTGACAGAGTAGTTTTGGTAGTCTGCTGTAAAACATGAGCTTTTAGTGTAGTTGGCACAGATTTGGTTGCGGATGCTACTGTCTGGACACTGGACTTACAGATGCCAATTGGCCTCAATCCCACAACAGAAGGACCAGGAGGGGTAGTTACTAATGTGGGCAATGGTTTTGGCACAGAATTGGAGATGACTGGTACATGGCTCTGTTGTGTCACACCAACTGCTGGAATTCCTTCCTGTGCAGAAGGCTGCTGATAACTCATTGATGCACTTGGTATTGTGGGCAGACTGTGAGCACGTGCCCTTGTTTTATCTGGTTCTACAACAGTGCTGGGTGATTCCTGAGATTCTGAAAGGGACCTGGTACTAATATGAGGTGTTGATGCAACAGGCATGATGACAGGAGCTGTTGTGACTGGAATATACTGTCCCTCTTCACACTCTCGCATTGGAATCAGTAAACCAGTTACAGGATCAATCAAAGTTGTGGGCTCACCATCATCTTCTTCTACATGAGTTCTTGTTGCTTTAGACTCTGCAGGAATTTCAGACTCATCTTTTTCAGACTGATGTGTCTTGCCACAAGCTGAAAAAGAATCTGGTGACTTGGATGAACTATTCTCAGTGTCTCTGTCAAGTGCAGGTGACTCTGATCCTTTGACTGTCATTATTTCATCATCTGTTTGCTTCTTCTTCTCCTCACTTGATTCTTCAAGGCTTTCTGATAACCTATGCTGCTGAGCTTGTTTCTTGCCACCACGAGGTGACTTTCTTGGTTGTTCAGGAACCACAACAGTTGACCTCTGATTGGCAACATTCTGTCTTGTTGAGCGTCTCGGTCTTAATCCTAGACCTGCAGCATTTGCTGCAGCATTGGCAGCAGCAGCCGCTGCAGCAGAGCGAGTAACCTTCCCTGAGCTGCGCACAACATCCTCTATCACATCATCCACAGTACTTCGGGATCCATCCCGCTCTTGCAAACGTCGAGATTTGCGGGTTGCCGGAGATGGGAACTCTTCTCTGGTCTCAACCACTGGCAGTGCCACTGTCACTGGAGCTGCCTTGGCAGCAACCTGAACCTCTTTGCCCCCGACATTGCTAGCAGACCCACTGGCCTGAGGACTCTTGATGGTCAGTATCAGTCGTGGTCGACCCTTTTCTCCACTGTTGCTGCCTTCATCTTCAGAGTCATCACGGAACTCATAAACATCAGTGGTAAGCTTCTTGCTGGCAGCAGAGGACATATGATCTTGAAGTGCTACTTTATTACCACTCCCTCTGCTTCTCCTTCCACCTCTCCTAGGAGAAACAGGAGTTATTGAAATGCCTTCAGCTGCAGGTTTCTGACCCCCCGCAAGCCTTGATCGGCGTGTTGTAACACCAGTTACTCGAGTCTGGGCCTTGCCACGTGATCCACCTCTTCCTCCACGAGAAGTAGATCGTGGAGTAGTTTGTCCACTCACAGGGCTCTGCACATCAGTGCCTGTTTCCTGTGATTCATCATCTGGTGAAGATGCTACTTGTTCTCTTTCAGGGGATGAAGAAGACAAAATCAGCTCATCCTTATCGTCAGGTGATGCTGACAGTGCAGCACTGCTATCCAGTTCTTTGGATGGTGATTTGGCCACAGAAATCTCTTGTTCTTCACATGACTTTATCTGATCCTTTTTCTTGGTGTCATCAACATCTTTAGGGATCAATTCTGATTCTTCCTTGACTGGCTCAATTTGTGACTGCAGGTTTATGAACACCTCATCTACAGACTCTTCTAGATCCTTTTTCAACACTTGGTGAGCTGAGGACTCAATAGATTTCTCCTCAAATTGATCAAACCAAATCCTGTTTCCTCTTTCATTCACATTCTGTGGTAAATCTCCTTGTGGGGTCACTTCATCACTAGAACACAGTGCATTTACTTTCTTTATTACTGACTCAATTTTCACCTCTTTGGCAGACCATAAGTCTGAATCAGTTTTTATAGCATTGGTGAGATCATGCTTGTCATCCACCTTCTCATCTTTATAATGTAACACAGTTTCACAGCTCTGCTTGAAAGTTGGAGAATCAGGTGTTGGCGATGCAAATGGGTTTTGTTCTTCCTCAGTCTTTACACAATGCTCTGGCTCTTTGATAACTGATACCACCTTCATTTCTTGCTCCTGCTCCTTGAATGAACTGTAATCAACACCACCACTAGCCCCCGGTGCAGACTTACTGTTGTCATCAATATTGAGTGCCTGAGACATTGACTCTGAAGCTAGGAGGTTGGTCACAAAGTCAGTATCAGCTTTCATGTCTGTTTCAGGTTCTGAAAAGTCAGATTCTCTAGCAATATCACTAGCATGCTCTTCCTTGATAACTGAAACAAAACCACTATCTTCCTTTGTAGAAGAAATGTAGCTTCTATCTACAGCTGTGCCACTTTCACTGCTTTTGAATGCTGCAATGTCAGAGTCTGCAAGAGTCTCTTTGCCTTCAGCATCCTTATCAAAATTGTATGGTCCAAAGTCTGTGTTTTCTTCCTGTGAATTTGGTTCCTCCTTCACAGAAGTGTCCATGTGTTTCTTGACAGTGTCTGGTGCCTCTACTGAGAGGTCATCTGGTGCTAGAAGAGGAACAGGGCTTGATTTTGTTATGACAGGACTGTGACAGTGTGAGGATGATGGATCCACTTCCAAGGAAGGAACTTCCACTGGTGCTACTTGTAGCTCCACTTTGGTTTTATGGCACATATGGCTTACTTCTGTATTGTCTTCTTTTATTTTTGTGTTTTCAAGATTGTCATCTCTTGATGCAACACCATCATCATTTGGTTTCCCTGGTACTAAATCAAAGTCCTGCCCATCAACCTCTTCCGCCGGTTTAAACGTTATGCAAGGTGGCATAGGAATGACAGTCTCATCACACTCTGATGTTATACGCACATCTTCTTCTTGTTCATGGCCACCATGGTTGTCAGTGGTGCCAATGGAAGGTACAGCAATATCTGGTTCAGTTTCAGGTTCTGACTGAGGTTTCGGCTGTTGACCCGAAACTGGTTTCTCTGGCAGTGACTGATCCTGGTCACACTCCAGAGGCTCCACTGGTTTCTCTTCTACAGATTCACTTGCAGGAGACATTTGTTTGATGACCAAAGGTGACGACTCAGGCTGTATAGTTGGTTTAGTCAGCAGGGACTCCTGCTCATAAGGTTTAACACCCTGCTGCTGCCTGTAATATGGAGATGGCAGGTCAGGCGTTTTTGGTGGTCGTGAAAAATCAATTCCATCAGGTGTCCGAGGGGACTGGTCTTCCCCACCAAACCGCAGACCGGCGTAACTGGGTTCTGGATCACCACCATCTGTGTCAGTATCAATCTGTAAGTCAGGTTCAGACTGTGGTGTGTCAGGCTTCATATCAATGGCCTCTATGGCCTTGCGTGTCTCTTCATCTTCATCAGTAGGAAGAGTACGTTCAGCGCCTGCATGTGTGGTAGTGGGTGGACTACCATTGCCTTCACCTACATAACATTCGGAAGGAGTAAAGTCTGCTCCAAATGACTCTCCAAGCAATGCTGCAACTGCATCCTCTGTCTCCTCTTGTGATATGACAGCACGGGGCTTCTCCTCCTCATTATTGAGTCCATCATCAGTCTTCGGTAGTCCTTGTTCTTCCTTGCCATCAGTTTCTTCCTTCACAAGAAGCTCTGCCTTAGGCTTGGGGACCTCAAATTCTGATATACTTTTAACTGCTGTTTCATGGATAATGTCATCAATTGCAGTACCAAACCCTGGTATGAATTTTTCTGGCTTTTTCTTTTCACCAATCTTTGTGGTAGCAGAGACTGAAAGAACAACAGAATCATGTGGTGATGGTGAAACAGAGAGTGGTTCATCCGGTGTAAGACTTGCGGCAGATTTGTTGAAAGGAGGACTCACTGGCATCTCCAAGCTGGACAGTGATGGTGACAACAAGGGAGATGGTTTGCTATCCTCCAGGGAACTTGTTATGCTTAACTTCCTTTCAGGTGAAGACTTTGACTTGTCATGGTGGTGATGGTGGTGATGCTCCCTTCTGCTCTGTTTCTCTTCTTTTGACTTTTTACGCCTCTTTCTCTTTTCCTTTGCTTTCTCAAGCAACAGAGCTGTAGCAGCTTCCAAGCTTTCATCACCATCTGTGAACCTAAATACATCAACATCATTATTTCCAGTTTCTTCCTTCAGAGTACCATCTTCACGTTTCTCTATTTTACATGATGACAAAAGAGATTTTGGCAATGCCTGATCAGAGTAGTCTCCAGAACTGAGAAGCTTGGCTTCCAGCACCCGTCCTGCCTCTACCAACTCCACACTGCTTGCCTTCTTATCTCGTTTCCTTTTATCACGTCTCTTACGTTCCTTTTCAATGGGGCGTGTGGCTGTTGCAGCTGGAGTAAAACACTCCATACGTGGACCAAGAAACGAGGCATTTGAATCAGAATCTGAACCATACACCAGAGAAACCTGCCACTTCCCTGGCAATTTGTCATAAATGCGACCACTGCCTCCATTATTGGGGGTAATGGACGTCTTCACATGTCCACTCTCTGAGTCATCCGATAATGGTCCAAAGATATCCTCCATCTTTTCATCACGTTTCAAACTGCTCTCAGGTTTCAGAGCACTAAGCTCAGGCTTTGGAACTTTCTTTTTACGAGCTTTTGTCTGTTTACCATCTTCACCATCTATGCTCTTCCCATGGGTCGATTTTCGTCGTTCACGTTTATGTCTCTTCCTTTCACCATCTACTTTTGGCTTGTTATCAATGGCCTCAGGTTTATCCACAGCTAGGTCAGATTCCACAGAAACCACTTTCCCAAGACCATCTTCACTAGGCTGCAAATTCTTCTGGCGTTTTTGTTTCCTTTTGTGAGACTTCTTTCGGGGGATATCATTTCCCTTATCAATAGAATTTCCATGGAACGATGGTTTCTGGTCAAGTTGAGGTGGAGGTGTCACAGCAGTAACCTCACAATCTGAAGATGTGCTGAGAGCCATAGCAGTTTTTGACTGTACCGTGACACACTTTTCCACTTGAATGTTTTCTCCAAAAATATCTGCCTTTTCAGTATCAGACAAGAATTTCTTTGTAGTCTCCTCTGCAGTAAGATCTGGAAAACTCTTAGCTGTTTTGTTCTTCAGAACAGACTTCCTAAACAGGGCCTGTTTTTCTTCACCAAAAATATCATTCTTTGGAGCACTTAACAGTTTTCTTATATTTTCATCATCTGATGAATCCATGGTGTTCTGTGGCTTATTTTTAATACAAGATTTCTTTAAATTTAACTGTTTATCATTTCCATAAACATCTGTTTTCAATATATCAGACAATTTTCTTGAACTATCGTCATCTGATGAATCCAATGAATCTTTGGGTGTTCTGTTCTTAACAAATGATTTCTTCAAACTGGCTTGCTTGTCATCAACATAAACATCTGATTTGACCACATCACTCAGAAACTTCCTGCTATATTCATCATCAGAGGAATCCAGCACAGTTTTATTCAATTTGTTTTTGTTTCCACATTTCTTCACACTCTGCTGTTTGTCTGTACCAGTTTTAATTACATCTGACATCAGTTTCTTGTTACTTTCATCAATGGAGGAGTCCAATGCACCCTTGCCAACTCTATTATTTTTAGCAGCAGGCTTTTTCGAGGTAGGTAATTTATCATCCAAGTCAGCAAATCCCTGATCACCATCACTATCAGCTGAATAAACTTCTAACATCTTATGTGCATTAGGTTTAAACCTGGCCACTGCATTATCATCCTCAGATGTATCAGAAATGAGTTTGGTGCGGTTTCCCTTTCTACCGGGCACTGTCAGATGTTTGGATCGGGCTGAACTATCATCATCTTCGCTCCCATCCTGCTTACCAGCCACGCCAGATCTGCGCACTTCTTTGCCAGTTCTTCCAAGCATGTCAGAATCTGAATCAGACTTTCCAGTACAAATTTCTTCCTTCTTGATTCGCACCACAGGTTTACATTTATTCAACTTGGGCTCATCACCATCACACCGTGATCGACCGTCATCCTCAGAGGAACTGCTGATCATAAGTTTCACATGACGCTTACACTTGCTGCCATGATCGTTATCTGAATCAGAGTCTTCATCCCATGAAGTGGATCGCTTCTTCTCTTCTCGCTTTGCTCGCTTTTTCTTAAGCAAATCAAACTTCTCTCTCATCATTTCCTGACGTCGCTCTTCCTCCTGTTTCTGCATGTTCTTAGTGGACCGAGCTTTAACCTTGTCATACATAGAGATATATGCTGGGCCATCATCCACAATATCAAATATGGAATGTTTCTTGGGTCCATCACCACTCCCATCTTCACTCTCAGAATCTGAATTACTAAATTCCTTTTTCTGGGACTTCCCATCCTTTTTCTGTGATGCTAACTTCTGATCATCCTTTCCAATGCCCTCTTCTTTCCTCCGCTCACTATTATTCCTCTTGTCCTTATCCTTCTTTGCCACTCGTCCTTTCTCATCAAGAAGATCACTACTTCCAAACTCTTCCTTCATCTGTTTCTTCTTTTCCTTGGTTTCTCGTGTGGTATGCTTGTGTTTCCCATCATCCTTATCTTCAGGATCACTATCATCCTTCTTTTTGCCAGATTTAGGAGATAAATCTTTGTCAAGGGTTTGGTCCTTGGCAGGTTTGATACCAAAGTCTCTCATTTCCTTAGGACTGTCCCTGTCTGATTTGTTCTTTTTCTTCTGCTTGTCTTTAGATTTGTGCTTGTCATAACCCTCCTTCTTGCGATCAGGATCATCCTTGCCCTGCTGACGTTTGTCCTCTCGAATTTTTTCTTCCAGGAGCTTAGCAAAACTTTTGGTGTCAGCATTTGCACTTGCATTGACAGTGGCAATGGCGCTGCCATGACTTCGTGGACGTTCACTGCTACTGCGTTTACTGCTGCTGCTGCTGCTACGACCACTGTCCTTAGAGTCACGCCGCTCTGCAATCTTCCGATGCTCTAATTTGAGGCGCTTTGCATCATCAGGTACACTGTCCATGCTGTCTTGCGAGCTCATGCGTCGCTTACACCCTATACTGGCTGGCGAAGCACTGCTGCTTCCACGTTCCTTTCGGCGCTCCTTGTGTTTCTCTGTGTTCTCAGTTCGTTTTTCAGTGTCAATCACAGACTCAAACTCCTTATCTGTCATGTGATTCTCTTTCTGTTGGTCCTTTTCCTGAGTTTCTTCTATATCCTTCCACCTATCCTTGTCAATATTCTCAACATGTCCATCTTTCCATCTATCTTTGTCACCAAATTCCACATCCTTTCTCCTGTCCAGATTATCTACACACTCATCTTTTCGTTTCTCCTTTTCCAAACTATCAACACTGTCTTTCCTCCTCTCTTTTTCTGAATCCACGGAATGACTGTCTTTCCTTTTCTCTCTTTCTGCACCCTCCATGGACTCCCTATCTTTTCTTTTATCCTTTTCTGTGCTTTCTGTCCGTTCCCGCAGTCTGTCATTGTGTACCCCCTCTTTCTCACTATCCCTTCTAGCACACACTGATCCAACAACACTCTCTTTCCTATCTCTCTTCTCTTCTACATGAATTGAAGTCCTGGACTTGTGACTACTGCTTGAGATAGTCTTTGCATCTTGCTCTTTGCCACTATCTTTATCTTTCTTGGAAGAACTCAATGAACTTGATGAAAATGCTGGGAGGGACTCTTTCTTCAAACCAGCTGGCTGCTTGCCAGTATCACACTGTTTGTCTTTATATGGGGGTTGAGACTGAGGTTGTGATGATTGTTCTTTCTTAGATACAGGCCAGGATTTTGGCTTAAGGTTCAATCTTGTCGACTCTGAGGAGGAATTCGTTGTAGGAGTTGACAATGAAGTAGTGAAAGTTGTAGAAGTGGCAACTGTTGATGCCATGGTCATGGTTAATACTGTGGTTGTTGCAGTGCTAGATGCAACCACTGTTGTCACAGTAGGTGCACAAGTACTGGTGACAGAAACTGGAACAATGACGACTCTCGGACTACAAGATATAATGGGGATTTCACTGGGTGACTTAACCAATGGAATGTTGCTAGACTGAGGAGCATCTGATCTAACAGCAACAGGACTATGTTCCTTGAGACTCTTGATAGACTGCTCCACTGGCTTTAAAGATTTTGGTGGTAACGCTTGTGAGCATGCACTCGCTACAGTTGTTGTAACAGCTGACGAAGTATTTGAACTTGACTTGCTTGTAGTACATGGAACTTTCACATTAGCTGGCAGAGATGAAGCCATTGTGGATGAGACCTTTGGTGTTGACTGTGAAGAAGGAATAACAGTTGATAGAACCCGTGCTGATGTGTATGCTGCCAGGGATTGAGACCTGGTAACTTCAGGCAATGACAACACTGGGGAACTCTTAACACATACAGTGGATGTCCTCATTGTATCTGGAACCGATGCCGTACTCACTGACAGAGACGTCACTGTCGAGGTGGAGGGCTTAACACAAGTTGATAATCGTAACACACCAGGTGACGGAACTCTGCCAATTGTTGAAGAAGAGGGAGTGGATACAGGAGAAACAAGTTTCAAAGGAACTCTACTTGTAACTTCTGGAGTAGGTTTAGTGCCTGTAGCCGTAGTGAGGACTGTCACAGATGGCCTCAGCACTGAGGATCGTGACACCTCTGTCAAGTACGTAGTAGTATTTGTCAGTGGACCAACAGGCCTTGCTACACAAGTCCTTGTTACCTCAGGTGAAAGTACAGTTCCTGTGGCCGAGGTTGGCACAGTTACTGACGAGCTAGGTAACACTCCCGCACTTGACACAGACACCAAAGATGCAGCGGTTGTTGCTGTAGTAGTAGCTACTGTGGTGGTTGGCACAACTGGTGGGTGGCTGGGGAAGGGATACTGAAGTCCCTTGGCAGCAGGTGGCACTCCAGTACTGGGAGTTTTTGGTACAGGCTGCTGCTGTTGCTGTAATTTGGATCCACATGGGCCATGCATAGAGGGCATACCTACTGGGCAGGGGGACATCTGCGACCTCAGTCCTCCACATGTGCTTGGTGTGCTTGATGAAAATGGTGACCTTGGTGGGGGATGAGAGGGTGACTGTAATGGTGGTGTGCCTGCTGTTCTGCTAGGAAGATCTGAAACTGATGGCATTCTTCCACTCATTCCAGAAGTGCCTGCAGTACTAGCACTATCATTCACTAAAGCCACTGATCTAGTTGGTGTTGCACTCGGAAAGTCCCTCGTACACTCTGTCGACGTTCTCACACTTGAGAAACCAAGCGGGCGTGTATGCGGTACAAATTCTCGGGGCTCATATTTGTCACTAACGTTTTCAAGCCGCTTTGAGTCCTCATCAAACACGCTTCTCTTGGCAAGTACTGATTTCACAATGTCTGATGGCGGTATTTCACTAAAGGCCAAGTCCAGTAAGTTGTGGCGGACTTTGAAACGCTCACCAACTGCTGCATCCAACTTTGCAAGTGCTTCACCCCCTGCTGCACTCAATGCTCGTGAACCTGACCATTTCTCATACTTCTCATCCAAGGAGCGAATGCGCTCCTCAAGTGTGGGAGACGGTGAGAGGTCCGAATCAGATGATGATGATGAAAGGAGTGACTCAGGTCTCGGTGGGGGTGATGCTGGAGGTGGTGCAGGGACAGGACTGGGAGACGGTTGATGTACAACTGGTTGTGAATGTGATGGTACAGGTCGTGGAGAAGTTATAACAGCAGGAGGCGATGACACAGAAGCAGCTTTGCTAGCAGATGGTGTTATACTGGACATTGAAACCGATAAACGAGTGGTGGACGAGAGAACCTGCGCTGCAAACCTAGGTAGGGGAAGTGATAAAGGTCCCTCAGTGGCAAGCCGGTCACGGGGTAATCGACGAGGCTCTGTGGGTGGCATCAGGTTCTCCGGCCTTTCATCGCACAAAGGGGTACCTGGTCGACTTCCATCCACACTCTCACCCCCACTGATGGTCAATGTGCCAGAAGCAGATTCACCATGCTGATGATGATGATGGTGATGCGAATGCTTACTACTTCGACAACTTCCACGGTCCTCACTTTCACTAGTACTACTCCCTGTTTTACGGCGCTTGCATACGGGATGCGGAGAATAAGACTGCACTGACACTAGGCGATCTGCCGATGTTTCACATATATCCCTCCCACCCCCACTATGTTTTGATGTACTGTCTGTACTAAGTCTTCGACTACAGTGCTTACCACTAACATCTGATAACCTTCGCACTTCTGACACACTCTTCCTATGGTTGTGGGTTGTCACAACCAAGGATGGCGTACCTACATCACCATGATTTTCATAGCACACGTCCATTCCACTTGGTCCTACTGCACATATAGGCAAAGAGGGTGGGGGCTCTCCACAATCATCACTTGCAAGCTTGAGCCGCTTCTTTGGTGCTGAGCTCACCATGCCACCATCATCATCACCAGCACTTTCCAACTGTTCCAGCAAGGTCTGAAGGTGAACCTTCTCCTTCTGAAGGTGGCGGATATCATGTGGATGCTGTGCAGAGCTTGGTGGAGGAGGCAGCTGAGAAGGTGCAGTAACATCACTGCTCACGACAACACTCTGCAGGGAATGGCGCTTATAAGCAGAGTCCTCCTCACCACAGGGAATCTTGTCGCCAGGACTGCAGCTCTTATCAGGCCGCGCTGCCACCACGGCAACACTCCGCCGCAGAGATGATGTCTCACCTTCACATGCCCCTGGTGATGGACTACTGTCCCCACGTTCACGCTGACAATAACCATAATCACGCAGCTCCTGTTCGTAAGAGTCATCATGGCTTGCTGCACTGCCCTGGCTGAATTCATCATAGTTCCTGCAAACACAAAACAATTTACAGTTCACACTACTTCCACCTCATATGCGATTGTCTTCACTACTGACATCATCAACATTTCTTATCTAGAATTCAATAATAATCCTTTGTCTCACACAAAGCCATGAAACATTCAAGAACAGGGCCTACTTCTCTGTCAACAAAAACAAACTCAGTTTACAATTCATATCACCAGCAAGTACATTTTTCAATACACATGTGAGTGCACTCTATCGAGTATCTGAAGCAGTACTTCTGCAGCCTGGCCCATGATGTGCCTAGGTGGCGAATAACCTGCTGTCAGGAATCAAGATTCATTATAACGACCACTAGGTTGTCGCTGGTACCCATCACGAGAAAGTCAAATAAGAGCGGTAGTAACAGACAGTACCATCCAACCATAAGATGTTCCAAAATAAGGCTTACAAACCATCAATAACAAGAGCTTCAGACATACTTAACTGCTACATATAACAGAACTCAAAAAAAGATTTCCTGCATGGAACAAAGCTAAAGCAGTTGTGTTAAACTTCTCATTCTTGCTAAGTGCACTAGGAACAAAACATGAGCAAAAGTATTTTAAAATAAATATAAACCAGCAGTAAGTGTATTTAAGCTGCAGAAAGAGGTCCCATACACTGACTCCCTGCACATTCCCCATGGCCTATTCTGCTTCACCCATCCAACACACTTCCCTGTATTACCATCCAGTTGTCAAGCCACTGTTCACACATTCGTTGGCAGTAATAACCATTTACCCAAACAGCAATCTCCCTGCAAAAGACATCACTGCAAACTTCTGAATCAAGATATATTCATGCCTGCAACTGCTCTGCATCAGAGATATTACACTTCAGGCCACATTCCAAGCAGCAGTGCCCTACTCTCATTACAGCAAATGAAATACAATGAACTAACAATCAACAATTTAAACATCCACCACTTAGTCTCTGTTTCGCTTAGCTTTAAGAACTCAGTTTCACATGTATGTGGTTCTGTGCTATGTACATCATTATGGTGGTTACATATCACAGACTTCTACTTTTCCTTGCTTCTGTTTTTTGTTATAATGCTACAAAGAGCACACAGTTCACAAAGAAGCACTGTTCATTGATAAAACTACCATATCTACTACACTCTGAAACACTATGCCTCACACAATTCAAATGTTGCTGATGATTTCCTTAGGCATCTCTTCCAGTTCTTGTATAGTTTTTATACCACCACAAGTGCTATGCTCTGTGCACATTTCAAAACTTCCTGTTGCTGCTACTGTTTCGATTTCTACTTATTACCATTACCATTACCATTACCATTTACTTTCTTTTACTTCGTTGTTATGAGTAACTTCTATGAGCTACTGATGAAACGTATCACTCAGCCAAGCCATACAGATGATAACAATAAACTTCGATACACATACACTTCAAAGCAAAAAAGAAGCATAAGTACATCTGACCTGTATCTCCTCTCCGGGTACTCAGTATCATAATACTCGTACCGCTGCCCTGCCCGCTGTGTACGCGCTGCTGTTCTTCCCTGTCCAATGGTGGTTCCAACAGCAGCTGCTACTGGAGTGGTAGTACTACAGTTTGCGGTACGACTATATGATGCAGCACGTGGACGTTGTTGTGTTTCATACCGCGTGAATCGTGCACCCGGAACAACAACCGTTGTCTCAAACCTCCCAGCCTGAACCTCCCGGCTGCTGTACATGAAACAAAACCAAAAAAAAAAAAACTTGTTTCTCCGTGCTGATTGCAACTACCCAGAAGGCAGAAGTTTAGGGAAAAGCAGAAACGTTAACTGTAACCAAGGGGCATCAGCTACAGAGTTCAAGTAACATTTCAACATCTACAAAATATCACAGAAATGGAGGTGAATACTTTAGAAGTTCCCAGTGATCTGCTACTTTGTTCCTGATGTCTCTTGTCGAGATTCTCCATTGTGTCCATCTCTATACATTCCGCATGATGGACTATATTAACTTCTGACGTAGGATTCCATTTACTCCAAACAACATAAGTGAACAAAATGATGCATAATATAGTATCTACAGCCTGACAGAGACCTTGGAAACAAAGTATGGGCATAATATTTTACAACATTTGATTTCACCCATAAATAATAACAACAACAACAATAATAATAATAATAATTTAAAAATCAGGTGTATGCCATAACATACCAGACACAAAGTCAATGGTTGGAGTGTTGGACCTCATAAAGTACATAAGTTTAACAGAGGACAACATCTGTAGTAGTAAAATTTATGCACTGTAGATCTTTAACAAATTATACAGTCAACTAAAAGCACAGGGTCTTTCTTGAGCACAGAATGTTACATAGCTGGTCAAATAATTGCGAAAGCCACCCATATGACCAACCACAAAGCAACTCAATTCAGTCCACATCTTCATAACCTCCTGAGGTCCATTGTTTCAGTACTGTGCTCACACACATACCTAGGTGATCCAAGCAGATACCCTTCCTTTAAGTTTTACAGTCAATGTTTTGTAGGCATTATTTGTTTCCCCAGTACATACTGTGTATCCTAGTCATTTCAGCCCTTTCCAATTTAACCTTTTGTCAACTACAGCGTATTTAAATTTTTGCAAATGGTTTATGAAAAACATGTTCTTTGAGAAGAAAAACATAAAATTATAAAATAATGAGGCATCTTATGGAAAATAACACACATTATGCAGCATGTCTTAAAAATGTTGTAACCCTCCTCGTTGCCTAATATATAAAACGAATTTCTAGAGGTCGTTTTCCTAACTGCAAATGGACATCTTTAAATGGCTTAACATCTGAACAGTATAACACAGCAGAGACTGTTAGGTTCCTCATAATTTACTCATCACTTTTGTTATAATCCATCACCTTAGGTTCAAACAAACAAGAAGTCAGTTATGTTTTGCAGGTTATATAACCATACTCTCAGTTACTCACTCTATGCAGCAACAAATGGTAGACTGTCAGTGAAAAACAAACTCATAGCACTATGGAGGAGGTCATGAACTAACAATAAGGCACTAGCCTGGCATCTATCAGGAGTGACTGAGGGAAACCAAGGCAAACCCTGTCAGGATAGTTGATTACCCAGCTGAGAGTTAAACTCTACACTCCCCGAAAACAAGTCAGAAGCATCATAGCTTGAGGCCAACTTGCTCAGTAACCAAGCACTTACCACTCTTTGTACAATTGCTGTATATACAATTCTGTACAATATTTGTAAACATACCTGCATGCTTATGTTTATTGGACCATGCATCATCTTGATAGTTGAGTAAAGAGAGACCATCTTGATGTCACTTGCTTTATTATTTCATTATTTAATGCTCAACATGTTTCGGATGTTAATACATCCATCCTCAGGAGCTTGCGACTTATTTGTTGAGTTATTTCATGGGTTGTATT
>Ga0123355_10005993_pt1 | contig 17926 bp, 14 predicted proteins | sample TergutEmb28metaG_3_FD_89872 | JGI IMG/M metagenome (GOLD analysis project Ga0123355, IMG submission 89872) | Embiratermes neotenicus P1 segment gut microbial communities from Petit-Saut dam, French Guiana - Emb289 P1 | ecosystem: Host-associated > Arthropoda: Insects > Digestive system > Gut ... | reverse complement strand
CTGCCGCAGTTTGGAAACGTTGGATGCCGTTGTTGCCGTATTTATTGACGCTTTTAACAAATTTGGAGAGGCTAAATTGGCTTATAGAGCCAAGCGCAATCTTGCTCATAATAGTCGAAATCTTCCCTTTGACCTTGTTGATTTTCTTTAACGGCGCATTTGGACACTCCCGCGCATTTATTTAGAGCGGTATCTCTTGGACGGTAGGCTGGAGATAAGCAACAACCGCGCCGAACGTAGCATTAAGCCCTTTGTTATTGGCCGCAAGAATTTCCTCTTTGCCAACACACCGAGAGGGGCTAGGGCTAGGCAGTCTTGTACAGTATCGTTGAAACCGCTAAGGACAACGGACTTAATCCTTATAAGTACCTTGCTTTCATCTTTCACAATGCTCCTTGATTGGACATTAGTTGTAATTCTGACGGCCTTGCATCTTTGTTGCTGCAGTACGCTCCGACTGATTGCTTTGCTACTGTTTGACATTTACACATATATTGCACCGTACGCTATCCGAGCGCTTAGTGCCGGTGTACCGCTATTAGGTGAAAAGTTTTTGGAATATGCCTCTTCGATATAATCCCATGGGGGTCAGCTCTGCTTGCTTCACCCATTGGGTTTTTGATTGGTTTGGATATGGGGATTCTAACATTTTTTTAGTCTCTTTGCTTGATTTTGGGCCTTTTGGTGTACGTTCAGTAGACCCTTATTCGTTAAGGCTTTTATAAAACAGGCCTTGATAAGCACTTCTTCTCTGGATGTCTGCTTGTCTCACACCACTATTAAAGGCAGGCAGCATAGCTCTTGGTGCCAACCCCATCGTTCAATTTATGTAAGTCAAATAATTTTCTTTTAACTATTCATATCAATTCTAACAGCAATTTGATAAGATGCTGTTCATAATGTTCTATTTTTGAACATAACTCATTTATACGATTTAAAAGTCTATCATTGTTTGTGCTCATATATTTAAACACAACATTTCTAAGTGAGAGGCTATTCGTCTCTAAATCATTAAACATACCCAACTGTTCTTCTGATATCTCAATTAATTTTAGCTCTGAAAGAAAACGTACTCGATACTTCATAGCAACTTTATGATCGTATACGCTATGAATTTGTCTTTTCTCAAACCTATTGTTACCCTTCACACATTCCCTTATGACATCATACGAATATTTACCAAACCAGTCTTCCCCTTGCTTATCTCCATTCATATAGTATATCAGTGTATTTTTTAGCAGCTGAGGCCTGTAGTAATACTTCACGATGAAATTGCTATCATATTTTACAGACGCTACCACTTCGTAATGATTTAATAAATGATCGATATCATAGCTGTAAAATCCATTATACAAATCAGTATAGCCAATTTTTTTACACATATAATCACCGAAAAAATCTACAATATCAAATTCTTCATCCTCATCATTATAACCTATGATAAGCGACGTATGATTGAAATGTATCTTTTTGTATAAATTTCCCCTATGAGGGTTGTGATAACAATCCAAACTCAAAAAAACATAGTACCCTTTGCTTATTTGGCATTTTATATATGCAAGCAAATTATTATTTTCAATTATTGTTGACCGCTGCACTACCTCTTTTCGAAATAAGGGGCAAGTATCAACTCTAACTTGATTTAACAGATCATCATACAAAATAACCCTATTACCGTAAGAACACCCGCATCTTAATGAAATAAAATTGTGTATGAACCACAACTTAAATTGCTCATCATAAATACCAGCAAAGGGCGTAAACGTATATGAATCATAGCTAGTCAACAAGGGCTTAACAAATGGCAAATTGCATTTTGACATAGCAACACCTCAATAAATCTTATTTTTATCACATGAGTATCCGTAGCAAATTTATCCATTGCTTGCAATAGATGTTTTTCAAATATCTATTGCTTAATAACTCAAGCATATAACTGCCGCATGTATTTGATGCCTTATATGAATACAAAACTGAACGCTTTCGCGATTTTATTGTTATGTGAAATATAGAGAGAGTAATTTTGTGTGAATCTTATTCAGTGATGCTGCTAGCGTCTCTTTTAATCAAGATATTGTTGACTTTGCTTGCGATACATTTCAGCATATATATTGTTTTGTTTAATTAATGCCCGATGAGAACCATATTCAACAATTTTCCCTTCTGAAAATACAGCTATATTGTCAGCTATGGTTGATGCTGTAAGTCGATGAGATATAAAGATTGTTGTTTTATTTATTGCCATATTAAATAAATTGGTATATATTTCGCTTTCTGCTTTTGGGTCAAGGCTTGCAGTGGGTTCATCTAAAATCAATATAGGCGTATTTTTATAAACAGCACGAGCAATAGCAATTTTTTGTGCCTGACCGCCAGAAAATTCTACACCGCTAGAGTCGAAATTTTTTGTTAAATATGTATCATAAGTATTTGGCAACTCGCTTATATGTTCATCCAGACCTACTTTTCTAATTATATCAACTGTTTTTTCAATATCACTATTCTCACCCATAAAAATATTTTCCTTAAGTGTGAAAGCAAAGTTTCTAAAATCTTGAAATACAGCGGATATTACCTTGTTATAATCTACATTCGGTATATCCCATATATCAATGCCATTAAGAGTAATCATGCCACTCGTCGGGCGGTAGAATTTACACAAAAGCTTAATAAAAGTGCTTTTTCCTGCTCCGTTCGCACCTACAATCACAAGTTTTTCCTTATCCGATATTTTTATTTTGACTTTTTCAAGAATTTGTTTATCGGTATTCGGATAGGAAAAAGACACATCATGAAAGATTATTTCGTTTTTTTTTGTAAACACATACTCAGGTTTTTCCGAAATAATACTATTATTTTGAGAGTCTATTAGCTTCATTAAATTTTTATAGTCGGACATGTTAAGTACCTGCCTCTTGTAATTTCCTAGTTGCTCACTTATTGCAGATAAACTTCCCGTGAGTGTCGCAACCGCCGAAAAATACATGGTAAATTCGGCTATTGTTATAACATTTTCAATGTATCGAGTTGAAAGCATCCACAAAATCACAAACGATTGTAAAGTCATTATTATTGCCATTATAATGCGGTGCAACGTACCACGCTTAAAGTCACCAAATTGCAAATCAAGCATCGTATTTCTGTAAATCTTGGTTTTACCCATATACCAATTCTGCATATTATTTAACCTTATTTCTTTTGCGCCGCCCTCACTCCATGCTATTTGGTATAAGTAATTACCATGCCTGCTGTTTTCTGCATCTAATTCTCTTATTCTTTTGCTATATAAATAACGCAAATATACAAAAAAAGCCCCTATAACTAGCGTTACAATGACAAGCAAAATAAAAAGCCAGTCAAGTTGAATGATTATATATATCAATCCAATAACTGTTATTACATTTGAAATTACATTTTGGACGATTCCAATTGCATCAGTTAATTCAGTGGCTTTATTCGCCATCTGGATTGTATCTCTCACTTTTGTGTTTTCAATATCCTTAAGCTCAAACCACATAGCAATCTTACCAATTTCATTTTTTAATTTTGAAGAAAATGTTATTGCTCTCATTCCAGATTTATTTTTGAGAAATACATTTACTAAATTGATGAATAACAAAATACAAGCATAAATAGAAATGATTTTAATTACACTCGCATACGTATTTTCATTAATTGTCAACTGCTCAATAATCAACCTCGGAAAATATACATACAGAAGCGGTAGAATCGCATTTAATATCATTTGTGGCAGGGCAAATAATAAGTATAACGGCTCATATTTCGCAATAATTTTTATTATTTCCACAGGAGCTGAAAATTTTGCTGAAATTTTACTCAAGAATTGCTCACCGCCATTTCTCTATAATAACGTGCTTGCAAATTGAATAAATCGGCATAAAAACCATTTTGTTTTATCAATTCATCGTGACTTCCTATTTCAATTATTTCGCCATTAGACAACACTATAATTCTATCGCAAAATTTAGTGCTGGACAATCTGTGAGAAATAAAAATCGTGGTTTTATTTTCGGATATATCATTTAATTTGGAGAATAGTTCATATTCCGCAATGGGGTCAAGTGTGCTTGTTGGTTCATCAAGCACGAGCGTTTCTGCATTTTTATATATCGCTCGTGCTACTGCTAACTTTTGACCTTCGCCGCCAGAAAACTCTATACCATCAGAAGCAAGTGTCTTATATATATATGTTTCAATTCCTTTTCTTAATGAAAAAATCTTATCAGTTAATCCACTTTTTTCAATGCATGATTGAAATTTAGCATCGTCATACTCGGTATCCAAAATAATATTTTCTTTTACCGAATATGCGAATAATAAAAAATCTTGCAAAACAACTCCAAAATGTTTTGTATACTGTTGATAAGGAATTTCTTTAATGTCAATACCGTTTATCGTAATAAGTCCTTCTGTCGGATCATATACCCGGGTTAAAAGTTTTACTAACGTGGTTTTTCCCGAACCATTCAAACCAACTATTCCTATTTTCTCTCCTTTTTTAAGATCGAATTTTATGTTTTTTAAGGCTTCTTTATTCGTTCCAGGGTATATAAACGAAACATTCTCATATTTTATGACAGCGTCTGTAAAGTCAATATCGATTTCATCATTTTTATTACTTGCTATAATGCTGCTGTGGTTTTTCATAAATTTTCTATAATCTTTAAAAAAACTAATACGCTCACATATTCTACCTATTGCTGCTATATTGTCAAAAAATTCTATCAATAACGAAGCAAGCAATGTGGCCGCACCTAATAATATGATATACTCTGCAATTGACATTTGATTATGAAAAACCTGATATGAAAAATAGAAATACATTACAATTGTCTGCATAACTGTTATAATCATACTTAATGAATTTATTCTAATAAATTTATTATATAAATTTTTAAGTTTATTACTCTGTTTTTGTAATACATATGAATATTTGTTGGAAATGTAGCTTTCAGCATTATTTATACGTACTTCTTTTGCGAAGTCATATTCGGTCATCACCTTATACAGATAATCAATTTTTCTATCTTCTTCTATTATTTCATTTTGAAAAACAAATTCACTCTTCTTTGTCTTGAACAAAAGGATTATTGAAAGTGCAGATGTAACAGCAATAATAAATATGAATAATGGGCTCAATAAGAAAAGAATTGAAATTACTCCTGCAAACTGAAAAATGCAACTTATAAGCGAACCAAAATAGTGCAGATAAAACGCGGGATGCGCTCCCATTGATTTCATTCGTAAATCTTGTATTGAACCATCTTGTGCATAATGGTAATTTATATTAACTATATCTTCACTCCAAGCATACTGTGCAGAATTTGAAGCAATACGCATACTATACAATTCGATCAAATTAATAATTTCTTTAATAACTAATAATCCGAGATTGATCGAAAGGAAGATTATAATTATTCTTAAAACATTTTCATAATTTTCATTCATAACGAGTGCATTAACAACTGCACCCAATCCGATTATATTTACGAGCGGAACAAAGGCTTTTAAAATATTATTTGTCGTCGTTATAAGAAAATATTTCTTGTATAACTTCCATGCATTGAACACCAAAAATAATAAATTTCGTTTTAATTTTTTCATATAGATTATTCTTCCTTTACCCTAATTTGCAAAAAAATTCGACACAATCATTTACTAAATTGATTATTTCATTACTTCGGTCTAACATATAAACATTTAGATTAAGTTTATCTTTATATGTTTTTTTAAGCACTCTTTCGCGTTCTATTGATATGCGAACTTTGCTACTAAAATTTTCGCGTTGATTAATTTCAAAATCGACGGGAAAACATACTATTCCAACTACTTTTCCGTTTGTTAATCCCTCGGCTGTTTTTATGACTCTTTCCACAAATGATATTTCGTCAAAGATATTAATACATAAAATGATTGCATCAGGTTTCATTGCGGCGAAAACAATTGTATGGAGTAAAGGAATATTGAAAACATTGTTATCATTATAAGCTAATAAACCACTCTGTGTACCAGTAATAATTATATCAACATCTTTTTGGGATATATCCCATACCATTTGATTTATAATCGAATATATTTGATTATTATCTAGGTTAACTTGCCCATTATAACCACATGGAAAAATTTCATCCATGTTAAATAGAGTCGCTGATGGTTCTGTGCCAATTTGCCCCACAATATAGCCTAATTTCAAAAAATATCTTCTCAATAACAATTGCAACGTGTATTTACCTTGTCGAGAATTAGTTCCTATTACAGATAGAATTGGGATTATGGTTTTATATAACTTTCCAAATTTTTTCTGTACATTGAACGAATCGATTCTTGGAGTATATATGTTCTCTGAAATTACATCTTGCAATGGATCAAATGAATAAATATTTTTGCCCCTAATTTGTGCTTCTTTACACAATATGTTTTTAAAATCGACATGTGCAATACTTGATAAATCGTCAAGATGACCTAAAATAAGCGTATCAAACGCTTCCCACTCAATCTTATTGATATCTTTAATAATTAACGGGTTTTCGCAATTACTTATTATTTTTGATATCTGTTTTCCAACTTGACCAGTAATACGGCATGAATAATAATCGACAATCATAAAATTAAGCAAATCTTCATTTCGTGCAATGGAATGAATTTCTTTGTTAAAAGGAAATACGATAGCTTTTTGAATTGAGAATGTCATTTTATTATTAATTGTCTTTTCCATTATTAAATGTTTATCACAAATTGTACTGATATGAAATCCACTTTTTTTAAATTCTTCACAGGCTAGAGTGGCTGTTACTTTCGCACATAAAAAACTACTACCATTAACAATTAAATAATCTGGCGCAATCCATGGAACCCGTACACTAATTGATTTACCAACTATATTTACTATACTATTCTTGACATAAATAAAATGATCCTTTTTTATATCTATCTTTTGAGCATCTACACCTATTACATTTTCAAGTGCCGCAGGGAACGAAACTGCGCCATCATTATCGAAAGCTGAAATAATAAGAGTTCCGCGTTCACTAAATTTTTTACATATTACCTCAAGATTTTTAGTGTCTCCATAATTTGTGATTCCCATGCTTATATTTAAAATGTCATAATCCTCATTGCTATAAATATACATTAAAATATTTTCAAATATTTTTGCATCTATTTCATGTTCATTATTAAAAATTTTTATATTTTCTATCTCAACTTTCACGTTTTTATCGCTTAAATATTTATCTATTAAAAAAAATATAGCTGTTCCATGTCCTATTTTATCTTGATAATCATCTTGCCTAATGATTATCCCGTCTTGGTTCTCTTGCAACGAATAGCCGTATATTTCCTTTTTGTTAAATACAGTATGACTTGTTTTAACGCCACTATCTAAAATTGCGATTTTCATAGAGATTATCCCCCCCTTAATAATTTTACATGTGACATAGCAGGGTGCTCCGCTATGTCACATGTAAAATTGTTACACTTAGGCTGTGAGTAGCATTAGCAAGTACATTGACCAATACCGCCAACATTACACGAATTTTCCGCGTTGTACAACCTCAAAATCTTTTCGTTTTTATCGCTTCTTGGTTTCACGAGTTTTCGCATTCATCTCACCTCCCCATTCATTTTAAATGATGTATATATAAAGCACCTTATATTAAGAGTCCCTTGCTTTTAATTTAAGCAATTCATCTATCAATACATACAAATCTGGTAATAGTTTGAAATTATCATAAAGCAGAAGTTCATCAGGAAATTCTATAGCAAACATTTCTTCTAATGCAACAACAAGAGAAATAAACTGCAATGAATCCTCAATAAAATTAGATAAATCAGCTCTTTCGAAATCATTTTTTTCTATAAATATGAAATTTTCATTTAAAACACATATAATATCCTCTATTATTTTTTCATTTATATCCACTTTAACCCCCCTGATGATGACTATTTGAACTCGCAATAATGTACATATAAAAAAGACTCTTTAACAAAATGAACGCAAAAATGATGTAAACGTGTGATTTTTCATAGCAAGAATATATCAATTCGCATATATCATTAACATCAAATAAAAATAAATTTCATTCTCATAGAACCTTTAGCTTTATTATTTCAATTTAATTGATATATCTATGTATATTATCTTTGTAAACACTGCTATTTGCATTATCTGATTATTTCTATGGTATTTCCAATATCAATCAAATTTAATATATAGTCTAAATGCTTTTTTGATGTAGGGCATTCTTTATTATTCGCGCGACTTGCTGGACAAATGTCACCTTTGCATACAGGAGCATAAAAGCAGTTATACAAATTTTTACACTGTCTATGATCTATAAATTTAGAATAAACAGCGTCATTTAATACAATTCTTCCATTCTCAAATTCTCCTACAATGTTTTTTTCATTTTCTGAAAATACAGAACACTTATGGATCTCACCATTCGGACGAATGAAAAACCTATTTTCACTTGCATAAAAGCAAGAAGCGTTCTGGGGATCAATCATAAATGAATACTTAATCTTTTTTCCACTGTTAATAAGACTTTTATATAGTGGTATTACATCATCTCTATCTTTAATAATTTTATCATCCAGAACTATGCTAGTCTCGGCCTTCCATGCCGATGCATAATGTATCATGATTGAAAAACGATCATCACTTTCGCAGATAGATGAAATAATATCAATATATTGATTTAAATTTTCATAAACTAAGTACGTTATATTTGTACGTATAATAATATGAAAATTTCTTTTCTTAAGTGCTTTTATTTTTATCAAATTTTCAATTATTACCTCAAATGTACCACTTCCACTTTCAGTAGGTCTTTGCTTATCGTGAACCGACTTAATTCCATCAATTGTTATCTGAAACATGCGTATCCGACAGTCTAATAATTTTTGGAAGGTATCTATATCAAGCAAATAACCATTTGTTGTTATAAATGCAGAATAACTTCGTCGATTAAAGACACATATAGCAATCAATTCTTTTGACATTTCTATGATTAGATCCTTTTCCAACAGTGGTTCTCCACCAAACCAACTAACAGATAAAGCATTATGCTTATGTATACTATTCCTAACATAAGAAATAATGTTACTTCTTATTTCATTTGTTATTGTTATATTTTGATGACTTTCATAGCAATAAATACATCTGAAATTACATTTTTCTGTGCAACTTATAACTATTTTTAGATCACTAGGAGAAATAATTTTATTTATTAGTAAGTTAAGCATATGATTTTCATCAATATTTGCAGAAAGGATAAATCCTTTATCCTTTAATTGAGTAAGAATATTATTGTTTTCTTCAAAGATTCCAGCTAAAAAATAATCTTGAATGCTAGAATCACGAATTTTGCAAATGCTCTCTAATCCTCTATAGCTATTAAACAAAAGCAACTCTCCATGCTTATTTTTACATGAATAATTAAATTTTGATGTTTTATATTTCACAATAATCCACCTCATTATCATTTTAAAGTGTCAATGGATTTTTTTAATAAAAAAAACTATTGTTGTATAGATTAACCAATTTTGTTACATCTAATTCAGTGTGTTTGATTGTTTTATCTTTAATAATATAATTAATAGGATTTAAAAATGCATATATTTTGTTTTTAGACAAATGCATATTGTATCCGCTATTTAGAAGATACTTAAATCTGAAAATATGGGATGTCCAACAATCCCAAAGTTCATCAAAATGATTAGGAGTGTTAATAACTCTGAATTTTTCACCTTTAATTATTATATTTCTCATTTCAAGTAGATTTAATAAATTCCCTTTTTTATCAAAATATACTAGATTAAAAGATGCGTCAACAATGATCCATTTGTTGCACATTTCAATAAAAACTTCTGTTACACAATGACACTCTCTATACTCTAAGGCCATGGGTAAACATACAACCCAACGCGCCTTGAATCCAGCCGCAAGTAAAATCTGAGTAAAAAGTAACGATATATATCTACAATTTAAGGAATAACCTTCATTTCTAGCTTTTATTGTCAATTCAAAAAAATCACAATCATCATATCTTCTGCTTTGTAATACCTTCCCGCTGAATTTCAAATAAGACTTCGACCACTTCAATAATTGAAGTATACGCTCAATTTCGTTTCTATCGCCCATTATTTTATCAATTTCAAGTGATTGCCTAATGTGTAATAGATTTTTTGATTTCTCACATTCATACGTGAATTGATGAATAATGCTTGCACAATTTGAGTCATATTTAGAAAACATACGAAGAAAATATAAGCTGTCTTCAATGCAGTATTCTGAATAATTATCATAAATCAAATCCATTTATATCCTCTTTCTTATACGTTTCATTGAAATTTCCACTTTTGTTCCTGTAATTTTACAACTGAAAATAAGTGATATGATGTAACTACATCAAACTCCAAAAAGCCTGTATGCATACACTTTCTACACACTGCGAAAATCAGAATTTACCAATAAAAAAACGCCAACTAATTGGCGCATAAAAATACAACAAAGCAAACCTTATTGTGGTACTCTCGAAACAATTTCCAAACCAACCGTTACTTCCCGCAAACCACCAAAAAGAAATGTCTCAATAGTCGCTTCCATCTTATGACGGTTAACCTTCTTAATCAAGCCTTCAAGCCCAACCATTGGCCCATCGGTTACAATAACAGAAGTCCCTTTCATATAACCCTGTGACATTTCCACGCACTGCTCATCGTTAAGAAATTTCTGTAAAAAAGCACGTTCCGCTTCTTGCATTTCATAAGACGCATCTGAATGGTCGCTGCCATATCGCAACAACTTTAAGACATTCTCTGTGCGCGAAACATACGGTTTAACCTGCAAATAAAAATCTAATCCATTCACTTCAGACTCAAGAAAAACATATCCCGGAATCCAACGTCTTTTTTCCACTAACACCTTGCCGTCTTTTCTAAATCTAGTATCAAATATCGGGACAAATGCCCTTAAATCATCAACACGCCATAACCGAGATATTGTGTCAGCTACTTTGTGCTCATGCCCTGTCATTACAAACAATACATACCATGCCATTTGATCGACCTCCTACTCACCCTACAAAAGAGCAAACTTTTGGCCTTTCATGCACCATATGAGTCTTAGCGCATTACCACTATAACCGATGTATGTTCCTCGCCTCAGCCACCACGACCTACCGATGAATGGTTTGCAGCAAGTGCTTAAAATTTGGGGCCATAGTATGCCATGGCCTTAAAATGGTATACCCTTCTGGCAACTAATACAGGTTTTCACCATAATTTACATGCATATTACATCACCATAAAACAGTTGTCAACACATTCAGACAGAAATATTCATAAATACTCATAAACATTCAAAATTACCATGCTATTGTATGCAAAAACCACCTGCTTACAAGAGTTCAGAATTCTTATAAGCAGGTGGTTTTTCTATTCCTACCCTCTATCAAAGGGCTTATGTGAGTCATCTCGTCTTCTAACGGCCCTGCTGCTGCTTTGCATCAAAGCCACAGGGACAGACTCGTTTCCCAGTTCACTTACGGCGGTGATTAGCGCGTCAACATCGGCTTCATTATTGTATATACCAAAACTGGCCCTTACCATCCCTTTCGGTGGAGCGCATCCTCTTTGCTCGGCCTCTTTGGTTAGGCGGCGCACATATGGGTGTGAACAGAAAGCCCCATGGCGCACCGCTATGCCGTGCTTACCAGCAAGATAGTCTGCCATGTCTTCGCTTGGGATACCACACATGTTAAAAACTACTATGCCGACCCTGTCGTCGGTATAGTCATTGTCGCCGTATAACTGCACACCATGTATCCGGCGCAGCCCTTCTATTGCGCGCTTTATTAGTTGTTGTTCATGCCGGGCTATCTCGTCATAACCAATGTCCTGAAGTATCTTGGCAGCGCATACCATGCTAACCAGGCCTGGATAGTTGGGCGACCCGGCTTCGTAACTATCCGGCGCGGGAGCGTAACATACCCTACGGTCAAACACAGCTTCTACCATGCCACCGCCATAAAACACTGGTATATGTTTGTTAAGCTCATCCTTTAGCCCAATAACCGCTCCGCCACCATATGGCGCGTACATTTTATGAGCAGAGAACACAAAAAAGTCAATATCCTCTTCTGCTGAACAGCCTGTCATACTAAATTCCCTATGGGCGGCTATCTGTGCCCCATCCACAATTATTTTGGCACCGTAGCGATGGGCCACTTTGGCGATATGATGCACCTCGTTTACATAGCCTGTTACATTAGACGCGGCTGTTACAGTTACATATTTAATCTGGCCCCTGTACTGCCTAAGAATCCGATCGACTTCATCAATTTTGAGGCGCCCATCCGCGTCTACCTCTGCGTATATGGTACGGGCTCTTGCCCGCCATGGCAAATCGTTGGCATGATGCTCCATACGGGTACTAAGCACCATATCGCTTTTGCTTTTTATCAGCGCTGATGCCAGTTTGTTTATGCCATCGGTAGTGTTTGCGGCGTAAAACACTGTGTATTTATCGCTGTTTGCGCCTACAAATTCCTTTATAGCTTCGCGGGCATCCATATAAAACTCTGTGGAAATGGCGGATTTCTGGCCTTTACCGCGCCCTATTGAGCCGTATAGCTTCATCTGATTATCTATCTCAGCCATTACCATTTTAAAGGGTGGGGTCGTTGCCGCGTTATCCAGGTTTATGGCCGGAACCATTTCGCCGCTATCTAGCTCCACCAGTTCATCCAGGCCCCAGATTTCTTCTCGTATGTTTGTTTTGTAATATGTCATGGTGTTTATCCCTCCACTACATTTATATGGAGGGTTGTACGTTGTGGTGCGGCTTGGGCGGGCGTGTGCGGACGGGCGTTGTTAAGACTCGCTATGCACGCACTTTCCTCCGCTGGTGGCGCTATGCGCCAATGCGCTACGGGTGCTTAGCAACCGCTCCCTTTAACAACGCCCGTCCGCACACGCCCTCATGCAAATTTATGTACAAAAAAGCGCGAAACAAAAGGGATGACATTATGCCCTTTGTTTCGCGCTTTTGTGACAATTCTTATTTGCGATAGTAGATCAATTACATCACGCGCATAACCACGAAATTGATTACACCCATTACCAAGGCAATAAGCAGCACAATTGGTAGGAGTTTCTTTAATATCGTGGACTCTACACCCTTTTGGTCGGAGGCTAATGCGCCCATTAGTATAAGGGTCGGGCCTACGCTTACGGCAACACCGGCGGTCATTGATTGCACGGCGGTCATTATCGCGGTATTTACATTCAAGTAATCAGCAATTGTATATTGGAACGCTCCAAATAAGACATTAGCGTTTGTATTATTCCCTGTAAGGAAGCTGCCAAGCACACCAATGAATGGCGCAAACACGGGATACACCGCGCCGGTTAAATCGGCTGTGGCACGGGCAAGCTGATATGTCATACCGGAGTCCATCATTATCAACGACATATTACCCAATGCCAACAGCGCAAGGGTTGCAGGTATGCCCTTTTTAACCGTTTTCTTGAAAACGCCTTTAAATACTTCACTATCCCATATCCCCGCCTTCTTGTATACGAGGATAGCGGTTATTGCGGCAGAAAGAAGCAATACAGCCGGGTGTCTAAATACCCTAATGGGGTTGTAATTAGTTTCCGGTCGCACAATATGAGGGTCATCTGATGTAGTTTCAAACCCCGGAAAGTTAAAAGAAACAGCAGCGGCATCGTTAACCGCCCTCGGCACAAATTGGAAAGCCAGGGCTAAAACGATGATAACCACATAAGGCAATATCGATTGAAGCAGATTGAGCTTGTCAGAGGCATATAAGCCCTTCTTTTCCGACTTTTGTGAGCGTGACCTGATTTTGTATAGCAAAAACAGTGTCAGAAGCCCCACCAATGCTGGCAATAAGCCCCCAACAGGGTACGCACCAATGACAAAAATAGTTAAGAACTGTACACCCGTCATAACCAAAGAAACAGGTAATACGTACGAAATCCCCTTCTTGATACCTTTAAACCCATCATAGATAAAGCATACACCAATACCTGTTAGGAGATGAGCGGCAGTGTTAAATATAAACATGGCATGAGCCAGCTCTGTATAATCTACGCCGGTAATGCCTTGGATAACAAAAAAAGCGGCCCCCAGCGAGCCAAATGTTACAGCCCATGAGTGGCCCAAAAGTGCCGCCGCTAACGATTTAACTTTGTTAAACCCGAGGGCGATAAGTATGGGAGTTACGATTACAGCAGGTACACCAAACCCTGCCATGCCTTGCAGCAGCCCTGTAAACATCCACGCAAGTAGCAGAAACGATACAAACTTGTCTTCCACAAAAATGGTTAAGTTCTTGTTTATGACTTCGATTGCTTTGAAATCGTCTACCAAGTGATACAAGAAGATAGCAAACCATACAATTAAAGAAACAAACAGTGCCAACCATAGAGCTTTACCAACCGAAACCGGCAGCCCGGCGTCAAAGGGTAGAACAGGTAACCCAAAGAATACAAGAGCGATAACAAGGGCGATTGCTAACGAAATAGCCCCCGACCTGGCTACCGAAAACTTAACAACGATCAAACACACGAGCAAGCTGACTATCGGCAACAATGCTAAAACAGTCATCATTTCTGCACCACTCCCTTATGGAGATTATCCATTAATTATTTGGGGGAATATAGCATGCAAAAAAGTGGCTGTCAATACAAAATGTAAGTCGCACATAATCATTTTGCTATTACGTCCTGACCCGAAAGAAAAAAGATTTTGCTATTCTTTGTTGGATGGATTGTATTGACTTCGTTTTTTGGGTATCATATGTGGGCAGTAAAAAAAGATGAGGAGCCGGATTTAATTCGGCCAAGAAAGGATATTCTCCATGAGAGCAGTCATTGATTTTTTTGTGACCGCGTTTGAACGCATCACAAGCGAGCACTATGTATACCGGTTTAGCGAAGAGTTGGGCGGTTATACATACGTATTAACCGAGGCTCAGGCGTCTAATCCCATGTGGATTGTAAGTCAAGTCTTCGCATTCATCGCCCTTGTTTTCATGGTATGGTCGTTCCAGTGCAAGGAAAAATTGCGTGTTATGCTCCTGCTGGGCTTTGGTACATTCTTCCTTGCCTTATCTGCCGCGCCTTTGCAAAACTGGGTGCTCGCCTCGCTCTTCATGCAAGCTTCTGTTCGTAACTATGTATTTTTCTTCTTTGACTGGCGCGTAAAGCGCGGTATCCATGTACCCCGCAAGTACTATAATGTAGCCGCCATTATATTTTCTTTAGGTATCCTTGTGTCTACTATTATTATGGTACACATAATGCAAGTGCCGCACACCAACCTCTTTGTAGAATGGTCCATCGCCGCTACCCTTGTGGGTCTAACCATTGGTAATGTACTCAAGGGCCAAAACGTTATGCGCCTCTCCTTCGTTGTCAACCGTATGTTTAATATCTACAACCACATTTATTTCCTCAACGCCATAGCCGTAATTATTGCCGCTTTGGCTATTGGCTCCAACGCTATTTACTACTTTAGGATGTTTCTTGCATGGCGTAGAGGAGAAAACATGCAAGCCCCTGCCGTAGCAAAGCAAGAAGCTACAACGGCAGACGAGACTGATTAAGCTGAAGAGTTTCCTAGTATAATAAAAAACCCCTTCGGATAGTACCGAGGGGGTTTTTAAATACGTTTTAAGTTTATACGTCTTATTCAAAGAAAGAAACAACGCCTGTGTTAAAGTCATAATATGCGCCAAGTACAAGGGTGCCTTGACCTTTGATTACAGGGTTTGCTTTGATGGTCTTAACTACTACATTGGTGTTGGCTTCGGTAGCTGAGGTATAGTCTGTTGCACCTTCTACACCTGGGATAATGTTACTGATTACGCATGCCAGCTTTTCGGGCAGGCCTTCGACTTTGTCGAACGCAGTGTTAACTGCGCCACAGTTGGTGTGGCCAACAACAACGATGAGTGGAGCGCCAAGGACGGCAGTCGCGAATTCCATAGAACCCAGTTCTACATCTGTAGCAAAGTTACCGGCGTTCCTAAGAACGAACAGGTCACCAATTTTGGTGTCGAAGAAAATCTCTGGCGCGCATCTGGAATCTGCACAGGTAAGTATGATAGCATACGGCTTTTGCGTATTAATCGTTTCCTCCCTGTCGGCATTGTCGTTCTTGGGGGATGGCTTGCCCTCAACAAATCTTTTGTTACCCTCTTTTAGGGCATTAAGGGCCAGTTTCGCGTCTGTTACAGGTGTGATTTGTGAACTGCGCATGTGTCTCCTCATCCTTTCTTTTTCTTTTACTTTAGTATAATAATTACATATTTGTGCTATAGTAATATCATAGCATTGGCAGTTATGTCAAGGACAGGGTTAGACCGGAAATGCTTTTGTGTTTCTAAATATATTCGCATGGTGCCCAATATCTTCGAACTTCGAAATACCCCCGCGTCATTTAGGCACCCTAAAACTCCACAACCGTCACACCAACTTATTAATTTCATCAACAAGTTCGGGCATCATGTTCTCTCATATATAAGCACTCCTGTTTCGTTAATTTCGCGCTGTACCCGGCTTCCGTCTATAATCTGCGAGGCCTCTATTAAGTCAACGGGGATACGGAGTGCTTCGGATATATCCTCAAGAACACCAAAGAAATCAATCCCTCGAATTTTGCCTTTGCTGTCTATGAGGATATCTATGTCGCTTGCTTGTGTCTGATTCCCCTTTGAATGTGAACCAAATAAGATAGCCCGTTCTACCACCATACTTGCATCAAAAATTGGGAACAACTTATCCTTTATTTCGCTTGTTGTGTAAATATGTCCCATTGGGCATCTCCTTTTATTTTCTGTTTACATATGTTTTAGTTATTTGCTTATTCACCTGAGTATTATTATATCATGTTTATTACGCAAAAAGGACTGTCCCGGCTTGATGCCAAGACAGTCCTTGATATAGTTTTTGGGAAAGTTTACGCTTGGTGCTATTTGTCAAATGTATTCGGCAAAAGCGCTTTCTTCCGCTTCAACTCCTTAGAAATAACCAAGTACCCCAGAGCCGCAAGCCCAACCAAGACCGCTGCCGCCCCTGAAGCTATCACGGGCATCATAGTTCCAAAACCAAGCCCGCCAGTAAGCGGCAAGTCCGGATTAAGCCGGTTGCCTACGGCAAATACATGGCCGGCATGGGCAGAAAGCCGCATAAACGGAGGTACAGAGTCGCCTATCGGAGTTACGGTCATATCTACTTGATTAAGGGGTAGGCTAACGACATCCATCCGTACCCGCCACTGGCCAAAGGGTACCATATAGCCAGCCGGAGCAAGAAGCTCTACCAGTTGATAATAGCTATAGGCCTGGTCTTCCCTAAAGCCTAGCCTTATCAGCTCTATTGGTTGATTTGGGTCGCCGGTGCTGATGTGTACGCCTTGCGTCCGCACCCAACCAGGGGCCGGCACTAAAGTGCTTGCCGGGGTGCCGTCGCCCAGATAGCGATATAGCGCAAATACAGCGTTTGGCCGCAGCATGCCGGTTAGCTGGTTAACATTAGTTGGGGCCGGGGACATACCTATTATTTCATACCCTGCCTTGTGGAGGTGCATAGCTACCCTTGGGGGGGCGTTGCCTACATGCCAGCGCAATCTGGCTTCTACAACATCGTCGCAATATGGGGTTGCTGCGTTTTCTCTGTCCAGCCGCACAAAGAAGAACTCTGTGTTATTTGAGCAGGTGCGGGGTGGTGGGTCTATTATATACAGCAACTCGTAAAGGATAGGTGATGCGCCCGGCACATCAATTTCAAACTCCTCTAACTCCATATCCAAGTACCAATGCCCTGGTGGAAGTATATACAAGCCCGTTGGGGGTGTTACCTCGCGCAGACG
>Ga0123355_10005992_pt1 | contig 17926 bp, 17 predicted proteins | sample TergutEmb28metaG_3_FD_89872 | JGI IMG/M metagenome (GOLD analysis project Ga0123355, IMG submission 89872) | Embiratermes neotenicus P1 segment gut microbial communities from Petit-Saut dam, French Guiana - Emb289 P1 | ecosystem: Host-associated > Arthropoda: Insects > Digestive system > Gut ... | reverse complement strand
GCTTAACAAATAAAAACCAACTATCCTATCCGTCATTTCTTCATTAGTTCCAACAACCAATAAATTGTTCCTCTTACGCTTATCTATCTCAATAACTATTGGCGGAGCTACTTTTATGGGCTCCCCAAGATGTATTTTTATAGTTGATCCAATCTCGTTTTCAACTGTGAAGAAATTGATATCTTCAATAGAAGGGTTCGCATTGCCTTCAAAAATTCGTGTTTTTTCACAGGAAAACTTCTTTGCCTGCTCTGATATTTCCTTAAGAAAGTCATTCTTTGTTTTCATGTCGCAAAATGCGACTTTGAATTGTTTGCCTGCATACTCAACATAATTATGACTATATACCGCCGCACCTAATCCTTCATACATTTTTCGGAACGCTTCTGCACCATTACTACCAAATAAGTAGTCAGCTTCTCTTTCGCTACATTTTAATCCAATTCGCACCAACATCTGATCCAATGTCGATTGTTGAATGGACAATCTTCGGTCTGCCATCCTCAACGTTTGCGTTGATAAAATGAGATGTATCCCATATGAACGACCTTGCATCACTAAGGTGCTCAATATGTTTCCACAATTAGTCGCTACTTTTCGATTATTCGCCTCATCAAAGAGTATTTGAAATTCATCAATCAACACCAAAAGTCTCGGTAATGTATACCCTGTACATTCTCTATAGTTTTGTATGTCTTTAGAGTTTTTTTCCTTAAACAATATACTGCGCCTGTTCATTTCTTGGAGCAGTTCAGTTAAAATACTCTCACCAAAATCTTGCATGGCATCTAACGCTAATAACTTTATATGCGGTAAACTATAATTTGAATACACTTTAAACTCTGTACCACTTTTAAAATCCATAAGGTATAAATTCAATTCGTCAGGATTATAATTGCACAACGCACTCATGATAATGGTATGTAAAAGCGTTGACTTTCCACTACCAGTTGCTCCAGCAATAATGCAATGATGTGACGAATTTTCACCTAACCTAAGATCTTGAATATCTCCATCCCAAGACTTGCCAATTGGAATACTTAAATATTCTGTGCAAGATTTTGAAAACAAAATCTTCTCACTTATCTTATTAAAGTCTAGCCCTTGCTTTTTAACTCGTATTATTTCGCTTGTAAACTTACTTATGAAGTCATCATTTTCCAAAATTGCCAGCTTATCGTGCAAAGTAAACATAATCTCATCATTTAAGAAATTCACCTCTGTGCCACATTGAACAGTTATAGTGCTACTTTTCAAGTTTTCAATAAAACTAATCATCTTGTCAGAATTTTTATCAATTTGTGTGCCATCATAATGCAAGAATACATTTATCCCATATTGCATTCCATTTGTGATTACATTGTATAAATCATCAAGCATACGCTCATCAAAATATTTCGGGAAATTGAGTATCGTCAGACATTTCAAAGGCTCTTGATTTTCAACTGTTACATCGTTGTACTCATATATATTGTCATACTTCGCCAACTTGTTCTGCCCGACCTCATCAACAAAATTACTCAAGTTTCGCAATTGTTGAGCCATCTGCTCTTTTGTGGTCCAAACTTGACCGCCATTCAGTTCAGGCATTTTGTTAAATAACTCCAAAAACTTTACAAACCCTTTCCCTCTCCCAGCAGGATCGAATAAAACAAACCTTTGCATAGATGCTGGTGCATTTAATAACAAAAGTATCATTAGCTTATTAAATAGGTTCGCACATTTACCAGTAGTCTCTATTTGATTTTCATAAGCAAACAAATTCAAACCTTTGCTCATTTCAACCGTCATAGGAAGAAAAATTTTATCACTATGAAACAACTGCCCTAGTTTTTTTTCAAGAATTCGCTGCACTTCCGAATGAAGAATATGACCTTGAAAGTCCAAAGTTAAAATACCGAGACTTATTTTTTTATTAAATTTATCCGAAACCGCAATACCTTCATTGTCGATCAGGTACTGCATTTCTGAAATCAAAATAGAAATAAATCTGTCATCAATTTGTGCTTCAAAATATTCTATTAAATAATTTATATCCTCTTCCTTCTTATATGCAATATCTTGTAACAGTTGTGCCGTTTCCATAGCAGCTTCATCAATTTGTGTATCACACTCAACAACAGACTTCTCCCACAATTCTTTTACAGCTTCTGGTATTAATAGATATGCTTCCTCTCTAAGTTTATGTGCAATACACACATACATGTGAAGGGTTTCATACATTTCGCCTCTTTTCTTTGAGAAAAGCATTTCCAACTCTTGAAGTGGGTAGGCCTTTTTCGACAAAGAACATTCATTAGTTAATTTTTGCATTGCCACAACTGTCTTTTTTACTTTTTCTAAATAATCATCATCTTCATTAAAAATATTCTTTGAAGTGACAGAAACATCCAGTGTTTCTAGTAGCTCTTTTCTATTTGCATAACTCTTATCGTACTCATACAAGTTTCTTTCGCTTGCTTCAAGTGCTTTTACCAATTTATCTATTTGGGTCAACATTTCTGCCGACCTTCTTCCCATCATAGTTTTGTAACTTCGCGTGTAAAGAGTCCAGTTCTTTCTGCTTTCTTCAAAAGACTTCTTCACTTCTTCTGCCAAAGCGTCATGTTTTGAAATCGTTATATAATACTTGGCAGAAATTTCTATAGCCAAGTCTCTTATTTTTATTATCTCATCTATTAATTTCGACAATTCAAACATAAACATATGCAAATCACTCCTCGTATTCTATTTGTTTTGTATCATCTTGTCTGCATACATTTTATCTAAAATAGAAGTTATATTAGACGTTGCTTCTATTATTTTTTTGCCACTTCCGGATATGGGTTTCATTATTTGAATGCTAAACTCTTTCGCTTTTTCGTCTGTCCATGAGTCTTGATTGCTGTTCCACACCCTTGCTAAATTTGAAAACATGTCGCAATATTCTTCCACTATTTTATTAAAGCTATTCATATCTTTCCTCTCGTTTCTATCTATTCGCCGAGAATATACCCATTAATACAGCAAGAACAAGCGCAACTACCATTAGACTAATTAGAAGAACTGTTGCTAGTGTCAACAATGTCATCGCCAATCCTGTCACAGTAACAGAACCAAGTGATATCAGGGGAGAAAGCATATAATCCTTTATCTTATATCCACGGTTGTTTTTATTTGCAACGTTTACATTATAGAGAATTTGACCTATAATTCCACCTACAAGAATAACATATGGTGATATCATCATAAAAAAGTTTATAATGCTTTCCGTAAAGCTACTTGAACCTGTTGTAGTAAATACTAGAGGAGCTATAAAAACAAAAGTAAATAACGATATAATTATCGAAACAAGCATTGTAACTGTCCAATGCGAGCCTGGTTTTTGCCACCACTTTTGTGAGGTAGCAATAGTTCCAGACATATCAATACTTCCTCTGTAGTCATTCTGCGGTTCTCCGTTTGTGTGTAATAAGGAAGGCTCTGCAGAATCCGTGTCTACCGTTTCTCTTATTATTGTTCCGTCCTGTGCTATTCTAGTTCTATTTGGCATGCAACATAACACCTCTTTCTCAATATAACATTACTCTTTAATAGTTTACTTTTGATATTCACACGGTGGACATTGATTGGAAAATTCAACCTTTAAAGATTTTGTTACTTGCAGAGGAGCACTGAAAATTTCTGCCATTTCTCCACCAACACTCACTTTATTTGTATTACAAACTAACGTGTATTGTTTCAAATAATCTAAAACTCTCGGTGTAAACTGTTTGTTGCTAATATTCAAAATGTCAATAATTAATTTGATTCCTATTGTAGTAACAAAATTTATATCTACTGAGATACCTGGCTCAAATGTCACCTGCGATAATTCTTCTTGCGTCGTATATATTCTCCTGTTTGCAGATGAACGCTGTGAAATATTCCCGCCATCACCAAGAGCACATTTATAACAAGGCATATTTGCTTTTGGCAAATAATAAAAAATTTCCCCAGCAAAAGCTCTTTCCCAAAAGCCTATACTAATGAAGGGAACACCGTACATAGCTGCAATACCGTTTGCGTAAACATCCGCCTCACGATTGTCTGCACAACCAACAATTATTGCTTTATCTGCCTTGCAGTAGGTTTCAAAAACATCCTTATTCATTTGTTCAATCATAATACTTTGCACTTCGATATTTGCAAATGGATTTATTTCTCGTATCCTCTGTGCAATGGCATTGACTTTATACATTCCAACTTCCATTATTGCACATTGATGCCTACATATGTTGTGGTATTCTAATATATCATTGTCAACTAAAACGAAACTCCCCACGCCTGCTCTTGCCAGTTCTAGTGCAACTAAACTCCCCACCGAACCGCATCCTAAAATAATTGCACATTTATCCATCATAAGATTTGTTTCTAATATTCCTGTGTTCCTTGAAAACACATCTTGTGTAAGATTGTATTTTTCGATAACATATTTTTCATTTTTATAATAAAAAAGTAAGCTGTCGCCATTATAAAATCCCTGTAACAAGGTGTCTTCTGCGTCATGCACAATTTCACCATCGCAAATCGCACCTATTTTTAAAATGCCTTCGGAATTAACCTTAATCATTTCTTCAGTAAATATGTTGAAAATTCCTGTTTCCTGATTATGTATTCCAAACAGATCTCCAACATACTTATTTCTAACGAATTTATCAGGTATAATTACTTTGTTTTTCTTGTTTTTCTTTAAAAAATCCATCACTATTCTCCCTTGCAATGTTTGATTATGCTTTCTTTTAAAAAACCATTTTGATATTCAAATATATTATTTTTAAACTTGCAAAGCATTTTATTTTCGTCATCAAGATAAAAATGCAAAACAACAGGCTTAATGTCAGAGCATGGCAGATTTTCAATTAATTCAATATAATCGATTTTGTTCCTAACGAAACATTCTATTCCTATCGACGTTAGATACTCTATATCTTCAAATACCGTATCTAAAATCAAATCAATACCTTCGTCAGAAATATCTTTGCCTTTTGTTGCCTTAGAAATCGTTTTATCTTTTGAGGATTTTAATATTATGTTTTTAGAAAGTGCACTGCTGAATGAGAATTTTTTTTGAAGTGCATCTTCTCCTGTTTGAAGCATATCTTCTTTTGTAATATTGCATATTGATTTAGAAATATCCAATGATGAGATTTCTTTCTCATCTAAACTATTGTTTGTTCCTGCATAACTAATAATTTGCAACAAATGCTTCCGTGGCTTATATGTCAACAAATGTGATGGTATTCTTTCATCCCCAAACGAATATGTGATTTTTTCATACCTTAGAGGCATCGTGACATGATATACTGTAAACCTAAGTTTAGGATCTATATTGACAAGCATAGAAATCGCACCTGTGGAATTAAGTTTTGCAAATTCTGTGTTTGTGCCATCATCTGTTGACGAAAAAGTATCCATTGAACCAGGGTGTCTGTGCCATAGTCCCAACAGCTCCAACGGTTGTATATATAGGCGTGCTAATTTATTAATAATATGATTTATGTAGTTTTGGTCATATTCAAAATACGAAGTCGTATATGTGGCTTTTATGCCTGGGTCTGCGTTTTCGACTACATACCAAATATCGTCTTTCCTATGTCCTAGAAAGACTCCACCGGTTTCCGTTTTTATTTTTTCATGAGTTTCGGCTAAAATAGATGTTATTGCTCTATCAGAAAACACAACATGCTTGGGCATTTTATCACGTCCTCACTTTTCAAAAAGTATGTCCGAAAATTTCATCACCGACTTCACCATTTAACCAACATTCAACAGCCGCAATCCATTTTGCCGCCCATCCTAATGATTTTGCAGCGGATGTTGTTTTGTCACCTGAGTCAATATCCTCCTTACGAGCAGTACAAATATACAAACTTCCATTTGCGTCTCGAAGAACATGAGGAAGAACTCCAACGATTCTTTGTAATTCATCCAAGTCAGGTTTAACCGAGTATACTCTTAGTGAGCCTCCATATGAGTTGTTGTGTGGATGGTTGTGGTCATAAACCACCATTAAAGTCCAAGTTCCACCATTTCCCCCATGTGGGTTTAATGTTCCTACCCAGCATACTCTTCCATCTTCTAATTTATCCAACTTAAAGTTCGGGAAAAATTTTTGCATAGCTATTTTTTCATCTTCGAAAAGTTCACGATCTCTTTCATACCAGTAGAAAGAAGGCATTTTATCACCCCTCACTCATTATGTAGTTACTTATGCATTTAAGCTTCATTAGATTTTAAACTCCTACTCACCTTGCTAATTTGCCTTCAGGTGCTTTAAGTGCATTTTGCGTATCAACTGTAGGATCATCCGACTGTGCTACCTGCCCTGATGGCGTAACAACAACATCTTCACCCCTTTTCAATGCTTCTGCAATTTGCTTCCTTTTTGCTGCCGCTGCATCATCGGAAGCAAAATATCCCCTTGGAACAGCGTCTATTATTTTTTCCATAGTGTTTTCCTCCTGCTTTGTATTTTTCGTTTATATTAGGCAGTTTCAAATCCTTAAAATCTAAATATCTCCCTAAGCATTTCCGCAACAGATTTGCTTGGTTTGAAAATAAGTTTAAACAGTAAAACGAACATTCCCAAAAGCAGAACACCAGCAATTATGAATATCCATTTAATTACTTTCTTCAAATAGTCCAAAACTTATCCTCCTTAACAAGAGGCTTTCATATAGCACTCTCCTATTATTGCCATAATTTGAGTCATTTTTATTTCAAAAATAAACCACCAATCGTTCCGCTTCATAATCCAACTGTCAAAAGGTATACCTTTTGACAGTTGGAATTTAAATTTTTCAAATCGCCATTTTTTTGTATATTAAATTAGAAATTGTGTACCAAGAACATTCTTACAAGCAAAATTGTGCCTACAATACAGAAAATTAAATTTATGGGTTGCTTTTTCGTAACAAAAATGCTAAACTTATCACTAATGGGCGACTGTCAAAAGGTATACCTTTTGACAGTCGCCTACCACTTTACCAAACGTTGAAATTCAAGCATTCCGCCCACATCCCCACACCATTTTCCAAACTATTTTCTCTAAATACTTGAAACATCTTTCAAACAGCACTATACTATATTGATTGAGAGTAACTTATTGATTTATCGGAGGGGTTGTACCTGTGACTAATAGAAATTTCACATTGATAAAAGGCGGTCTGTCGGAAGCACCGGAAAGTGACAAGAAGTCGTTTGTTTCTGCTTTTATTACAAATACGAGGCTCATGGGAGTTGTCGGTCTATATATGCACTGGAAAGTTGAAGAAGACGGTATGATTTCGGATTTTCACCAGTTCTATTATTTTGATGCCGAGGAATACGGTTTTCAGACTTATTGGAGTGTATCAGGTAATGATGTCGAAGAAATCAACTACATGGAGCAAGCTCTTATGGGAGGGCTTGGCGGTCAAAAGGTCGATGTAACAGAAAAAGAAGCTACGTTTTTACTGCAATTTTACGCAGATATGAATCGCAAGCTTTCTATAGAATTTCCCGAAGTGCGAAAAGAGTATGACTTTTTACTTGAACGTGATGTAAAGCTAACTGGTAAGGAACAACAAAAGCTATTCAAAAAGCAATGTGTTCCTGTGGCTTCTGATTATTCTGCAATCAACTATTTTTTGATGCGTTGTTTTGGCAAGGATTACGAAGGAGCGAAGTTTCTTGCTTCTGGTGATTTTCCACTTAATATTTATGACGATATTTCTATTGCAACTCTTTGTAAAAATACAATTGATGCTTTTGAGGGAGAAGACAGTTCATCTTACATGTGCGAATCGCTTATCGAGCATGATTCGTCTTACATGCTTATTGTTTCTGAGGTTACTGTATCAAAGTCAAAAATCACTTCTTTTGAAAAGCGTTCTGTGATGAATGTTTCGGCAATCGAAGCTGCTATGATGCTATCTCGCCCTGAGTTCATAACAGTCTATGAAATATTGATTTCGCCTGATGATTTTGATGACTTTTTCGATGATTTTGTGATAGATACACTTCCTACTATTCACGAAAATGGCAGGCTTTTTATGGCGTTTAACAAAAATAACGACCACGTTAATAAGCAAACTTACAATCTCAACGAGGACGTTTTTGGGCTTTATTATGTGACGAATTTTGGACAACTTATAATATCTGCATACAGCGTAGCAGGCATAAGGACTATGGAACGAAAGCTCCGTAAAGTTTCACCGCAAAACGCACTTCTTACAGCTTCAAAATATGAATTTAAAGAACCGGTTCTCTTTGAATTTATACAAAGTGACTTTGATGACTTTGACGATTTTATCGACTTTATAAAAGGATAACTTTTCTTCATGAAATAATTTTATTTTCTTTACGAAGTAAATCTATCTCCTTTTTAATTCTGCCGGACACACCGTAGTTCCAATAGCTTTACAAACTATAACTGGCTCATCTAACATATCCGCAGCTGATGCATTTATGTCAGGTCTTGCCACTATGACTTTTCTTGCAACAAATTCCATAGTTCTTGAAGTTTTTCCTATCTTTGTAACTTCTCCGCAAGCCTCGATAAAATCTCCTGCATATACTGGAGCTGTGAATTCTATTTTTTCATACGCAACAAAAAGACCTTCGTCACCGTCAACCTTTACTTGCAGTTCCGTAGCGACATCTCCAAAAAGATGCAACATATGTGCTCCGTCTACTAAATTTCCACCGTAATGTGCATCCTTTGCCGACATTCTTACTCTTATCATTGATGTTATTCTTTCCATTTTAATTTTACCTCATATCCTCTTAATATTTATTGGGAAATCATATCAAATATTTCTTCGCAAATCCTATTTATAGGCGTTTTTGTGATATTTGACATGACTGTAAGATGTACTCCAAGCTCTGGGCAAACCCAAAAACCTATTTTGTAACCCTCATCAGACCCCAAATGTCCATAAAGCTCATATCCATTTTGAGTGCGTTTGAACCATGACATACACATAACCCTTCCGTCTTGTGTCTTGACGTATTCTTTTAATGCAAACTCGTAAGATTCTGGGCTGAGTAGCGTCTTGTTTATGAGAACTTCTTCCGACCATTTTTTCATGTCAGCTACTGTCGAAGTAAGGCATGAACTTGGTGCACGCCCTAATCCGTATTCAAAGTACTCTGATGTGATAATTCTGTTTTCGCTGTCTTTTGAGTGTCCGGTAACTAAATTTTCTCTTAATGTAATCGACATTTCGGAATCAGACATCCCAAGTGGCAAAAGTATTCTTTCATTGATAAATTTATCGTAAGGAATTCCCGAAGCAACTTCGACTACTACTCCAAGTAGATCGTATTCTGTATCAGCATAATTGAAATATTTGTCGTCAGGATTGTGCACAAATTTTCCTTCAAACAGACCTGATGTATGTGTCAAAAGATGTCTTATAGTTACTTCTTTGTATCGCTTATCGTCTATATACGCTTTTGACATTTCTTCCTCATACGGATTCTTCGCCACTTCACCTGTATTTCGCACTTGATTTTTGATTTTTTCTATATCTATTTCACATGACAGAGGTATACATCGCCTATCTGCGATAGACGAATCGGTCAAAAAATCCAACACTTTTTGCTCAAGATTTAGCTTCCCCTCATCAATTAGCATAAAAATCGCCATGCTTGTAAGTAGCTTTGAAACCGATGCCATATGAAAAACGTGATTAGTTTTCATTAATTCCTTTGTTTCAATATTGCGAACCCCCGCCGCTCCTTCATATGTGTATCCTGTTTTGACATTTCCAACACCTACAATAAGACCGGCTAAATCAAAAAGTTTCACACAATCTTCAATATATTTATCTAGCTTGCTTGTTAATTCATTGTTCATCTTTTAATTCCTTTATCATCAAATATTCTTCTGTTTTTTCTTTAATTACTTTATACCCCAAGCGAAGGTAAAATGCAACCGCAGGATTTTCTTTTTGAACTGCAAGAGATGTCTGTTTATATCCTCTTTTTCGCAGTAAATCAAACAGACTTTCCATTAACATTTCCCCTGTTTTCTGATTACGGTATTCCGGCAAAACAGAAATCGCAAGCTCTGGAGTTTTATCATCAACGTGACCGTATGCTGGGATAATTCTCACCCATGCCGCACCAACTGCCTTTCCATCAATTTCTGCAAACACACCACAATCACCCTCACTTCCAAAATTCTCAATATAAACAAATATATCAGGTTCATGGATAATGCTTCTTTCAGGCTGTTTCTCACCAGTCGGAACAAAAATAGCATGATAAATAAATTCTTCCAACAAAGAATGCTCTGCTTTGCTCAATTCTTTTATTTTTATAGTTTCCCTATTTTTCACCATTGTTTATTAACCTCTTTAGTCGTAGTCCTTTTTTAAATACAATTTTTATTTGAATTTGCTCTTATATATTTTGTCATACATTTAATAAAATTGCTATCATATTTTTATATGTACTTAACATATGTGCATATAAATGCGATTGTGCAATATAACAGAGAAACTTCATTATTCCAACGAATAGAAATGTCGTTAAATCGAGCTAATTTTGTAAATAAATAAGCGTAGATTACGCCATGTAGGTAATGTATAATTGAAGTGTAGATGGGATAGGCGTTTAATTTTTCATTAAAATAGGCGTATATAGGTGATAGCCCCTTGAAATCCGACAGGACAAAAGGAGGTTATGGCTCCTGAATCGGAAATATTCTGATGAAAGGGGTTGGTATTCTTTATGGAAGCGTTGATTGGTTTATTATTAATTTACATAATTATCGTTGAAGCAAAGAAATAACCCACCTTACTTTTTTTGCACGAAGTGGTGGGTTAATCTTTTAACTCATTTCTAAAGGCTATCGCCTAAAAAACTTTCTCATCTACATTTAGTTTATACTTGCTAAAACGTGTTGTCAATACTTAGTTTCAAAAAAATCATCTTCTAATTTTCACCTATTTTTCACTTCCACCGCAATTTCACATCTCACCCATTTATACGATTGTGTTTTGTGACACTTTATATATACTTAACATATATGCATATAAATGCGATTGTGTTATATCGCACCCTCATAACCTCAAAAAATACATATAAACTAGATTCGATTATATATTTAATATTTATGAGGTTCTATAGCACTTTATATAAACTTTAAATAATATATTGGTAGAAAATTGACAATTTTTGTGTTATGATTTGAGTAACAAAAATATACTTCAAGGGAGATTTAATATGCAATACAGAACGTTTAATAAGACAGGTGAAAAAGTTTCTTTAATGGGATTGGGCACGATGCGTCTTCCTCTGAATACAGACGGTAGCATCAACGAGGACGAAGCTATTAAAATGATTCGCCATGCCATAGACAATGGCGTGAATTATGTGGACACCGCGTACATGTATCACGACGGCGAGAGCGAAGTGGTTGTGGGCAAAGCTCTAAAAGACGGTTATCGTGAAAAAGTAATTCTTGCAGACAAGCTTGCAGTATGGTACACACGCGAAGAATCAGGACTTCCTGATATCTTTGAAACTCAGATGAAACGTCTTGATGTTGATTGTATCGACATGTATCTTTTACACAATGTAACAAAGCCTATTTGGAAACTTGCAGGCAAAGTCAACGCGATGAGTTTCATCGAAAAGAAAAAAGCAGAAGGCAAGATAAAACATATTGGATTTTCATTTCATGATGACTTCTCACTATTTAAGGAAGTAGTCGATTCATATGATTGGGATTTTTGCCAGATACAGCTAAATTACATGGATACCGAGTGGCAAGCTGGTCTTGAAGGTCTTAAATATGCCGCAAGCAAAGGAATTCCAGTTGTAATCATGGAGCCTCTAAAAGGCGGTAGACTTACTGATGTTCTTCCTGAGCGTGTCGAAAAATTATTTGACAGCCTCGATACAAAAAGAACTCCAGCAGACTGGGCACTTAGATGGCTTGCTAACTTCCCTGAAATCATGACTATTCTAACTGGAGTAAGCAATATACAGCAAACTGATGAAAACATGAAAACTCTGAGCGAAGCTATGCCAAACAGCATGAGCGAAAAGGAACTTGCAACTATTAAGCAAATCGCTGACACTTATAGAGAGATGATTCAGTATGACTGCACAACTTGCAATTACTGCATGCCTTGTCCTGAAAGGCTAAATATCCCTCATGCGATGAACATTTATAACGAGTGGTTCTTGTTTGCACAAAGTCAAAAAACAAAAGACGATTTTAAGATGTACTTCCCAAAAGGAACGTCAGGTTGCACGAAGTGCAAAGTATGCGAAGAAAAATGTCCACAGCATCTAAATATATCAGAAATGATGGAAAAAGCAGACGCATTATTTAAATAGAAGGATTTTGACAATGATTGAAATTGCAAAAAACATTTACTGTTTTCCTATTCCGCTTCCCAAAAGTCCGTTAAAGGAGTTAAACGGTTATATTGTCAAGGGCGAAAACAGGCATCTGATGATTGATGTTGGTTTTAATATGCCCGAAGTGCTCAAAGCTATTGCTGATGCGATAAAAGAACTTGGCATCTCGCTTAGCGATATTGATATCTTTCTCACTCACCTTCATGCCGACCACACAGGGGCAATTGAAGAACTAAAAAAAGAATGTGGCAAAATATATATCAGCAAAGCCGATTCGGAAATCGTTAATATGAATTTTAAGGATTCCGCTTGGATTGAACACATGAGCATACAAGGTCACATGGGTTTTCCCGATAACGAAACGCTTGATTACAAAGAGCATCCTGCATATGTTGGTGGCACTTTATCGCATACAAACTTTGAAATTGTTACCGCAGGCACGAAACTTTCTTATGGCGGGTATGATTTTGAAGTAATCGACTTAAAAGGTCACACCCCTGAACAGCTTGGGCTTTTCGATAAAGTCTCTGGAGTGTTCTTCTGCGGAGACCATATTCTTAGCAAGATTACTCCAAATATAAATCTATGGGATTTTAAAGAAGATTACCTCGGGCTGTTTCTCGAAAATTTGAAAAAAGTCAAAGAAACACTTGATGTGAAAACTTTGCTTTCGGCACATCGAGCACATATTGCCGATACAAATGCGAGGATTGACGAATTGCTTGCTCACCATGAAAACAGGCTAAATAGTACGCTTTCTATATTAGAAAGTGGTAAACAGACCGTTTACGAAGTTGCATCTGAAATCAGCTGGGATTATGGCGGTGGCGAATTCATTAATTTCCCTGTTCCACAAAAATGGTTTGCCGCTTCTGAAGTATTTGCACATCTTGAGCATTTGCGTAAGCTTGGAAAAATTGATCTGACAATCGATGGACTGACTTATCGGTATAGCATTCGTTAATTTAAAAGCACAGGATGGTACAGTATGTCAGCACTTATTTTAATTCCCATACTCCCCTTTATATTGCTCGGCACCCTGTTTGGTGTTTATGCGTATCGCGATGCAAAAGAGCATGAAATGAACGTAGCCTTTTGGACAATATTTTCGGCAATATGCATACCTATGGGAATTATCATTTATATGATTGTGCGAAGCAAACGCGAACAAAAGAATACAAAGTAAGTCAAAAAAAGGCTGTGATGTTTTGAAAACACCACAGCTTTTTATATGAAATTCTATTGTATACCTCTTACAGGTTCTTCCCATAATCTTGGATCAAATATTAATCCACGTTGATCTGTTTGCTCTGTTCTTCTCATGTCTTCAAACATTTCAACCCTCCTTGTGAACTGATCGGTAGGGTTGTTAACATCTACTCTTGCCCAAAAAGCAAATCCATCTAAATAGTTTTCGATTGCTTCATCCCAAGATTCGAAAGTGGCTTGCAACGCCACTGCAACAGGCTCAAATATTATAAAGGCTTCTTCAAGAGTAATAAATCCTGCTGTATATCCCCATCGACACAATGTAGCTACCCTAAACCAGTCCCATGCACGAATACTTTTATCTCCCCATTTTTCATCCAAATACAGAATATATGGCCACATGAAGGCGTCAACCCCCTGTGCATTTCTCAGTACATGTTCTTGCTCCGAAACAGAAAGTGAATTAAATAACGCAATGTCAAATTCAAGTGCAAGACTATGTCCGTAGTTAGCGATGTTATAGATTACATCTAATAATTCTTCTCTGTTGTTTGCACCCCACGAACCTCTAAGTATGGTTCGTGCAGAAGTTACACCTGATACATCACGTCGAAACAATCCCATAAAATACGGATCCGCTCCGGTTATTGCGTTTACTCTACCCATAATCGCACCTGCTCCTATCAGCCATTCTCTTATATTGCTTCCCTCTGCAAAGGTCATATCTTCAGTAATTCTAATCACTCTGTTCTCAGCATCCCACTGAACATCCTGCGAAAATGTTTCTGCAATAAATCGAACTGGCAAAAGCGTTCGCCCATTTAATATTATCGGTGCAACATCAAGCGTTACATTCTCTCCGTTTACTTGTGCGGTAGTTGTTCCTATTGTAAGGCTAACCTCTACTCCCGCCCTTTCCAAGGTTGTTGTTTGTGTCGTTGGATCCCACTCGACTCTTGCACCCAGTGATTCTGCTACCAAGCGAATAGGTACAAGTGTACGACCGTCTTCAATTATTGGTGGTTGGTCTACTAAGAACAATGACCTCCCGTCAATAGTTATGCGGATATCATCACTTTGAACACCACTTTTAGCATGCACCGTCGAATGCTCAGCCTGTACCACCAATGATGTCATAATCAACGTTGCAACCAAAATACCAAAAATAAGTTTTTTCATCTTCAAATATACCTCCTTGGGCTTTTTACTTATCATATGATTTTTATTATTTTTTGTCAATGTTTTACAAAAAATAATAATGCACCTGCACATATATTAATATAAATGCGATTGTGTTTGATAACGCTTCATATTAGATTTAAAAAAATAAAAAAAATAATTTTAATTTTTTTTATTTTTGTGCTTGACAACCCTTTTTGTGTATGGTAAATTAGTGTCATGGTTAATCACTATAGTAACTAACCGAAACACGAAAGGAGGTGTGCAATTAATGCAACCAAACTTTGATCCTCAGAAACCTATTTTTTTATGCATCGCCGAATGGCTTGAGGACACTATACTATCAGGAATATTTGAAGAAGAAGCTCAGGTGCCTTCAATTACAGAAGTTTCCGTGCAGTATAACATAAATCCTGCCACCGCATTAAAAGGTGTAAACTTATTAGTCGAATCAGGGGTATTGTATAAAAAACGTGGACTAGGCATGTTTGTCGCTACAGGTGCCAGAGCTAAACTTTTGGAAAGACGACAACAAAAATTTTCCGATGATTACGTAGGTCCGCTAGTCCTAGAAGCCAAAAGGCTTGATATAAGTGTAACAAATTTAAAAACTATGATAGAAGGAAGGTACGAGAAGTGAGAGTTGAACTCAATAAAATAAGCAAACGTTTCGACCAAACGCAAGCTCTTGACAACGTAAGTCTAAGCTTTGGCGGACATAAGATATATGGTCTTTTAGGAAACAACGGTGCTGGAAAAAGCACACTGTTAAATATTATTACTGGGCGTTACCTCGCTGACAGCGGCGAACTTACGCTTAATGACGAACAGCTTGTCGATAATGACAAAGCACTTGGGCAAATCTATTTGCTCTCTGAAAAAAATTATTATCCAGAATCCATGAAAGTAAAAGAAGCATTCAAGTGGGCAAGCTATTTTTATCCTAATTTTGATATGAAATTAGCAAATGAGCTGTCAGAACGTTTTGAGCTTCCGCAAAAGAAGAAAATCGAAAACCTTTCAACAGGATATGGCTCTATTTTCAAAATTGTTATGGCATTTTCATCAGGTGCTGAGATTTTGCTTCTAGATGAACCTGTGCTTGGACTTGATGCACTACATAGAGATATGTTTTACAAATTACTTCTTGAACATTACAGTAACAACCCTTGCACTATCGTGATTTCTACGCACCTTATTTCTGAGGTGGCAAACTTAGTAGAACATTGCTTTATCATAAAAAAAGGCAAACTAATCAAAGATGCTCCTTGTGAAGAATTACTTAATGCTGGTTATACAGTTTCTGGCGGCTCGTCACTTGTTGATGAATACCTACATGGCAAAACTGTTTTGTCAGTAAATACACTTGGAGGATTAAAGACAGCGTTTTTAAGTGGCGAGATGCCAACGCAATCACAATTACCACAAGGCCTAGAATTAGGAAAAGCAAATCTTCAAGAATATTTTATACACCTTATGGGTGGGGAGGGACATAATGAATAATTTAAATTTAAAGCCAGCAATGCGATATCAGCTTGATTATCTTAAAAATGCTTTTTTAATAGCTCTTGGAATTTTATTCGTTGCCTCTATTGTGATATCAGTTTTTATTTCGTTTCGAGTTTTAGGCGAAAACAGTACTCTCATGGGCATCGATGGTGTCTTCGTAATAATGATTTTTATAATTGGCATATGCGGCATACGTGAAGACCTTAGGTTTTTCATACAACATGGCATGGGTCGCCTCACCACATATTTTAGCACATTGTTTGCAAGCTTGATTTGCAGTGCGGCACTTGGCTTAATCATCACAGCGTTTACTGCCTTTTCATCCACTTTACAAATCATTCGAATAGAATCAGTGTTTTCTTGGATTTTACTACAGTCGAATTCTGTGCCAAGCCTAATTTCTCTATGGATACTTAGCACTTTTACTTTATTCTTTGCAAATCAACTTGGAATATTAATCAGTCTAATTTATTACAGGCTAAATAAAATCCAATGCATCGTATTCAGTGTTTTAGCTGGTGCGTCTATAATATTTATACCACGCTTGACTTTAACTCGTCGCTCAAACATGGGAGCTGAAGCATTTGATTCGATGTGGCATAATTTTTTCCACACTCCTGCAACGCTAATACTTACTTTTGCAATAGTAGGAATCTTAGCCGCAATCGGAAGCTTCTTATTACTAAGACGAGCACAAATTACATAAAATACTTAATCTCTTTTCTCATACAAAGAAGCCTCAAATCGAGGCTTCTTTGCTTTTGTTTATCTCATGAGGAGAATTTATCTAAATGCCGCAAGATATATATTGGTAACATCTTCTTTCGTCGGCATCTTTGGATTTTGTGTGATAGGGTGGTCGCCCATCGCCTGTTCTACCATCTTCGGAATCAAATCTTTTGTCACTCCAGCGTCATCAAGATATTTTGGTGCATTGATATCATTAGCAAGCTGTCTTACCATCTCAGGTGCCATTCTCGCTGCTTCACTCTTGCTTTTTCCTGATATGTCTGCGCCCATTGCTACTGCAATATCAATAAACTTTTCTTCCGAAACGTCCAAATTGTATTCCATTACATGTGGCAACATGATTGCATTTGCCATGCCATGAGCCATGTCCAAAAGTGCACTTAACTGGTGTGCAAGGGCGTGACAAGCACCAAGTCCGTTAAGACTGAACGCTGTTCCTGCCATCATAGAAGCAACAAGCATCGCTTCTCTTGCTTCTATATTTTGTCCATCAGCAACTGCGATTCTGAGATTTTTAGAAATTAATCTGATTCCCTCAATTGCCAATGCTTGCCCTGGAATAAAGTCTGTATTTGAAGAATACGCCTCAATACAGTGCGTTAGTGCGTCAATTCCTGTACTTGCAGTAAGCCCAGATGGCATTGATACTGTAGCTTGGGGATCTAATACTGCAATATCCGGAATCAAAAGTGGACTGAGAACTCCAAACTTGCATTTTTGTTCTTCGTCTGTAATTACTCCAACCATCGTAACTTCTGTAGCACTTCCCGCAGTAGTAGGTATGCAGATTACAGGAAGTAAAATCGGCTTAATTCTCATAATTCCGCCTGTAGCGATATCATAATCTTTTGCTTTTCCGCCGTGAGTATATACTACGTTCGCTACTTTCCCTGCGTCT
>Ga0123355_10005990_pt1 | contig 17929 bp, 14 predicted proteins | sample TergutEmb28metaG_3_FD_89872 | JGI IMG/M metagenome (GOLD analysis project Ga0123355, IMG submission 89872) | Embiratermes neotenicus P1 segment gut microbial communities from Petit-Saut dam, French Guiana - Emb289 P1 | ecosystem: Host-associated > Arthropoda: Insects > Digestive system > Gut ... | reverse complement strand
CTCTGGAAAAAGAGCTAAAACTGACCCGCAATTCCCTGGAGCTGATAAATGCCTACGGCTTTGGCGCGTCTCTTACAACTAAGTCTGACTTAATTGCTCGTGACGGCGATGTGCTGCAGGATATAAAACGCCATTCCCCAATAATTGCAAAATTTTCCATCACTACAGCGGATGACGAACTATGTAAAAAGCTAGAGCCTTACACATCCCCTACTTCGGAAAGATTTGAGGCAATGCGTAAGCTTGCATCCCAGGGGATTTTTTGTGGTGCGATGATTTTACCCCTGCTGCCCTTTGTGAATGATACCGAGGATAGTATTGCAAAAATTGTACGCATGACTAAGGACGCCGGCGGTAAGTTTGTATATACATATATGGGCATGACCCTGAGGCAGGGAAGCCGCGAATACTACTATCGGCATCTGGATGAAATACTCCCCGGTACTAAAGAAAAGTATATGAAACGGTTTGGTATTCGGTATAGCAATATTTCACCATGCTCAAAAAAGCTGTGGCGTGTGTTTACCACAGAGTGTGAGCAACTTGGCTTGTTGTATGACATGAAGGCCATAATCCAGCATTACAAAGCCGGCTATGACATTGAGCAGCTAACACTGTATTGAGCTAACATCTGAAAAGGATTGGTGCATATATGAAAAGTATCACCGCAAATTTTGACAAAATAAACTGGAGCCGCCTATTTCATGCGTACGGGATTGCCAAGGATACCCCTGAACATATGCATAATTTGTGCAGTCATGATTTTAATCTGCGCGAGAAGGCTATTGATCACTTGTTTAGCGCCATCGTGCATCAAGGCACAATTTACAGCGTTACACCAGTTGTTGTAAGGATTCTTATTGGCTTGCCCAAAGATCCTGCACTGCATGAAGATATGTACGAGTTTTACTATACAAAAACCAAACTCATATATGAGCAAACCGTTGTCAAGCTAAACTCTCCAGATATTACTCCCATTCGGAAAAAAGGGCTTTTATATCTGCTTGAGGCATTGAAAAAGCAACTAGGCGTGAAAAAGACAACAACTGTCATGGAGATGATATTGTCATTTTTGTGTTATGTGGGAGAAAGTCTTTTGCATAGCGAGAAGCCAGAGAACCATGGAAGCATAAGCTCACTTGATGTGGATAACCTTTTTGATAATTATGATGATGATTTTTGGATTTCACCATTACTTGAAACATTGACAAAACAGGCCATCATTGAGCTTTATACAATGGCCCCTGCTGTTTTAGAAGCCGTGTCATGTTTTATAACAGATGAAAATCAAGATATCAGACTAGAGGCAGTAGCCGCTGCCGAAAATTGGGATAAAGTGATGAAAACATGAGCATACAAATTATGAAAACAAAAAAACGCCCCAACATTGGGGCGTTTCCATTGTACGAACCAGAAGGGGCTCGAACCCTCGACCTCCGGCGTGACAGGCCGGCGCTCTAACCATCTGAGCTACTGGTCCAACGCGAGCAATTATATCCACGTAATCCCGATGTGTCAAGAAAAATTTTGTTTCCAACACTTGCCAACCAATACCGCTGGTATGTACCAATGCTGCTGGTATATACCATCCCCTACCCCTTCTCCCAAACCCGAGCCGCAAGCACCGTCATATCATCCTTAGGCAGCCCAATAAGCCCTTCAGCCTCGGACAGTACATACTCCGCCACATCCTGAGGATTATGGAAACGGCACTGCTTAAGGGTATAAATCAGCCAGTCTTCCCCGCTGGTAATGGTGGTCGCCCCTTGGCTTACCGCTTCGGTAACTCCATCCGTAACCATCACAATAATATCATCATGCTGAAGCTGTCCCTGGGTCACTTCCAAATCCACATCGTTAAGCATACCAATTGGCAGTGACGACGAGCGGATTATCTTTACCTTACCGTCCCGCAATATAAAAGTAGCTGCCGCCCCAATCTTAATAAATTCAGCCTCACCGGAGTACAAATCCACAGAGCATATATCCAAAGTGGAAAAAGATTCTTCACTGCTTTTAAGCACCAGCACGGAATTAATCATGCGCACAGCCAGGTCTTTCTCAAAGCCGCTTTCGATAAAATCTTCCAATAGGTCCACAGTAGCGGTGCTTTCCCGCCGGGCCCTTTCGCCAGAGCCCATTCCATCGCTTAACACCAGCAAGCTGGAGCCCTCAGAAAGCTCCATAAAGGAATAACTGTCTCCCGAGCCCTTGGAGGTCTTTGCGCGGTGGGCAACCCCTGTGGTTACCCGCAGCTTTTGATCCTCAATAAACCTGGCGCTGCATACCCCCTTACGTATATCACAGTCTGTCTGCTCTAGGCGCATTCTTCGTTTAAGCACTTGGCTTAGTACCGGGAGGATTTCTTTTGTACAGGCCCTTTCGTGGTTGCAGGGCTGATGGTTAACCGTTACACGGTATTTACCGGCCTTGTTTTCCAGGACGATTACACTGTTTACCTCTATTTTTTGCTTCAGCAGGGCCATTATCATTTCTTCTTCAAGCCCCTCATGGAACCGCAAGGATATGTCAATCTCATCAGAAAGCCGCTTAACAATCCCCGCTACCCCTTGCAGTTGCTGACTTACAAGCTCCCGGCTTTCGGCTATGCGGTTATGCCAGCGCATGTTATTTTTGTATAGTGTAAAAATGCCATTAAGCTCCCGCAGCAAGGCATCAGAGTTGCTGCAGTTTTTTTGGAAGCCTTTGTCCATATCATCAAAAGCGGCGGCTCCGTTTTGGGCGCAGGCGTTAAGCAAAGAGAACACATATTGGTGGGTGAGATATAAATCATCCTCCCAGCACCGTACCTGATTTGGGCAATCGCTGCAGGCCCGGGCTGCCAAGTCATCTATCAACAGAGAAATATCATGCTTGTTAAGGGAATGTTTAGGCTTAGAAAGGCCACTAAAGGTATCGGCAAGCTTATCAAAGGCTGCAGCAAACTTGTCTAACCTACGGGTGGTTTCTTCTTTTATCTTGTCCATATAGTCATCGGCAGAGTCCAGTACCGGGGTAATAGCCGAGGCCACATTAAAATAAAAACTCTGAGGAGTAAGCATAACGGCTACCCCCGCTGCAATAACAGAGTAAATCAAAGAAAACGCTAGCATAGACGATGCAATCATAGCTAGCGCCCCAGCGCCGATTACTGTAACGCCAGCAACCACGGCAGGCCGCCCCCAGCGCTTACAAAACCCTCCTCCCATGCCAGCAAGGCCCAGCACCGCTGCAAGCCCCGTATCCCAGTGCCCCGCAATATGCAAAAACAACCCAAGCATCAGCCCTGCTGCTGCTGCCATAGAAGGCCCACCCTTGTAAGCCACGATGCACAGCACGTAAATACAAAAAAAGAACCGCAGCGGCATCGCCCCCACATAGATATCACTAGCCCCCGCAATAACCCCTGCCAGCACTACGGTAGGGCAATGATATCCTCTCCAGACAGCAAGTTGGAGCGCCGCCGCCGGGCAGTCAAAATGGTGTGGGCCCGCTTCACAATAAGGGTAAGAGACCCGGCAAGCACTGTCTCCAAACCCGCAACTGCCAGCAAAAAAGGGCTTGTCTCATATAAAAAGGCAAAGCCAAGGCCGGAAAGAAGCATTGCAACCGCCGCCGCCCCGGCAATAAAAGGCAGACGCAGCCACCCTTGTGCCCCCCGCTGCGCACCTTCAACGCGCCTTTTTGCAATCCTTGCGCCAAAAAAGTGATAAGTACATAAAAGCCCAATTGCCAGCATATATCGTAAGGTAAGCAACTCCCCTAGCCTAGTAGCAAGGCCCAATGTCAAAAAAATAGCTGTCCAATAAAAAGCCCCACCTGTGCCCATAAATACAGCCAGAAAAGGCAGGGCCAGTGGGTTTACAAATGTAAACACCACCGCCCGCCCTATAAAAAACCCAAAGGCTCCAACCAAAACCGTTGCAATATCTCTCTTTGATACAAGGTTGGCGGGCCTGCTTAGGGATAATGGTCTCATTTTTACCTCCAAGGGTCATGGGGGGGGCTTGCGTTCCCATTTGACCTGCAAATATTAAGTGTGAAGTGGTTTTCTTTACACTTACCTCCAAGGGTCGTCCCAAATATAATAAACCCGCCACATGGGCGGGTTTTGTCATATGCTGGTATAAAGGTGATAGACAATTTTGTTGGATTTCACGTGCGGATAGAATTCATGCAGTTACCGTCTAAAAAAGTATACACGGTTGGCTTTGAAGTCAAATCTCCTAAGCACCCGCACTAAAGAACTTAACCATGTTAGGCCTTGCAGAAAACGATGACATCAACTGCGGCCAAGACTGTTTAGTTTTATATGCAAACTCCCTAAAACGTACACGGCTTTGCTCTACTTCTCTGTGGGAGCTACGCTCGACCCCATTCTTTGCTTCCATCATGATGTGGATCAACTGATGTCTCTGCTGCTCTGTCAGCTCTTGTGAGTACTGTATCTCGTCAATGGAGCGTATTAGCTCGTCAATAAACTGCTTTGGATCAAAATCTACCCTTGTAGTGGCAGGAGGGTTGCTTGCCCGCTTATATTCATCACGATTATTGGGCCTGCGTGAAATGAATGAATCATCTGAAGCATCTGCATGGCTTGAATTGGCTGAGTATGCGCCACCTCTCATTCCTCCAAAGTCAAATGTCTGTGAACCGTTAAAGGACATCTCGCCTATGGCCTTTTTTAAGAAATTGTATGCTTCCGTTGTTACCTGGTCATCGGTAGAGATAAAAGAAAATGCCACATTGGAGCTAACCCCTACCAGCAACCCGTAGTGATTTGTTTTTTCTGTCATTGCAATGGTTATATAGACAAGGCCCCCAAGGGCTACAAGTGGGAGTAAGATGCCAATAAGATTGACAACACTGCCGAATCTGGTCAAAGCGCCGCTAGCTCGTGCAATGAGAACAGCAAGCATAAACACAGAAATCACCGCCATGTATATAAGGGGCGGTTTGGTTGTAACAGCAACCAGACCTTTGCGTACATAGCCGATATTATCAAGAGGGATAAAGCAGTCTCCGCTTGCTATGCTTAAGGTATTCTTTTCTATTATTAGTGCTGGGCCATGAAACATTGTTTCCCGGGTTCCCGTAAGCGCACGGGTTTTTCCGTAAGAAATTAGTTTCTGCCAAGACATCCAAGACATGCTGTCCCTCCATTTTGATTTATCTGTAAATGTAGTCCGTTAAGCCCGCCTTGCGGGCTGCTGGCAGCTAAAATTCAATCGATGTTTTATTCCCTTCCCACGATATAATGACCACTTTGATTGCGAAGTCTAAAACCACTGTTTAATTCTAATATCCAGCCGGGAGCCGAAAAGCGATTGCCGTCAATTGTTATATCAGTGGCCACCACCATTCCGTCATGAGTTCCATCACGCCTCATGAAAAATCCATCGTAGACAGTAAGATAACCAAAGACACCGGAAACAATCACGGTAGGTCCTCCATGTGCGATACCCAACCCGGTAATAGGAAAAATACGCGCCGGATTAATTTGCATCGAACCGCCTTCAAGTGCAATTGGAATACGCAAGGTGGACTGCGTGGTGAATGCTTCCCGAATATCGACTAGCATTCGTTCATGATTTTGTTGACGCTCTGTTTCAAACGCCATAATTTCATTATATCCATATGGCGTTAAATCAATATTATCAAATGTCACAAGGTCGGTTATTCCAAGCGCATCAGCAAGCATCTGCCCTAAGTCAACGCCATAACGCACATCATCGCGCCAATGAGAGCCTGCCTCATCTAATAAAAAACCATACAAGGAGCCGGTTACATAACCAAAAATCCCGCTCAACGTTGGGTGATAGCGCATTGATAGCGCAGACATTTCACGGTCGTTTATTACTTCATCAATTCCAAGTCCTACCATGCGAATATCCGTATAATCTGCCAAGCCTTCATGAACCTCAAAAATATTTTCCGATCTTGCCCCACCCGGGAATAAGCGCCGCCGCTCGGTACGGATAGACAATGCATCGCGTATAGCTGTATACCGTTCCTCCCCCGTAGCCCTTAACGCATATACAAGGGCATTAGCTTCTAATTGGATCGAAATACGTGCGGTTTTGTTTTCCATATGTCCATTCTCCCTACCGCCGGGAGTTCCAAAAATAAACGGCTGATGGACATGCATGGACATGTGTGCCATTGTACGCAATGGCATATAACCATCCACCCCAAAAAATTCGCGCCATGGGAGCATAGCCCATTGTCTGTCCCCAATACGAGGAAATGAATACATGGCAGGGAACCGTTCCGGCAATGTTCCTGTATACACATTACCGGTGCGCGTTAAAATCCCCAACGAGTCAGGCTGATTTGCGACGATGCTTCGGGTTTCAGTATGCAAAAATATAAACGGTGTGTGCAGAGAACGCCCCCATAAATACCCGGCATCTGCAGTTGCTAATGCACAATATTCTGCAAAAAATTGTGTCACTAAATCAAGAAGAAGGGGGAAATCATTTTCAATATATTCTCCATTACCATAATAAAAGCATGGAACATTCGGTATGGGTTCCGGTTCTGGCTTTGGCTCAATCTCAGGTTCTGCTTCCGACTCGTGTTCATACTCCGCTTCACCAAGTAGCTTATCTTCAGGAACATATTCCGTGATAATTATGCTATCCTCTACGATTTCAGTTGGCATGTATTCCAGCGCATCGGATTGCCTACCACAGGATGAAAGCAGGAAAAGCACAAACAAAAATAATCCCATCATCTTTTTCATTTAGATTACTCCTTGTCAGAATACTCGCACGGTTCTTTCAAGTTTCGCAACCACCTTTGGGTCTGCGATGTAAAACGCTTGTCCACCACGAGTATATTGCTCTTTTATGTAGTGGGCAGAAGTCGGAAACATATCTTGAAACAACAACATTGATTTCCGGTCTTGAATTTTCACGACTTTTATTGAATCCGTTGGCTTACAATTCGCTTACTTCTGCTGTCGTAATCTATCTTCAAATAGGAGACGCTACCCTTTTCAAAAAAGGAATCGTCAACAAAGTACAGGCAACCCGCTTTAATTTCCAACATGCAAATCCTCCGAAATAAGGAAGCCCTTGCCGCAGGGCAAAGGCTCCAAAACTTTTCCACGACATATTTATTATTCGCATTGCCGGTAGCGAACTACGATTTCACGGCTTGCTTGTTATTAGCATCGCCGGTAGCGAACTACTTTTGTCGGCGGCTCACCGCCATCTAATATTATGATACGCAACGCTACCCATTATGTCAATAAATTTTTAAGCGACAAAACAAATCCGAACCCTTCGCCGATGAGTTTTACCTCTGGCTTATGGTTCGGATTATACGTTACCTCTGCGGTTGACAGGACTTGAACCTGCAAGGGGCGAACCCCACTAGGACCTGAACCTAGCGCGTCTGCCAATTCCGCCACAACCGCTTGTGACGGTGGGCATTGTAATACGGTAGCAATGCAGTGTCAAGCAAAAGCATAAGAAAATAAATAGCTGTAAATGAATCAACGTGGGTTACGCATTAAAGGTATCTACCTGAGTGAGGTCAATAGCACATACATTACAGACACCCTTGGCAATAGGCCTATTAAACAGCACAATATTGCCCTTTCGGTTAAAGGAAGGATGAGGGTGCTCGCCTCCGGTTGTGGGTTCTTCTAGGTTTGCTAGCACGGTTTCTTCACCAGTATGTGTGTTAATTAAGGCAATCTGATTCTTCCAGCCTTTGTACACCCCTGTCGCCCTATCGGCCACAACCCACTTTCCTGTGCGGTCAGGGGCACAGTGCAAATATTGGGTCGATTCGGCCACTTGAGTAAAACTGTGGCCATCGCGGGTTCCACGCATTATATGGTGTGGATAGCGGATAAAATACAAATAATCCCCATCGGCAGTCCATACCTCGTGGGTTATCCAGTCCCCCTCTTTTTCTACATAGTAGGGCCGTACACGACGGGTTGGGTAGTCAAATAGCCATATGCGCTGCAATGCGTCACCCATAGTTTCGTGGACGTACATTACAGTTTCATCATCGCCAGGGCAGGCTTGGCAATGATTGAGGAAATGATCATCTTGGAACACTACTTCTGACTTGCCGGTTTTGGGGTCTAACACCACCAAGGCATATATCTTGTTTTCCTGATGGTAAGAGCACCATACAAGGCCGGACTTTGACACAGATAAGTGTCCATTGCACTTTCCTGGGGGAAATGTGGCAACTTCAGTCAGCAAACCAGTGTTTGTATCCATGCAGAAAAGGGCGTCCCCCTTGCGCACATAGGCATGGGGACGATGATAATCCAGACACATATTGGTATATTCCGGGCCTAGAGCAAGCTCTCGCTGACCAGTAGCATAATCTACACGGTATATGCTGGTTTTGCCCTCGTTGTTCTCCCTGTAGAAGAAATATTTATCATCGGCAGTAAAACTTTCTGTGGAAAAATAAAATTTATCTGAGCGTATGGGGGCGCTGTCGGTGTATTGACGGATTATATAACCTGTGCTTTCGTCTTTGTATTCAAACATTGCTTAATCTATCCTTTCTGGACGTATGTTCACTGTGCTATACCTCATTGTATATGCGCTTTACATTGTCCATGCTGACCTTGGTTCCGTAGTAGCAATCTTCCATGCCTTCGTATTCCACATAGATATTACCTTCGAATCCAGAGGTCTTGATGCTACGGATGATGTCATACATATCCAAATCCCCCTGGCCAGTTATTGCCCCACGGAGATATTGCCCGCCATCCGAGCGGAACCATGCCCCAGAGCAGTCAAAGTTGGTGGCGTCTCCTGGGTTGCGCCTGCGTACGTAGAAGTCCTTCATGTGAATTGTAGTAGCAAAGGGCAGCATTTTTACTGTGGCTATTTCTGGTGTTTCGTCCATGCAGATATAGTTGCCCACATCCAACTGGTGGCCAAAGTTGTCGGCTTTTATCCCTTGCATCACTTGGCGCACACGGTCGCTGCCATTTACATGGAAGCCGTGATTTTCTAGTAATACAGTGATGCCTAAAGGCTTTGCATAGGCGCATAAAGCCTCGTAGGATTTTATTATTGTGGGTAGTTCATCTGCAAAAAGCTCTATTAGATTGGCTTCCCTGGGACGCCTGTATGCAGAGCAATCGCATCTGAAAGTAGTTGCGCCCAGGGTATGAGCTACGTCCATATGGGCTTTTGCACGGGTAAGCTCATCGTCCCATTCTTCAGAAGAAATGCCTAGGAAGTTTGCGTTTGTGGAGTAGTTGTCTATTGGGATGTTGTGCTTTGCAGCAGCGGCTTTCATACGACCTGCAACACCTGGATCTACTAGCGGGTCAAAGCCGAATGGTACTATTTCTATGACTTCTGCACCGTTTTCACACAGCCATTCTACGCCCTGCTCTGGTGTTATTTTTCCGCTGGTTATCATCCGGCTTATGCAGTACAGGCTTGCTCCAAATTTTGGCATGGTTGTCCTTTTTTCATTTTGTATTGGGGTTGATTCCCTTGGGGTGTAGAATAGCATATTCACTGATTTATAGCACATTATTTTTTGTTCTATAGGCGATGGGAGAACACAGTATATTTTGCGTGATATTTACATGTTGCGCTGTTGTCGTGGTATAATTTTGCCAGATAAATCAATTTTAATGAGAAAACGCAAGGAGGATTTTATGCTTTACAGAGAATTGGGAAATACAGGTTTTAAGGCGTCTTTGTTAGGGCTAGGCTGTATGAGGCTGCCTTATATTGATGATGCAGACATGACAAAGGGTGTAAACCTGGAAAAGGCTTACGAACTAATACGGTATGCGATGGAGCAAGGGGTCAATTATTTTGACTCGGCCCAGGGCTATCATGCAGGTGAAAGCGAGGCTATATTGGGCGAGGCCCTGGATTATAAAGTGAATGGGGTCAGCTTAAGAGAAAAATCCTGGATTACAACAAAGCATCCCTTTTGGGGAGAGGTAGACACAGGTAAAATCAGGGGCAATCTAGAAGCTACCCTAAAAAAGCTGCGGACAGATTATCTTGACACATATCTGATGCATGGTATCGGACCTGGCAATTGGCCCAATATTCAGGCTTTGGACATATGGGGGATTTTTTCAAAATTCAAGGAAGAAGGGCTAATCAGGCATATCGGATTTTCCTATCATGGGAATTATGACCATTTTTCTGAGGTTGTGAAGTACTACCCTTGGGATGTGTGCCTAGTTATGCACAATATGCTGGATCAAAAGCGGGAAGTAACAGCCAAAGGTGTGGAGCTTGCAGCTGAACATGGGGTTGCCGTCACAATAATGGAACCCTTGCGCGGCGGCGGGTTGGCTCATGCACCAGAGGTAGTTAAGGCTGTGTATGATGGCTCATCTGCTAAGAGGACCCCTGCAGAGTGGGCCTTCCGCTACTTGGCGGATATGCCTGGAGTTGCTTCTATTGTTAGTGGTATGTCTTCTATGGAGCAGCTTAAGGAGAATCTTGCTATTTTTGCCCAGCCTGATATGACCCCTGGCAGCTTGTCATCTAAAGAGCATGACACCATTGTTGCAGCCCGCAAGGCATATGAATCTATTGTGACCATACCCTGTACCACCTGCAATTATTGTATGCCATGTCCGCAGAATGTTGGGATTCCGTCAATTTTTACCCAGTATAATGACGGCAACCGCTTTGGATTTTTTGACCAGGTGCGGCGGTCATATATGTTTGCCACCCGGGGCGGGCGCAGTGTGGATAAGTGTACCGAGTGCGGTATATGTACGCCCAAGTGCCCTCATGGGATTGATATTCCCAAGGAGCTGAAGGTCGCACATGAGACTCTCAAGGGTTGGAAGGAATAATAATGCATTAGGTTGTTTCATTTTTGACAAAAGCGATTGTTTGCACCCTGTAGGTGGCTTCTATCCTCTACAAGCGACATAACAGGGTACATATCGTTGTAGTGTTTATGTATAAACAACGCATTATTCTCACTATAAAGCGTTTCGGCCACATAGTCTGCTATTGGGGTAAGCATCTGTTCATGGGCACAGCTTACCGACGAAATATCTGCAGCTACGTCTGCCATATCTACCTCGTCCCGCTTGAAATTGTCGTATGCGTAGTTGCAACGTGTGAGTATGGCGCATTCCTGGCATGGGGCTGGCGGGGTTGCGCCTTTTTCAATTAAAAATCGCTGTTTTTCTGCATCTAGGCCATTAAAAACATCCCCTATTGCAAACGCCGGGTTATCAATATATCTGGAGCTGGAATATAGTTTGCCGTCCGGTGCTACAGATAACTGGTTTTGGGCCATCATGCGCCTGTCGGAGTTGTATTTTTCGCCTTTTAGGTGTGACAGGATTTTCTGGTCGAAGGGGGATAGATAGAATTTTTCTTCTTCCCTGGTCCATTGTAGGTACATTTCGGCCATTTTCTTATACTCCCCTTCCAGAATGGCTAAGGAGCTCTTTGTCCATGATGCATCATAGTTGACATTGATGGTGATGTATCTAAACCCGCATTTATACAGGAATTTTACCGTGGCCGCAGCCTTATCAACAGTGGATAGGTCCATAACGCTCATACCTATTGCATAGGGCTGGTACTTCAAAAGCAGCGGGATTTTGCTCTCCAAAAGCGCGGCAGAGCCGTCACCGTTTGGGAAAACCCGGCAATCATCTTGGGCAGGGCCATCGTGGGAGAAGCCTATCGCAAGGTTAATGTCCGCCGCAAATTTTAAGAAATCTTCATCTAAGAGTACGCCGTTGGTGGTCATCTTATAATGGAAAATATGGCCTGTGGCTTCCTTGATTGCCTTTGTGTGTGCAACAATGTCGTAAATCAATGTCCGTTCCAGAAGCGGCTCGCCGCCATAGAATAGTAAGCCTGTTGGGCGGTTAAACTGCATGGCAAATTTGACTGCTGCATAGGCTACATCTTGGCTCATGCGCTCTGCGCCAAGGGCTACGGAGCAGTATTTGCAAGTTAGGTTGCATTTATTGGTTAGGTGTAGGGTTAGGTGCATGTTATGTCCCCCCCTTGGTTATGGGATTATGCCTTCGGTTTGTAAACGAGCTATAAATTCGTCTACTTGGGCTGTTAGGTCGCGTATTAAAATGTACCTGGCGGCCTCCTTTTCCTCTGGTGTTACATCTTCAATCTCATCCGTTTCTCTTGCCATAAAGAACCGTCCGCCGCATACCGTATATCCTGGGTTGAGAAATACACCAAGGGAAATATTGCCTATCTGGTTAGAAAATTCTTCTGAGACAATTCGGGCCAGCTCGCTACCTGTAGGGCTAAACGGCCTTTGGCTGTTCTCCCAGCTAATGTTAACGATTGCAACACGGTTGCCGGAGTCAAACAAATCTATGCCTTTTTCATCTAACAGCCCGGGGATTGGGGTTGTGCCGTCTGGGGAGAAGATAGTATATTCCGGCGGTGTAGCGTCCAAATTAAGGCCGACTGACTCCAGCCTTGCGTGGATAAAGCCAAACGCTTCCTGTTCTGTGATATGGGCAACATAAAACGGCCCAGCACCGCTTCCGCCCCAGTGGGTTCTTATATCAAGGGCGGCCTCTTCAAGCCTGGCATAGATTTGGTCGATTACTTCCTGCTCGGTCGGGTATGCTACATAAAATGGTGCTTCGGCAGCGCCACCATAGTGATATCTTGCATTTGGGGCATCGGTCTCGGTTGGTTGTGCGATGTAAAACGGCGCATCACCGCCAGCACCGCCAAAATGGTGTAATCGGCAACCAGTTAACGTTAGTGTGCTGGCAAGCCCTAGCCCTAGACAAGCCATTACCGCCGCGTTTTTCTTCCATCTTAGTGGCAGAGCCTTTAGTGAAGGGATGCTCCTCGCTTTTGCTAGCGTTGGAAGATTTGGAGGAATGTAGTTTTTAATTGGGGATACACATAAATTGTCATTTATGTTCAGATTATGGTTCATAGGGGCATCTCCTCTGCTTGGAAAACTGGGGGAATTTTATTCTTTATATAATGCAAGTTTTATGCTGTGTCAATACATTGTACAAATAAAAAGTGCCGCCTTTAACTATTTGGCGGCACTTAATTTATTAGAATCTGCATAATCATAAAAATTTCGTTCTGTTGATTGACTATACTACAACTCCTGCACGCTTTTCTATAGCATCCCAGGCCACTTGAGCAATAAACCGATTGATATAAGCTGCCTTATCCGTCCCATAATCCAAGAAATATGCGTGTTCGTACATGTCCAACACTACAACGGGAAACGCTGTAGCAATATGTCCGTCGTGATGGTTATCCAATAAAATATTTCTGCAGGTTTTTGTGCGCTGTTCGTAGACAAGTATGCACCAACCTCTGGCAGCAGTGGCGCAAGCGATAAAATCCTCTTTCCATTTGTCAAAACCGCCAAAGTATAGGTCAACCAAAGCCTGCATTTTTGGCCCTGGTGGACCGCCTTCGCTGCCTAGGTTTTGGAAGTATAGCTCATGCAAAATAACACCATCAATGGCATATGTCTCCCCTCGCTTCCAGCCACGATAGTGGCTAGCTGTTGCATTGGCTGTGGCGTACTGCGGGTCAGTGGCTAGTTTATTGGTGATTTCGTTAGTTTTTTCTACATATCCATGGTATAGGGTAATGTGGTCGTCAAATTGCTTGCGGGAGACGATGCCGGTCTTGTGAGTAAAGGGCATTGCGTTGATTTCCATTGTTTGGCTCCTTTTATGTATGCGCTTTTTTATCTTACGTTGGTAAGTGATGTATTGTGCGCGTACTTTTTTGTTATAATCTTACAAAATTATGAGACATGCCGGCGATGAGGCTGGTCATGTCTCTTCCTGGTTCAGGTATGATGCGATGTTTGTAGACTATGTATAGAATATGGCAATGGAGGTTGTGTTATGCAACTGAGCTTAAACAGCAAGGTCAAGGATGTATGTAAGCACCCGCTTGGCCGCGATATTGTGGAAAAATTGCTGCTGCAATTGGGGAAATCTAGCTGGCTGGTGGATAACCCGATTGTTGGCAATCTTAGCCTTAAGACAATCAAGGTCATTGTCGGCAAAAAAGTAGGGCCGGGATTTTTCGACGTGGTACTTGATTTGCTTAACAGTGAATTAGATTCTCCAAGGGCAGACATTGTATCCCCTACCCCTGCATGGTGGAAGGAAGCGGTTTTCTATCAGGTATACCCGCGAAGTTTTACTGACCAAGGGATACCTGGGATTATAGACAAGTTGGACTATCTGCAAAACCTTGGCGTAGACGCCATATGGCTAAGCCCTGTATACGACTCCCCCAATGATGATAACGGGTATGATATCCGGGATTACTATAGTATCATGCGTGAGTTTGGCACAATGGAGGATATGGATGCCTTGATTTCAGGGCTTCATAGTCGTGGGATGAAATTAGTGATGGATTTGGTGGTAAACCATACATCTGACGAGCATCAATGGTTTAAAGAGGCATTGGACAACGAAAGTTCACCGTACCGTGACTTTTACTTCTTCAGAAAGAGTCATGCGAACAGAAATGGGCACGATGATAGAGCTGAGCATGATAGCAGCATAAGTCTTGGTGACAAAAAAAGTTATGACGGCAAGCCTCCAAACAACTGGACATCCTTCTTTGGTGGCCCTGCATGGAACTACTACCCTGAGCAGGATATCTGGGCCTTGCACCTATTTTCAAAAAAGCAGATGGATTTAAACTGGGAAAACCCTGCCCTCCGCGAAGAGATATACAAAATGGTGCGTTGGTGGCTGGCAAAGGGCGTAGATGGATTTAGGCTGGATGTTATTAACTACATCTCTAAGTTTGAGGGCCTGCCTGATGGCGATGACTTTATCGGGCAGCTTATGAAATATACAGGCGTGGAGCGGTATTTTTATGGGCCACGGCTGCATGAGTATCTGAAGGAGCTGCGGCAGGAGGCATTTGAGCCATTCAAGGCATTTTCTGTAGGAGAGACGCCGGGGATTGGCCTCAGGGCCGGGCGGCTTCTGACTGATGAATACCGCAAGGAGCTTGACTTGATTTTTAGCTTTGACCATCTGGAAGCACCAGGCAAGACCCGTTTTGATGATTATCAATATGACTTGGTTCATCTAAAAGATCACTATGTCAAGCACCTAAATTTTGACGGTGGCCATGGCTGGCATACATTGTTTTATAACAACCATGACAATCCACGGATGATTAGCAAGATAGACTCATCAGGATTGTATGCAAAGCCCTTGGCAAAATTGCTGGCTGTGCTGCAGATGACTCTAAGGGGGACGCCATTTATATACCAAGGTGATGAAATTGGGGCAAAAAATGAAAATTTTGCATCAATGGATGATATCCATGATGTGGAAAGCCATGGGATCTACAATGACTATCTGGCTGAAGGATTAGGGCCAGAAGCGGCATTTAAGCGCATATTAGCTGGGACTCGAGATCATGCCCGTGTCATGATGAAATGGGATGAGGTGTTGCGGCAGCAAGGTGTCAATGAATCCGATGCTGATTTATCAGTGTTGCGGTTTTACCAAGATATAATCCGGTGGCGCAGGCAAACCTGTGCATGTGTTTACGGGACGTTGGAGTTTTTGGATGCAAAAACCAAGGATGTGTTTCGTTATAAACGTCTGCATGAAGATGGTAATATTTTTGTAGAGGCCAACCTCGGCATTAATGCGGCTAAAAGTGCCAGTCAGGAGGGGTTTATGTTTGTTATTGGCAACTATAGTGATGGATTTGGCGATTTACGTCCTTATGAGGTACGGGTATATGAACATTGATGACTATAACAAATTTTTCGGTTCGGGCAGGGTTGCTTCTCATTGAATTTGCTTTGGTGCATAAACCCTGCCAGCTTTACATATATTCTTGCGATGACAACTATCAAAGACACACTACCACGAAAGGCAGGATACCCATGCAAGTCAAAGAAAAAATGACGGGCCTATTATCCCTGCCCAAGGAAATTGCCCTAAATTTACCCTTAATCACCGCAATAGGCCGGGAAGAAGTAAATATTGAAAACTATAAAAAGCTAGTAGAGTTTACTGACACAAAAATCCGCGTACAAACCACATCAGGGATGCTGTCAGTTGATGGTCAAGGCCTAAATCTGAAGCAAGTCACAACAGAGCATGTGCTAATCACCGGCAAAATCAAAGGAATACAATGGTAAGGGCGGGTTTATATGTTGCTTAATTTCTGGCAATACACAAAGGGATATGTAAGGCTTAGAGTCACAGGGTTTTCCGTAGAACGCTTTCTCAACATGGCTGCATACCGAGGCGTGTATCTGTGGGATGTGGAGCGCACCCCAGAGGGGGTGCATGTAAATGTGACAGTCAAAGGCTTTAAGCGATTAAAGGGCTGTGGCCGCAAGACAAAATGCCGTACAAAGATTATCGAAAAAAACGGTTTGCCCTTTGTTATACATAGATATCGCAAGCGAAAATTGCTAATGGGGGGCATTATTTTTTTTGCTATTATGATGTTTGTGCTTTCGTCTTTTATATGGCGGATTGAGATTGTAGGGGGTGCTGCGGTATCTCATGAAACAATCTTGAATTTTTTGGAGGAGCAAGGCTTACATATTGGAAGGTTTAAGCACGCAGTAAATAGCAGAGAGATTACACGAGAGCTGCTGAATAACTTCCCAGAATTTAGCTGGGCAGATGTATATACACGGGGAACCCGCACCACCATTATGATTGCGGAGTCTATCCCGCAACAGCCTGTTATAGACCGGCAAACGCCAGTCCATGTTGTGGCCGCCGAAGATGGGCTTATAACAGGGATTGCGACATCCTCCGGCGCGCCCCTAGTACGCCAAAACGATGTTGTCCGTCAAGGCGAGATGCTGGTAAGCGGTATTCTGGAGCTTGGGGTCGACACGGGTATACCGTCAACTGTATATGTTCATGCCTATGCAGAGGTGTGGGCCAGACGCTATCACCCTATAGAATTCGCTATTCCCCTATCCTACACCGAGAAGGTTTACACAGGACGAACAACTACACGCCGTTCATTGCAGTTACTCTTTGCGGGAAACATTCGTGTAAATTTCCCAAGAGGTGGCATTTCCTTTGATTCTTATGATAGAATAACCACACGGCATCAGCTGGGGGTGGGTGGAGACTATCCATTGCCTTTTATCCTAATAGCTGACCGGTACTTGGAATTTGTGCCTACTGTGCGCACCCGCAGCATAGAGGAAGCGGCAAATATGGCTGACCATATCATCACCAACCGTATTTTGCGGGAGTTTGATTTTGGGATTGACATTATTGACAGGCAGGTGGAGCTGCTTCAGACTCCAGATGCGCTGCTAGTGAAGGCACTGATTACCACTCACGAGCGGATTGATACCCAAGTACCTATTGATTAATAGGTAACCCGCTTTTGATGACTTTGCCAGAGGTTTTCGCATCTGCTTTTGATGATGATAACGTAACACTTTTTCAATGCGCGGCTAACAATAGAAATCGCCCGCTATAAAGATTAGGAGGAATAAATACTTGGACGCACCAAAGAAAAACATAGAGATATCCGATGCCTTAATAAGCAACATCTTCGGCAAGTTGGACGAGCATGTGAAAAAAATTGAGATGGCCTTTAACGTAACCATCGTAAACCGTGATGAAGCTGTACAAATTATGAGCAACACCACAGCAGCAGGCGGTGTGGCAAAGGCTGAGTCTGTGCTTAAAAAGCTGATGGTCTTTGCCAAAAAAGGCGAGACAATAAACGACCAGCAAGTCAACTACCTAATAGCCGCCCTGGAGGATGAACACTTCGAGCAGATTGAAAAAATCAATGACGATACCATCTGCATGACGATATCAGGCCGCCCTTTGAAACCCAAAACCATCGGCCAGAAAAAGTATGTTGACCAAATCCGTAACAACACAGTAGTTTTCTCCATAGGCCCGGCGGGCACAGGCAAGACATACCTGGCAATG
>Ga0123355_10005989_pt1 | contig 17931 bp, 15 predicted proteins | sample TergutEmb28metaG_3_FD_89872 | JGI IMG/M metagenome (GOLD analysis project Ga0123355, IMG submission 89872) | Embiratermes neotenicus P1 segment gut microbial communities from Petit-Saut dam, French Guiana - Emb289 P1 | ecosystem: Host-associated > Arthropoda: Insects > Digestive system > Gut ... | reverse complement strand
TTGGGAACTTTTTTTATTTTCTTCCGTCAAAACACTCAACAGATTAATTTTGAAGGATGGTCATGCACATGAAAAAGATGTTTGGAATTATACTTGTTCTATTGTTTATCGTATTATCGGTGTCAGCGTGTGGTGTGGCGTTGGCGGCTATGCATTTTGCTGATGAATATGCCGATTCAGAAGAAACGTATACGGACTACAACGATGAAAATTATGACGATCATGAATATGACGAATGTGACGAGGAAGAAGAACAGCCCCCATACTATGAAGATGAATATTATTGCGAGGAGTATTATTACGACGAGGAGCAAGAGGTTCTGTATGGGGAAACTAAGGTATCTTTGGTTGGTCAAGACATAACTAATGAACGTCTGGCGGAAATGGTGAAAAGCGGGGAAATATCTGAAAATGTTACGCATTTGAATTTGGCGGTCAATAATGTTACCGACATTTCGCCACTTAGCAACCTGCACTACTTAGTTGATCTCAATCTGTGGGGTAATAGAGTTGCTGACCTTTCGCCACTCAGCAATCTAACGAACTTGACCCATCTTGATTTGTGGGGAAATCAATTTTATGATTTATCGCCGGTTGGAAACCTTACGAATTTAGCCAGCTTGGCTGTTGGTGACAATTTTTATTTCAACGGAGATCTTTCAGCTCTGAGAAATCTAACGAACCTGACAAGTCTTGGCTTGGGAGATACTTGGGAAGGGCGAATGGATTTTACTCCAATTGAAATGCTGGTGAATTTAAGAAGCCTTCAACTGTGGGGTGCGAGCAATCTGAGTGATCTTTCTATCTTTAACAATCATAGACACCTAGAGAGGTTAATTATACATGCATCTAGTGTCACGGATTTTTCACCAATTGCTAATTTAACAAGTTTGGAAAGCCTTGACTTGCAACAGAATCAAATAAGAGATGTTTCGCATATTAATTTTGAAAGACTTACAAACTTGACAGACCTTTTCTTGTGGAACAATGAGATTAGCGATGTTTCATCATTGATGGGATTAACCGGACTGAGAACTCTGCAACTGGATGGGAATAATCTCAGCCCTGAGCAAATCGCAGAGATTCGCCTTGCTATCCCGGGAAGTGAGCTGGATGCAATTGAGCTGACAATTGGCGCAGAGGGCGGATATATTGTCATTGAGCTTGAGGGTTAGAGGGGCTGTCGTATGCGATGTGAAGTCATGAGAGATGGCTTTGCACCTTATTGAAAAATGATATCCGCCGTCTATTGACATAGAAACGGCGGATATTTTGGTGTTGCTATATTTTATCCAAATCCTCCGGAATGTTCGAAATTTAAGCCGGGGGATGACGTGGTTATGGCTTGTCCTGCCTGTTATAAGAAAATACCTTGTGTTGGAATAAGGTGCGTGTTTACTTGCAAGTCTATTTCATCGATTTTGTTTTTGAGAACTTCAACACTGTCCTCGATGCGATTCATGCGGTTGTTTATTGCGTAGCCTTTTAATAGATAATCTCGCAGTATCTTTGTAGCCCACCTGCGAAACTGTACGCCTCGTAAAGATTTCACACGATATCCAACCGATATAATTACGTCAAGATTGTAATGTTTTGTACGATAGCTTTTTCCATCTTTGGCAGTTGTTCGGAAATTCCGAACAACTGAATTTTCAACAAGCTCGCCATCTGCAAAAACATGTTTAATATGTTCACTTATATTTGCTTTACTTGATTGCTCCCTAAACCAATCCCATATACTTATCAAAAAACGCCGTGAGCTTGTCAATTACTTCTTGCTTCTTTTCTGTACGGTTGCCACCACCGAAGCGTGACACTGGTGGTAGGATTTTGTCAATATCCGTCCCAGTAGTTTTTAATATCCCATCGCGGAAGGCAATTTCGATAAATCGGCGAGCTTCGTCACCCTTTAGTTTTTCATCAGCTATCAGCGTTTCCATATCTTCCTCTTTGCGCTCCAATACGAACTTTTGCCAATCTTCACCAATGTTTGCAGAAACATTCACACGTTCGACAAAACGTTCTATAAGTTCTTTTTTACTACGAAGTTCCATACTCGAATCAATAGCTCTCGTGATTGATACAAGAATGCTCTTGTCCTCTTGATTGCTTTCGCGGAACTCCTCGACAAGCATAAGGATATAGTCGATATTCACTTCAATTTGTTTTATAAGTTCCAACTCAAACACAATATCGTCGTTGATGTTTTCTTTATCTGTATCAGACTTCGGACGCATATCTTGGTATAGATCAATATAAGTGCTTTGATAATCTTGAAAATCGCGCTCAGCTAAAATCTCATTCCCCTCAAAGTTATCAAATGTTGTTAGAATATTTTTTAAACGCAATATAGTTCCATATAGGCGGATAAAATCTTTTTGATTTTGTTCGCCTATAATAGCTTCGCCAAGCGGAAAGCGTTCTAATAATTCTTCTATCAATTCGACGTATCCCTGATTATACTTTCCGTTATGCTCAAAGCCATTGTAATAATCGTCATAGCTTTTAAGCAGAACAATGCCACCCGCATCTTTATCACCGAACAGAGCGATAGCTTCGTCAGTCGATTCTTTTAAGTCGCGGAAGCATACGATATTACCAAAGGTCTTGACACTGTTGAGAATACGGTTCGTGCGCGAGTAAGCTTGTATCAATCCATGAGTCTTTAGGTTCTTGTCTACCCATAGCGTGTTGAGAGTGGTTGCATCAAAGCCTGTAAGGAACATGTTTACAACCATTAGCAAATCGACTTCACGATTTTTAACGCGATGTGCGAGGTCTTTATAGTAATTCTGAAACTTATCTGAAGAGGTATCGTAAGTTGTGGTAAAAGTAGCATTATAATCACTTATGGCCGCATCGAGGAAATCGCGGGACGTTTTGTCGAGCTTTTCATTTTCAAATTCTTCGTCAGCTAGTACATCTTCGGGGTCATCTTCATTTGCACTGTAGCTGAATATGGTTGCGATTGTAAGATTCTTTTTCTTTTCTGCAAGTTGCTTCTTAAACTCTTCATAATACTTCATAGCCATAGGTATAGATGAAACGGCGAAAATAGAATTAAATCCTGCCACACGTTGTCCTTTAAGTGAATAAAATCTGTTGCGTTTAGTCTTTTGATCGAAGTGTTCAATTATGTAGGTTACAACTTCACGAACACGCGCAGAAGCAGACATAGCCTTTTCAATGTCAATGGCTTGGACGCGCTTATCTGTTATATCTTCTTTCTCCCTAATCGTGTCTATAAAATCAATGCGGAATGGTAGTACGTTGCCATCATTAATAGCGTCAACGATTGTATACGTATGGAGTTTGTCGCCAAAGACTTGTGGTGTTGTCCGCATTGCAGGGTTGCCTCCTGTTCCTGCATTTACTGCAAAAATAGGCGTACCTGTAAACCCAAAAATATGATAATTGCTGAATGCCTTGATTATATTCCTGTGCATATCTCCAAATTGTGAGCGATGGCATTCATCAAAGACAATGACGACGTGCTCATTATAAATATTATGCTTTTTGTTTTTGTTTATGAATATATCGAGTTTCTGTATAGTCGTCACAACAATTGGTTGATTAGTAAGAAACTGATTGTTTTCCCCACGAACAGAAAGTTGTGCGCCATTTGGCTTTGTAAGCTGTTCTTCAAGAATCCGTGTATTCTTACTTGCATTAACAGAACCTTTTGCAAAACGGTCATATTCTTTCATGGTTTGGTAATCAAGGTCTTTGCGGTCTACAACAAAAAGCACCTTTTCAATATCGTCAATTCCTGTTGCTAATTGTGCAGTTTTGAAACTCGTTAAAGTCTTGCCACTTCCTGTTGTGTGCCAGATATAGCCTCCAGCTTCTGGCGTGCCAGTTTTATTGTAGTTGGTCGAAATTACAATGCGTCGCAAAATCTGCTCTGTTGCTGCAATCTGGTATGGACGCATGACAAGCAAGAGCTCCTCGCTCGTAAATACACAATAGTGAGTGAGAATATTCAAAAGTGTATGTTTGGCGAAAAAGGTTCTTGTGAAGTCAACAAGGTCAGTAATAACTCTGTTATTGCCGTCAGCCCAATAGCTTGTAAACTCAAAACTGTTGCTGGTCTTTTTACTTTTACGACGTTCGCCGTCACCATGTTCTTTAATGTGAGCATTGCGTGTGGTGTTACTGTAATACTTGGTGTTCGTGCCGTTGGATATGACAAAAACCTGTATATACTCATACAAACCGCTTGCCGCCCAAAAGCTGTCACGTTGGTAACGTTTAATTTGGTTGAATGCTTCTTTGATCGCGACACCACGACGTTTGAGTTCGATATGTACGAGAGGTAAGCCGTTGACGAGAACAGTTACATCATATCGTGTATTGTGTGTTCCTGAGCTTTCTTCATACTGGTTAATGACTTGCAAGCGGTTATTATGAATATTCTTTTTGTCGAGTAAATATATGTTTTTAGTGCTTCCGTCATCACGTTTTAATATTTGAACATAGTCATCCTGAATCTTACGAGTTTTCTCAATAATGCCTTCATTGGTGCTTGCTATGCACTCGCCAAAAAAACGACTCCACTCGCTATCTGTGAACGTAATGTCGTTGAGTGTTTCCAGTTGTAGTTGCAAGTTGTCCACCAGTGCGGCTTCATTTGTGATAGTAAAAAACTCATACCCTTGCTCGGAAAGCAAACGAATAAATTCTTTCTCCAAATCAGCTTCGCTCTGATATGATCCCGCTGATCTTTGTGCAGGAGTGTATTCCGCAACAACGGTGGATTCATCGGTACTTGTTATTATGTTATAGTTGGACATTAGCTTTCTCCTTTTGCAAGTGTCATGCTTGACAACTGTCATGCCCCTACAGGCATTGTCTGGATTTTGCTTAGCGTATACTCACTGTGATGGGTACTGCATTCAAGAACAATGTGGATTTGTTGACTCTTGCGGTTTAATTTCTTCATTGGATTCTATTCGCTACGGCAACATAATCTTGGTGCGACTTTTCACACTGAACAAGGTCTCGCTGTATTAATTGTTGTGACCGTTTATTCATAATATCCCCAACCATAGCGTTAATATCATAAATGTAGGCAGAAACGGTTTCGATTAAGGCTTGTGCTTCAGAATCTAAGGTATCAATACTACCTGCTTTAGTTAAAATTTTGGATATATCTTCTTGCAGTGGTGATACTAAAGTCAACAAAGCATCCAAATCATAGTTTTGTATAGAAGTATACTCCCTTATTTTTTCGTGTATTAGGGTAGCATCATTAGCTAAATTGGTTGCCGTTATGATTGCATCATGTTTAGAAATTTCAGTGTTTGATGCATGATGTCGTCTTAAAAGATAATTTTTATTCCAAACAATTTTATATTGCTCTCCTTTACTCCATTCGCCACGGCAAATATAATTTGCACTAATTCGATCATCTTCGTCAAAAAAGAAAAAAGTCGCAATTCTTGTATCATCTCCGTATTTACAAAACAGGTTTTCATAGAGACTTCTAATTTGAGCTTCAAGAGCATCTTTTTTGAAATATGGTGTAGAAACTTGATGCCAGCCCTCAACATAATGATATGGGTTATCTTTGTCTCTGCATTTTTTCACTGTGAAGTCTATTTCACATAACGAAACATCCTCAAATAAAGCTTCTTCAGCTGTATTATATAGCCTGTCTTTTATAAGACCTTTATTTTTTAATGTTGTTCGAATTTCATTTTTAATGTGGCTTGGAATGATTATTTCCTCAACGATCAAATCACATACATTTGTATCACCGAGAAGTGTCAACTTTCCACTTTTATGTCCGAACCCAAAAACAATGCCTGTCCCACCCTGTAATAAAGAGCGATTATTGCTAAACATCATATCGTTAGACCTGATGATGTGATTGCGAGTCAAAATATCTTCCAATCTAGTCGAGTCACAATCTTTACTTTGTAGTGCGGTGAAACTGTGTTCCCCATTCAAAACCCTTGAAAATATATTCATTTCAAAACCATCTCCACTTATTGCAGTGGACTCATCAATAACAAAAACTTTTCCATCCGCACCATCTTCTTTTTCGTCTTCAATTGCGAAATATAGTGCATGGAATACGTTTGTGGTTAAATCACATATGCGTGTTCCGCCCTCATAATGTTGCAGTCGGAATAGGGTGGATATTGGCTCTGGGATGCGTGGAGAAGAAAGTCCGTAATTTTCCTTAGAGCAACTATCTGCAATAATTTTTTGCTCATCGTTCAATGACGGCAATGGTTTTTTTCTTATAATTGACGGTTCAATTATCCAACTAGAGTTAGCGTGACCACGAAAGTATTTTTTTCCTTTATACTTCTCCATATAGTTGACATAATCATTAAAAGATTTGGTTGTTACTGTTTTTATGGTCATTTTCTCTGTAAACAACTCCTTTTTAGGATTCACCGAAACATAGACTACACAAATCAGCTTCGCTTTGATAGGATCCCGCCGATCTGTGTACATGAGTGTACTCCGCAACAACGGTAGACTCATCTGTGCTTGTTATTATGTTATAGTTGGGCATTACGGTTCACCTTCTTGCTCAACAATTGGAATATTACTAGCGTTGGGAAGATAGTTTTGCATTGCGGCAATTATTTCAACAGCTTTATCTGTATTGATCAGGCGTAAAATAAGGTCGCAATAATCTTTGTTGCTTATACCGAAATACTTACCAACACTTTGACTGAGACCTTTGCAATTGAATAGACTAAGTATCTTGTTATAGTTTTTGTTTGTAGAGGCTTCGTGAAATCTAGTTTTACATTCGTCACGGATGGTGTTAAAATCGATTCCTCCAAGAGCTGAATCAAATGACGTCTCTGCTTCACTCTCTTCTTTTGAAATATCAATAGTTGAAAGACGGTGCTTTATTTCAGCAACGGTCGCTTCGAAAATTTGCGTATTAACTTGATTGCAAAACCTTTCGTCAATGATGTATTTTTTTACTTGGTCAACTCGAGTGACATCTTCAAATTTTTGATGGTTATTAACAATGGATAGTATTTCTTCTACGATAAATAAATTTTCTACCTCAGCAACTGTCAGAGTAAAAATTTTATTTTCTTTGAGAGCAGCAATTTCTTCATCAACACGAAAATCACGGTCAATTATTCCGAAAACTTCGACGTGATGAAGTTGTAGTTGTTCCGCCTGTAATCTCCGAAATGCCTTTGTACGCAAAATAACTTCAGAGCAACTACCACATGGAACGATATAGTAATTTTTATATATAGCGGAGTATAACTTTGTATCATAGCTATCGCTATTACCTTCAACAAAAATGACTGGCTTCCTGTTTCCTAGTACGTCAAGTAATAGTTGTTCTGGAAACCCTGTTTGCGGAATCTTCTCCCACTCCCACACACTTCCATCATATTCCTTCACCCATATTTTATCTGAATGCCTATGATTTGCGGCAAATTGTGTGTCATGGGTAATATAAATGAACAAACAATCTTGGCGTTCTTTTTCAATTTCTAGCCATAATCGGTTTATAATAGAGCTATGCAAGTGTGATTCGGGTTCATCAATAATAATCGTTTTTCCTTCTGGTACACACAACGCCTGAGCAATAAAATATAAAGCGACACGTTCGCCATCGCTCATTTCTCGACCATCATACTCTAAATCGTGCAAAGTCGCTGTGACTTTTGAGTCATCGAACTTAATTCCTCGGTGAGGCAATATTTGCGTCCAAATTGACACTATTTTATCGGTAATTCTTTCAGGAGCAGTGCTTCTGGGTGTTTTCCCGACTTTATCTTCTTCCTTGCATTGTTCAACAAAAGTATTGTTTTCATTGTTTCGCTTTGCAATAGTCGCTGACAATACGTGTTCAAAATCATTTAGCATGCCAGTTGTATATTTTGTATGAATTTTAAGTCCGTCAGTTGTATGTCCCCACCTGTTAAGACGACTATGGGTATTACTCGCAGTGCCAGTCTGCAAATAATTCATTGATTCTTCATAACTTTTCTGTTTGATAAATGTTCCAAAAGATAAATTTCGCTGTGCTCCAATGCGATAAATATCTTGTATATAATTAACTTCCATCCAAGCACCTAAGCGTGACTTGCCTGACCCATTTGCTCCAATAATGATAACAGAGTTTGTTGTCGTTGTGCACTCAATGGCTTCAGCGCCTCCGCTCATTGGGAGATAATATTTATATTCTTGGCTCATAAAAAATACGTCCTCACATTCCTTTAGTCTTTGATTTCCCCGAACGTCAACAACTTATCCCTATAATACTCATACTGCTTTTGTCTAGCTTCAATTTCTGCGGGCAGTCCGTCTGATATGTTAGCAACCAGTGAATCAAAGCGGTCTAGGATTTCTACAATGTGTTTTTGTTCTTCAAGCGAAGGAACAGGTATAGGAACTTTATCCAAAACTGTTTTAGTTAGACTGGGCACTCCGCCTGCTTCATTCAAATCTTCTAAGCGTTGCGTTAGCAGATAATAGTAGAAAAATTTTGGAATAATTTGTGTTTTATCAATCTTTGTATAAAATATGGTGTCAACAGTCCAGAACGGAACATCGACATAAAATACATTTCCTATCGAGCCTTTTCGTGGGATTAAGACTGAAGTCTCATCGTATAGGTAATTATTTGCATATCGTATAATTCCACCAGACCCATATACCGGAACGTTTCCCTCACTCATATGTTTGTGGTCTTTCCCGTTTGAAATCTTTGCAATCTCCTTAAGCGGAACAACAGGTGCGTCATCGCCAAAGGCCAGAAGCTCGTCCCTATAATATTCATATTGTTTTTTTCGTGCTGTAAGCTCCGCTGTAAGCTCCGCTGTAAGCTCCGCTGTAAGCTCCGTGAAATTGTCCAATACTTGGACAATTTCATGTTGTACTGACAACGGTGGGAGGGGTAATCGCATTTTTTTCAGTTGCTCTGAACTCAAGTTAGGTTGTGCTCCACCACCTGCCATGAAATAAATTTCATGAGTTCTTGACAAAAGTATATGATAAAGGAAGCGATTATTAAGAACATTCTCATTGGGCAAAAACTTTCCAACGCGTTGATTTTGATAGTAAATGCAATCCAAAGTACTTACACCAATTTTTCCAGTTGTTGCGCCCGACATGGCAATAACAATATCCCCTTGTTTGATGATATAGGGATTCAAGTTTTCCTTATAGTCCTTTTCATCAAAAAATATAATATTGCTTGTATCTATTCTGTCTCTTTGGATGTTGGATATACGCAAAATGGGCTTTCCCGAATTTCTGAACAAATTACTTTTAAAAGCAAAGCCATTTTGAAAAATGCATACTTCACCCAAAGATTTATATTTCACTCCATCAGGGCATAGTTCGGCTATCATGCGGTCGAGTTTGGTCATTGTTCCGAACCTCCCTCAATCTCCGCAACGATAGCGGAGATCTCACGGCGTAGAGCATCGCCACGAGTGACAATACGCTCAATCTCGGCATTTAGCTCAGTTATGTTAATGGCTTCTCTTGTGTCCTCTTGTTCCACATAAGAACTAACGGATAGGTTATAGTTTTGATCCTCAATTTCACTATTGGGTACAAGCTTTGCAAAGTGCTCTACATCTTCACGGCTTGTATAAGCGTCTATAATCTTTTTGATATTAGTATCAGTTAGTTTATTATTGTTCGTAACCTTAACAAACTCCTTGCTTGCATCAATAAATAGGGTGCTGTTTTCACTTTTGGATTTCTTGAGTACCATGATGCAAGTTGCGATGCTTGTTCCAAAAAACAGATTGCTTGGCAACTGAATAACGCAATCTATAAAATTGTTGTCAATCAAATATTTACGGATTTTCTGCTCTGCTCCGCCTCTGTAAAAAACACCCGGGAAACAAACAATGGCCGCCGTGCCATTCGTAGCAAGCCATGTAAGGCTGTGCATTATGAACGCAAGGTCGGCTTTTGATTTAGGCGCAAGGACTCCGGCAGGCGAAAAGCGTTGGTCGTTAATGAGAAGAGGGTTATCATCACCCGCCCATTTAATTGAGTATGGAGGATTAGACACAATGGCTTCAAATGGTTCATCGTCCCAATGGAGCGGATCGGTCAGGGTGTCGCCATGTCCAATGTCGAATTTATCATAACCAACATCGTGCAAAAACATATTTATGCGACAGAGGTTATATGTTGTGATATTAATTTCTTGTCCATAAAAGCCTTGGCGCACATTTTCTTTGCCTAAGAGTTGAGCGAAATTAAGCAATAGCGAACCACTTCCACAAGCGGGGTCATAGACTTTGTTTACTTCTGTTTTGCCTACGAGAGTGATACGAGTAAGCAGTTCGGAAACTTCTTGTGGCGTATAATATTCGCCACCACTTTTTCCTGCGTTACTTGCGTACATTGCCATTAAATATTCATAAGCGTCACCGAAAGCATCTATAGTGTGATCTTTATAATCACCGAGCTTCATGTTAGCGATACCATTCATTAGTTTGACAAGTTGTTCGTTACGGCGAGCTACTGTTCCACCGAGTTTGTTGCTGTTTACGTCTATATCGTCGAATAGTCCCTTGAAGTTGGCTTCGCTATCTGTTCCCTGTGCAGAGGATTCAATGTTTTTGAAAACTGTTTCAAGGGTTTCATTTAGGTTTTCGTCAGTAGCTGCAAGTTTTAGCACGTTTTCAAAAAGCTCGCTCGGCAAGATGAAAAACCCTTTGGTTTTTACAAGGTCGTCACGAGCTTCTTCTGCGTCACTATCGTCAAGAGCGGCATAGTCGAAGGATAAGAAGCCTGCGTCGTGTTCACCATCATTAATATATGTAGTGAGATTTTCTGAGATGTAACGATAAAACAGCATGCCAAGAACATACTGCTTAAAGTCCCAACCATCCACGCTTCCACGTAGGTCATTGGCTATATTCCATATTGTTCGGTGCAGTTCAGCACGCTCTTGTTCTTTCTTGTTATCAATCACTAATTATTGTCCTCGCTCTCTCTAAAGCTGATATTATGTATTGTAGCTTAAAGGGCGTGAACTATCAAGAAAAACAGCAGAACTTTGTGCATAAGGAGCTTATGCACAATAATTTAGAAGGATGCAAACTCTGATTGGTGGATAGAACAATCAATATAAGATTCATTTCTTGCTTCTCACACCATTTGTGATAAAATAATTGCAAAAGCAAAGTGTTTTGGAGGGTTAAAATGGAAATAAGGCCAGATTACAGAAATTTACTAACATTTGAAGTCGCAGAAATGGGATTGCCTGATGCAATGGTTGACATTGCCGCAAATATTTTCGACGACTTTTCACCTGAGCGAAGTGACGAAGAAGTGACATTGATGCGAAAATATTTAAATGATGTTGCTGAAAATGAGTGTTTGCCTCTTAAAAAAAGAGCATATACTCAAATGTTGTTAGGCTCCTCATATTATTTTGCTGAAGATTATGAAGAAGCAATCAAGTGGTATGAACTTGCCGCACAAAACAATAATTTTCGAGCTATGTGTTATTTGGGTTATTGCCATCTTTATGGAAATGGCACTCCTGTAAATTACAAAAAAGCCTATGAGTTCTTTGCGAAATCCGCATATTTTGGATATGCAAATGCGATGTATAAGCTGGGTGATATGTATTATTATGGAAATCATGTTGAAAAAGATGAAAATGCTGCATTCTTCTGGTACAGCGAGGCAAACCTTAATCACACACATGGGCTTGATGAGGCAGACATTCTATTGAGACTTGGCAGATGTTACCACTACGGGCATGGTGTTATGAAAGATAACAAAAAAGCCTTAGAATTGCTCTCTAAAGCCGAGGTGCTTTTTATACATATGGTTGAAGCAGAAGCACCTTTTTCACGAATCACATTACCAAAGGTCACGGAGTTGCTGGAAAACGTGCGGAAAGAAATTTACGAAGAGTTGTGATTATGCAACAATTATAGCAAAGCTGTACGACGTTATAAATTCCAAAAACATGAATGAAAGCTAAGAGTACTTACAGAGAGGTAATACATGGCACTGACGACACCGTTTGGAGATGTTATATTAGAATATAATGGGGTTAAATGTGAATATAGTTATGAGCAGCTTCCCAATACTATTGTCGGAGCAGATGGTTTGTCTGTTTTCGACGTTGATAGTCGATACAAAATAATACCACTAATCTCCGAATCGCTTTCTTTTCCGTTCACTCTGCGATGTTACATTGAAACCAACATTGTGTTCAACGATATGTCAGAGTGCGAAACTGGAGAGTACTATTCTGCAGCAAGTATGCTGTTCGAAAACATAAAATTATGCATTGGAAGCTATGATGAGATAGACGAAGTACTAGCATGTGGCAGGCAGCAAATAATCGGTGGCGGGTTGGTTTTATGGGAATACGCAATAAATGGTATAGAAATTCATGTTGGTGCAAAGCAATACTTGAAATATGCATTTTTTTGTATTGCATGGAAAACTCTAGGTAGTGGCGATCACACTACAAATGGTGAAACTGATGTATGGCTTGCAGCTGAGCCGTTCCTTTGCAATTGAGGATGTATATACTTTCGAGGGTGGGGTATTTCAACATTGAGCACCCGTATGCAAAACATATCTTTTGCTTCAGAGGAGAATAATGGTGTGGGATTAGCTACGTCTTGCATCTCACACCATTTGTGATAAAATTACCGCAACAATAATGCTAAGGAGAAACGCCAATGACAAAGCGTGCAAAAAATATAACTCTGTTTCTAATGGACGGAGATCCTAGTGGTCGGATAAAATGTTCGCTTGCGAACTGGACGGGAGTAGCATATAAAATCCCTCGTACGGAGTTGGATAAGTGTAAAGAGCGCGATGATCTCTCGCAAAGTGGGGTTTACTTCTTATTTGGAACATCAGATCAAACCGGAGAAAATGTTGTTTACATCGGGCAAGCCGGGGTCAGAAAGAACGGAGAGGGCATACTATACCGTTTGCAGGAGCACAAGAGAAATCCGGACAAGGATTATTGGACGGAAGCCGTTGTGTTCACTACATCAAACAACTCTTTCGGCCCTACAGAGATTAGTTTTCTAGAAAATCGATTCGCCAATATGGCAGATGCTGCCAAACGTTATAACATAAAGAACTCAAAGGATCCTACATCTGGAAATATCACCGAAGAAAAAGAAAGCGAACTAGAAGAATTTCTTGACAATGCAAAAATAATGATGGGAGTTCTAGGTCATAGGGTGTTTGAACCTATCGCCGATATTGAGCTTTCAAGAGATTCTATAGATGCAGTTAATCCTGAAAGCCGTGGGCAATTGCTTAATATGAAGCGGAAAAGTCGAAAAAGCGGAAAGCTCATTGAAGCTGATTGCATGCAAACTGTTGAGGGTTTTGTTGTTCTTAAAGGAAGTAACATTGAAAAAATTGATTCGGACAGCGTTCCAATCGGTGTTAAAGAGGCGCGACAAAAAGCTAATGTTGACGAGAATGGTGTTTTACAGGAAAGTGTGCTTTTCAAAAGTCCATCATACGCTGCAGCCTTTGTTATTGGTGGTCATGCTAACGGCTTAACCGAATGGAAAACCTCCGACGGTAAAACATTAAAGGATCTTGAAAATAGTTGAGCGCAAATCTGAATATCGTAACAAAGTTTTTTATCTTATCATTTAGCCAGTAATGAAATTAACTAAAGATATTTTGTGTATTATTATATATTGAATCCAAATTAAAATGTGGTACAATTAGAACAATAGAGCTGCCCAGACCACCATGTGGGCTTGGGGGTCAGGACTGGGTGCTACCACTCGGTCCTTTTACTATACAGCCCAAAGGAGCTCCTATGCAAACAAAACAAAAATACACAAACATAATATGGGACTGGAATGGCACGTTGTTCAACGATGTCGATTGGAGCCTTGGTGTTATCAACACAATGCTGGCGAAGCGAAACATAAAGACGTTACAAAACATCATAGAGTATCATAATGTGTTTCGTTTCCCGATTATTGATTATTACAGAGACGCCGGGTTCGACTTTGATGTCGAGTCGTTTGACGTGTTGGCAGAAGAATATGTTGAACTGTACCACTCAAATAAGAGCGGCAACAGCAAGCTGTTTTCGAACACAGAATGTATTTTGAACTCAATCAATGATATGGGAATCACACAGGTTGTTTTGTCAGCGTCAGAAAAGAATAACCTTTTGTTGCAAATGAGTGAGTTTAATATTGAGGATTACTTTGATGAGGTGCTTGGCATTGCGGACATTTATGCTAAGAGTAAATTAGATGTAGGCAAAGATTATATATTGCGCAAGAATGTTAGCAATGCACTCTTAATTGGCGACACAAAGCATGATTTTGAGGTAGCGCAAGCTCTCGGAGCGGATTGCGTTCTTATTCCCAACGGACACCAAAGCAGAGCGGTTCTAGAATCATGCGGAGTTCCGGTGTTGGACGACATATCATGTGTTGTTGAGTATATCGGCAATACAAATTGTTAAGAAATAACGTGAAAATTGCAAACATAATTTAGTCAGAAATGTGTAAATATATACCACCAAATGTGTATAGACAATCTTCTATCTGACGTGATACCATATGCATAGTATGTTCAATCAAAAAGCAACTGCCGAGAAAATCTCGACAGTTCAAGATGAAGGTAGCAGAAATGTTGCAAAAGATCTCTATGCAATGGTTTAAAACTAAAAATGAAGCACATGGTTTGCAAAGTGTCGGAAAAGTTGATCCAACACTGTTTGAGCAAGAATTCGGGAAGTTGAAAACATGCGAAGTGGTTCTAACGCCTGAGCGGAAAATGCACGTAAAAGAACGTCATCCAAAGGACTACTCTCTTTTAGAAAAATACGGAAACGAAACTATAAGCGATCCCGACATGATATTGAAAGATAGAAAAAATCCAAAAACTGTATTCATGATTAAGAAGTTAGAAAACACAAATTTGAATGTTATTGTGCGGCTTGCGTTAGGGTCAGATGGAAAAGACAAAAAGAATTCTATTATGACATTTTATCGAATCCGCGACAGCAACTTGAAAAAGCTTGCGATAAAAAACAAAGAACTTTACAGACGCAACAGCACGTGATATAATCACAGTACGTTATACTGGCACTTTGAAGTAGAGATTTGTGCTGCTACGCACCCTTGTGGTCAAAAGAAATGTGGGAAAGGGCACACCCACCAAAGTGCCATAACTAAGTAAAAGCGCTTGTCGAGAGGTAAGCGTTTTTTTGTTTGGTAACACTTGTCGTTGTGTTCCTTGGCAAGTCGTTATATAATGATATGCACTGTGTTTACACAACGTCCAAAATCCGACTCTTGTATAGTCGCATTGCATTATCAAAGTGAATCAAAATAGGTATATTATCGAAAGGAACTACCACCAACATGCACACCTTATCCGCAAAACTTACATTCTATATCCCACACGCTACATCCCTAAAAGAAAAGCGTCAGATTTGTCGAAGTCTTGTCGACAAGACACGGCGACGTTTTAATGCGTCAATTGCGGAAGTGGATACCCAAGACATACATCAAACTCTTACAATCGGTGTTGCCGTTGTGTCCGGTGAAGCGACTCATGCAGAGCAATCGCTTGATACAATTATTCGCTTTATGGAAGAACATGCCGAAGCAGAACTAACCGGAGTGGATAAATAGAAAAGAATAACCTCTTCAAAAGTTATTGCATACTGTCATTAAGCAACGTATAATAGCCCTATAACTAATATATAACTATTACACAAACTGCCGATTATGGCATGTGAAAGAGGAACACATCATGATTGATATTGAAAAAACAGTTCGGGAATTTATGCAAGAGCTACAAGGTGGTTCTGTCACTTCACACACGTCTATCACGAATGTGGTGGATGTGTGTGACGATTTGTGTCGTAAGCTGGAGCACTCATTGCTTGTTCTCGGATTAACACAGGAAGAATTGCTAAAAGAATGCCGCATGGCACGCACCGTACAGGTGGGAACGGTTTGTGTGGCTCCCTACTACGTTGCTGATGCATCAGAGATGTTGGCGGGCAGCTCGGTGGAAGTTTGCGCAGCGGTAGGTTTTCCAAGTGCGTATATGTCAACAGAAGCAAAGCTTGCTGATGTTCGAGCTTGCGTCATAGACGGAGCGTCAGAAATAGACCTTGCTATCAACGTAGCGGCAGTCAAGAGTGGCGATATGAAGAAAGCTGAGTCCGATTTTCGAAGTGCCGTGGATGCGGTTGCGGAACGTGCCATTGTAAAAGCGGTGTTCGAGCATGCAGCATACGACGCTCGTGAAAAGGAAGATGTACTGCAAATGATTGAGCGCAGTGGAGCCCCATTTCTGAAAATTCAAAATATGGTCAGCGGTCACGGTGCACGGGTTGAGGACATTATTTTTGTCAAAAGTATACTGGGAGACAAAGTCAAAATAAAAATAGATGGTGGTGTCAAGACACTTGCACAAGCTGTGGAGTTGTTTTCGGCAGGCGCACATCGTATCGGCCTGACTGCCACGGAAGCGATTGCAGAAGAAATAAGCAAAAGCCGCAGATAAGGTCTACAAAAGTCTTAAAGTTAAATAATGCAATGCTTCAACATGTCGATTGCAGAAATTGGTATATTAGGATCTACACCAACATTCTGACAATCGACATAGCTGTTGTATCAGGTGATATTTCACAATATTGTCGTCATTGCGAGCGGAGTATGCCTCAAACTTGATTCAGGGATCTGCAATCTCCTGCTGGGTTTCAGAATATTTCATGGGATTGCGACTCGGAGGCCGCAATGACATAATGACATAGGATATAGTTAATAACGTTAAAAATAGCGAGACAAAAATAAATATGAATAAACACTTGCATATTATTCGGATTTATGGTATATTTATCCAGAATCGCCACTTGTGGCGGTATATTCATTCAATTTTGCGTCTTTTTCGCAAAAATATAATAGCAAAGGCATGGATACACATATGAAACCAAAAATCTTCATTGATGGTCAAGAGGGAACAACCGGTCTGCAAATACATAATAGACTTGTTGGCCGAAATGATATTGAATTGTTGAGTATAGATGAATCTCTTCGTAAAGACATTGACGAGAGAAAGAAACTGATAAATAAAGCAGAACTCGTTATTCTGTGTCTGCCTGACACAGCAGCGAAAGAGTCTGTATCACTTATCGAAAATGACAACACCAAAGTGATCGACGCTTCGACAGCGCATAGAACAAATGCCGATTGGGTTTATGGACTTGCAGAGCTATCGAAGGAGCAGTACAACAAGATTCAAAACGCAAAGAGAGTAGCAAATCCCGGCTGTCATGCAACAGGCATTATCGCATCAGTATTTCCACTAATATCTCAAAACATAATGCCGAATAATTATCCACTAACATGTATTTCAATAACAGGTTACTCAGGTGGTGGAAAGTCGATGATTAACGCATACGAAAATGAAAAGACACCGGAGATGTGCGCACCACGTATGTATGCTCTCGATCTGAACCATAAACATTTGCCCGAGATAATGCATGTTACCGGACTCACAAGCAAGCCTCTGTTTTGTCCAATTGTCGATGACTACTACAATGGGTTGGCAACCACAGTGACATTGCATAATGCGTCACTAATCGGGAGACCTACAGCAGAAAGCCTACGTCAACTGCTGGCAGAGCATTATAAAGGACAACAGTTTGTAACCGTTACGCCAGAACTTGGAACCGAGACGCTAGAGTGCAACTGGGGTGCAGATACAGACAATATGGAAATCACAGTAAGCGGAAACGACGAGCAAACAATTATAACAGCACGTTTTGACAATCTAGGCAAAGGCGCAGCAGGAGCAGCTGTACAAAATATGAATATAATGTTGGGAACAGGCTAAAGTAGTCACATGTTGCAAAGATTAGTTTTGACGAATTCAAATTCGTTTTCGACTTCTAAAGTCGAAAACATCAGGTTTCAGATGGGA
>Ga0123355_10005987_pt1 | contig 17935 bp, 22 predicted proteins | sample TergutEmb28metaG_3_FD_89872 | JGI IMG/M metagenome (GOLD analysis project Ga0123355, IMG submission 89872) | Embiratermes neotenicus P1 segment gut microbial communities from Petit-Saut dam, French Guiana - Emb289 P1 | ecosystem: Host-associated > Arthropoda: Insects > Digestive system > Gut ... | reverse complement strand
ATGCGTTTCGGGAGAGACGCCCACCACGAACTCACGTCATTGGCATATTAAAACATCCTGACTTGACTGTGGAGTCCGTTGCAGTTTACATGGATTCATGGGATTTGACATGGCGTACCCGCAACGATTGGGGCGATGTGTATGAAGTCCAAGAAGCACACGAAACAATATTGCAGAAACACACGGACAGTATAGTGGATAAAAGCGAACGGAGCGCAACCATCAGAATAATAGTATCTCCTGAAGATGCCGTTGCGCTGCATTATGCACTTCGGAATTTAGAGGCAATTGAAGAGCTTATGCCCAGGCATTCTGGGCATCCCAAGCACGCAGACCCAGTTTTCCAGATTCTAATTTCATATACAGACGGGTCTTATGAACAGATAAGGACAGGTGAGTGGGGCGCATTTTTCTTTCGACTTATGGGCACATTCACCTCTCATGGGGATGAGGCGTTTGTGGGAGGTGTAAGCGAAGAGATTTATTCCCTTTTTCTTTCCTATCTTATCAATTAATTCTAATAAAATAAGCATTTCTATAGTAGCACATTGCAAAGCACCCAAAAAAGGAGGCCACTCCATTGGCATTAGACGGAAAAATACTGCGCCGGGCAAGGGCGCTCCATACGGCGAAGAAAGCCCAGCGGGAGGTCGCTTTTCGGCAGCGGCGGCAGGGGGTCTACGCAAAAATCCCCCGGATACAGGAGATTGATGCATACCTGCAAGAGACCATCTTGGAGACCATCCACATCGCCCTGGGATCAGAGCGGGAGGTCAACGCCCGGTTGGAGGAGATTGGCCAGAGGAATCAGGCCCTCCAGGCCGAGCGGAGCGCCCTGCTTATCCAGGGGGGATTTGGTGCGGACTATCTGGACGAGACGCCGCTCTGTCCCGTCTGTTCCGATACGGGGGTTGACGATACGGCGATCTGCGCCTGTATTATGGCGATATACCGCACCCTCCAGACAGAGGAGCTGAGCAGTCTTCTAAATCTGGGCGAGGAGCATTTTGACGCATTTTCTCTCGACTTCTACGACGACCGGACGATTCACCCGGATTTCGGCATGACGGCACGGGAGAATATGTCCATGAACTATCAGCTCTGCGCCAAATACGCCGATACGTTTGGGGACAAGTCGTGCAATCTGTTCCTGACGGGTGATCCCGGCCTGGGGAAGACGTTTCTCTCCGCCTGTATTGCCAAAGTGGTGTCGGAGACAGGGTTTTCCGTAGTATACGACACCGCCGCCCACGTATTCTCCCGGTTTGAGGAGGACAAATTCCGCAGAGGCGACGATCCGGAGGAAGTCCAGGGCGATGTGGCCCGGTATCTGGACTGTGATCTGCTCATCGTAGACGATCTCGGCACGGAGATGACCACCAGCTTTGTCATCAGTGCGCTGTATCATCTGATTAATACCCGATTGTTGAAAAAGAAGAAGACCATCGTCAGCTCCAATTACAGCACAGAGGCCCTAAGCGGCATCTATACGCCGCAGATCCTATCCCGCTTAGAGGGGGAGTACGAGGTGCTCACCTTTTTTGGCCAGGATATCCGGAAATTGAAAAAGGGACAATAGGGGCGGATCCCCTTTTTATAGACGTGGGAGCACGTCCGAAAAAATGAGAGGAAGCGATTCGAAATGAACATCTATCACGACATCAGCCCGGGGCGCATCCAACCACACGACTTTGTTGCCGTCATCGAGATCCCCAAGGGCAGCAAGACCAAGTACGAAATGGACAAAGAGACCGGTCTCATGGAGATGGATCGGGTGCTCTACACCTCCACCCACTATCCGAGCAATTACGGCTTCATCCCCCGCACCTACGCCGACGATGACGATCCCCTGGATGTGCTGGTCATCTGTTCCGAGGTGCTGCACCCCATGAGCCTGGTTCGATGCTATCCCATCGGCGTCATCCAGATGATCGACAACGGCCGGGCCGATGAGAAGATCATCGCCGTCCCCTTTGGCGATCCCACCTATAACGTCTACCGATGCGTCCACGCCCTGCCCCGCCACGTCACCGACGAGATGCACCACTTTTTCACGGTCTACAAGGCCCTGGAGAACAAGGAGACCGCCGTAGATGAGGTCATGGGCGACCAGGACGCCCTGCGGATCATTGAGCGGTCGATTAAGACGTACAACGATAAGTTCGGCGAGGTGCCGAGTGTGCGGGAGGGCTGGAACAGAGAGCGGTTGGAGAGCGATCGGTAGGGTTTGATGAAAAAAGCGGGGCTGTAACAGAGCGTTTGTTCTGTTACAGCCCCTTTTCCATATCAATCAGTCCCGCCCTCTGCCAGGTCTTGCCTCAAGATGAAACGGCGGAGAGGTTTGTGAATCAGTGACAACACGAATAGGGACAAGAGCATACTTGGAATCACATAGGTTGCGTTATAGAGGAAAGCGTAAAAGAGCACATTTCCCATGGGAATGCCAAGGAAAACTTCCGGCATAAAGTGTCCGAAGATGAACACGCCGCTGAGAACATAAGACGCCATCCCCACACTGCCAGCCAGCAAAATGCCCCAATAGGCACGAAAATCGCCCCGGAGCAGACCTGCAAGGCCCGTGGCAGCGGCCGGAACAATAAAGTCAAGCAGCCCGGACAAAGGGTGATACAAAAAACTTGCCCACATAATGCTTAGGATCCCATAGGCTGTCCCTGTCAACAGCCCCCACTTGACCCCGTTGCGTACAGCGTACAAGACAAGGGGCAAGATGAAAATATTCACACTGCCCCCCTGGGGCCAAATGCGAAACTCCAGGCGGGCAATAATGAATGTGATGGCTAGAAATAGAGCGGCTTCCACGATGCGTTGGATATCTGTTCGGACATGAGACATAGTATTCCTCCTGTCAATCTGGGGCTGCTGTGCGTAGGAGAAGATAAAAAAGCGCAGCTACGGTAGCTGCGCAGAAAAAGCGTTCTCTCGTTCCTACGCCGGCATTACCCGGATCAGGTCTCGTGCCATAAAGCGGCACTTGGGTTCCGGGCGTGTATTTGCCCGATCTCAGCCGGAATCATCCAGCTCCCCTGATATTAAAATGTTAAAATTATTATATATTGCGTATCAGGCTTTGTCAACGGTGAGAATAAATTGAAATCAATGCCCTTGGCCCCCTCCCGTTTAAACTCGTTGCGATTCGCTCTGCATAATTGACCAAAATCCGGCCACCCTATGGGTAACACACCCATTTGGGAGGGATTTCTTTGACGAATCGGCGACTGGGGGATGCCACCATCGCATTTGGTACGCCCCCTGTGCTCATCGGTCACGCCGCCGTGGCGGGGAAGCGGGAGGGCGAGGGGCCGTTGGGCTCCAGTTTTGACCATATCAGCGCCGACTCCTACTGGGGGGAGGCCACCTGGGAGAAGGCCGAGAGCGCCATGCAGCGCATGGCCTTCGCATTGGCGGCGGACAAGGCCGGGATCGCCCCCCGGACGATTGCGTTTCTCTTTGCGGGAGATCTTCTCAACCAGTGTATCGGATCCACATTTGGCAGCCGGGACAGCGATATCCCCTTTTTCGGCCTGTTCGGAGCCTGTTCGACCATGGGGGAGGCCCTCTGTCTGGCGGCCATGGCCATCGCAGGGGGATTCGCCCAAACTGCGGCGGCGGTGACCTCGTCCCACTTCTGCTCCGCCGAGCGGCAGTTTCGCTTCCCCCTGGAATACGGCGGCCAGCGGACCCCCACCAGCCAGTGGACGGTCAGCGGCGCAGGTGCCTCGATCTTGGCGGCCGCGGGCGAGGGGCCGGCCGTCACCCACGTCACGCCGGGGAAGATCGTGGATGCGGGGATCACCGACGCCAACAATATGGGGGCGGCCATGGCCCCCGCCGCCTATGATACCATCCGCCAGCACTTGGCCGACACGGGCCGGAGGCCGGACGACTACGATCTCATCGTCACGGGAGATTTGGGCTCCCTCGGCCACGCCGTGGTGGTGGACTTTTTCAAAAAAGACGGAGTGACCATGCGCACCTATCAAGACTGCGGGCTGATGATCTTCGACCGGCAAAAACAGCAGGTGGACGCCGGGGGTTCTGGGTGCGGGTGTGCGGCCACGGTGCTAAACGGCTACCTCCTCAACGCCATGCGGGAGGGCAAGTGGAACCGGATTCTATTCTGCCCCACGGGGGCGCTGATGAGCGTGACCTCCAGCCAGCAGGGGGAGAGCATTCCGGGCATCTGCCACGCCGTGGCGATTTCTACCATCGGATAGGGGGAGCTTAGATATGTACCAGATATTGCTGCCGTATATCAAGGCCTTTGCGGCGGGAGGACTCCTCTGCGCCATGGGGCAGATATTGATCGACCGGACGAAATTGACCCCGGCCCGGATATTGGTGGTCTATGTTGTGGCGGGGGTCTTATTGGGGGCCGCAGGGGTGTACCAGCCCTTTGTAGAGTGGGCCGGCGCCGGGGCGACAATCCCTCTGACGGGGTTCGGCAACGTATTGGCCCAGGGGATGAAAGACGCCGTTACGGAGAAGGGGATTTTAGGGATATTCAGCGGGGCCTTCACCGCAGGCGCCGCCGGGATCGGTGCGGCGGTGATCTTCGGATACCTGGCCGCCGTGGTATTTCGCCCGGAGGAGAAATAGGGAGGCTGGGGTTCGCAGGGGGCGACGCCCTCGGCGCACCGATCCCTGCGGCGCAGATCAAGGGCAATTCTCAGTCAACTTTGCCAAAAACCGTAGGGATCATGTCCTGCGGTTTTTTTGCGAGCCAAATTCCAGGCATAAATCCCGCCGGACTCTAATACATATGGACTAAGCTCATGGGACAGGCAATGCGATGGGAGAGGAGATCGAACATGGACACGACTTTAGAGATGATTGCCCGGTATGATAAGGCGGTGGAGCTCTTGCCCTATGTCCTGCGGGGCCCGGCCCGGCTCATGGACGAGATGGACAAGACCCGGGTGGAGGAGTTCCGGCTGCGGATGGGCCAGCCACCCACAGTGCTCTTGCCGGACGGGGAGCGAATCTTCGCCAGTATCCCTGTGACGGGGAAAGAGCTGACCTCCGTCTTGGAGATCGCCTCCGCCGCCTCGGCCCATGCGGTGCGGGACAGTTTGCGAAACGGATACATAACGGCCCGGGGCGGATTCCGAGTGGGATTCGGCGGACAAGCCGCCTCCCGGGAGGGTGCGGTGGCGGGATTTGTACATATTAGCTCCGCCGTGATCCGGATCACGAAAGAGATCCACGGTGTGGCAGACGAGATTTTGCCCCGGATTACAGGGGATGGGGTGATCCAATCGACGTTGATCCTCTCTCCGCCGGGGGGCGGGAAAACCACGGTGCTCCGGGATATGATCCGCCAGTGCGGGGCGGGCGGCAGGCGGGTGGCCGTGGCCGACGAGCGGGGGGAGCTCTCCGCTATGCGGGACGGGATGCCCCAGATGGATCTGGGATCCTATACTGATGTGATCGCAGGGTGCCAAAAGGCCCAGGCGGCCATGATGTTGCTCCGGGCCATGAACCCGGAGATTCTGGCCATGGACGAGATCACCGCCCCGGCGGACGCCGAGGCCCTCCAAAGTGCGGCCAATTGCGGTGTGACTCTGTTTGCCACGGCCCACGGAAACGGGATAGAGGATCTCGTGCGGCGGCCCATGTACCGCCGATTGCTGGACGGGGGACTGTTCACCCGGTTGGTGACCATCACGAAATCAGACGGGGAACGGATCTATGCGGTGACGGAGATAGGGGGAAGCGATGTTTCGGCTAATCGGCGCAATATTGATTGTCAGTGCGAGTGCCGCCATGGGACTGACCAGTGTGTGGCAGATGGAAAAGCGTGTCCGGAACCTGGCGGGGATTTTGACCGCTCTGAAGACCATGAGACGTGAAATCTGTGACCGGATGACCCCTATGCCGGAGCTATTAGAACAGCTCAGAGACGAGGCTGATGCCCCGGTGGATCAATTTTTCGCCCAGGTCATCCGGCAGATGGGTGATATCGGAGCCGAAAGTTTCTACTCCATCTGGAAATCTGCTGTGGAGCACACCCCGACGCTCTCCCTGACGGTGCGGGAGGCACAAGCTCTGGCGGACTTAGGCCGTACCCTGGGCCGATACGACATAGAGGAACAGCGATCCGCCCTGGACGATACGATTGCCCGAATAGAAGAGTTCTGGAAATCCGCCGCAGAAGAGCGCCGGAGCCGGGGAAAAGTCCACGCAATCTTAGGCCTTGTAGCGGGCGTATTTGTGGTGATTATTTTACTGTAGAACGAGAAACGTATCACCCTTTTTGCGTAGGGGGCGGCGCCCTCGACGCCCCGTTTCCACCTATGAAACTATGTGTTTTTTTAGTTTATGCCGTTTGCGGGGCGTCGAGGGCGCCGCCCCCTACATTGGGGTATGAACTGGTTTTGGGCAGGGCGTGCCCTGTGGGAAAATTATTTTACTGTAAGATAAGGAGCGCACTATGGACGTTGACCTGATCTTTCGGATTGCGGCGGTGGGGATTCTTGTCGCTGTGCTCAATTCTCTGTTGAGCCGGGCCGGGCGGGAGGATCAGGCCCTGATGACCACCATTGCGGGCCTGGTGGTGGTGCTGGTGATTGTGGTGCAGGAGATATACAACCTATTTGAGCTCATCCGCCGCCTATTCGGGTTCTGAGCATGGAGATTATAATTCGTGCAGCGCTGCTGGGCCTTGTGGGATCGGTGATCTGCCTGGTAATCCGGCGGGAGAGCCCGGAGATGAGCTTGCTCCTGGCCCTTACCGTGGCCGTCCTGATGGTGGTATTGGCCGTGGATGTCCTGGGGACGGTGCTCTCTTTTGCCGAGACCCTCCGGGCGGCGGCGGGAATATCCCCGGCGGTGGTGCGCCCTGTGTTGGGGACTGTGGGGATCGGCATATTGACCCGTCTGGCGGCAGATGTCTGTAAAGATGCGGGACAGGCCGCCATGGCCTCGGCGGTGGAGCTCATAGGGACGGTGGCGGCTATCTATATCGCCCTGCCCCTGATGCAGACCGTATTCGAGATGATCGGAGGGCTGCTATGAGGTGTATGCGGCACCTATGGATCGTAATTCTGCTCCTGCTCCTACTGCAGGGCGCCGCCCTGGCGGTGGACGAGCAGGCCCTCATCAATCGGCAGGCTGACGCCCTGGGGGCGGGGGAGATTGAACGGGGGATACCCGACGGGGCCGGGCCGCTGTTAGAGGGGGTCTCCCTGCAGGTGGGGGCGGATGTCACCAGGGGGATCGGCGGAATTTTAGAGAACGTCACCGGCCGCCTGGGCGGCATTTTGGGAGAGGCGGCCAGGAGTGCGGCCACGGTGATGGTCATCGCCATCTTAGCGGGGCTGCTGCGCAGTATGTATGAGGGGGCCGGCGCAGAGGTGCCGGATTTTGTATCTCTCGTGGGGGTATTGGCCGTCTCGGCGGCGGCCCTGGGCTCCAGCCGGGCCTTTATTGGACTGGGGGCCGAGACCCTCCGGGCGTTAGAGGAATTTTCCCGCATACTGTTCCCCACTCTGGCGGCGGCGGGGACGGCCAGCGGGGCATTTACATCCTCGGCGGTGAAATATGCGGGGACGGTGCTCTTTTTGGACGTGCTCATGGCGGTGAGTAATCGGGTGATTTTGCCCATCATCTACGCCTATCTGGCCGCCGCTATCGGCAATGCGGCCATGGGGGGCAGTGGATTAAAAGGGGCGGTACGCCTCCTCAAATGGGCGGCGGGGGCGCTGATTACCGTGATTATGATGGCCTTTGTGACGTATATCACAATCGTCGGCCTGGTATCGGCCTCCGCCGATGTGGTGACGACCCGACTGGCCAGATCGGCCATCTCCACGACGCTGCCCGTAGTGGGCGGAATCATCGCCGATGCGGCGGGGACGGTGGTGGCGGGGGCGGCTCTGGTGCGAAATGCCATGGGGGTCACGGGACTTCTGGCGGTGTTGGCCCTGTGTCTGCTCCCGATTTTGCAGTTGGGCGCCCACTACTTGCTCTTCAAGGCCGCCGCAGCAGTGTCCGCCTCGGTGACGGATCCGAAAATCGGGGAGCTGATCGGGGATTTGGGGACGGCTTTCGGCATGGTGCTGGGCTTGGTAGGAGCCGGGGCCATGATGATCTTTTTTTCCATACTCTCCATGATGCGGGCGGTGGTGGTGTAAATGCTGGAACTAATCAGAACATGGGTCTTAGGTCTCACGGCGGCGGCGTTTATTGGGGCGTTGGCGTTGACCTTGACGCCTAAGGGCAAGGGCCGGGCCGTGGTAGGGCTGGTGACGGGGATGATGACCATTGTCGTCCTCATCGCCCCTATTATAGAGTTTGACTACGACGCCTATGCCCGGCATGTAATCGGGTACAACTTTGCCTTAGAGGCGAGGATCAGAGAGGTGGAACATTCTCAAGAAAGGTTGACAAGTTGGATCATAATAGAGCGGAGTGAGACATATATATTGGACAAAGCCGAAGCCCTGGGGCTGTCTGATCTGACTGTCCGGGTGGAGACCATGCTCGATGAGGACCGCACGCCCTACCTCTTTGAGGCCTGGTTGACGGGGCGATACACCCCGGCCCAGCGGCAGATGTTAGAGGATTTCCTCACAGCGACTTTCGGGATTCCGGCCCAACGGCAACATTGGAGTGCAATCGAATGAACGAGAAGAGACGGAAACTGCCCACGGGCTTAGGGCCTGTGATCCGGGTAGTGGAAAAGAACAAATACGTGATCCTGGTGCTCTTGGCGGGCCTGCTCATCATCCTGTGGCCTGCGGGGGGCGGAGAGCCGGAGCCGCAACTCCCGGCGGAGCAAATTGCGCATCCCCTGGCCTTTGCTCTGGCCGAGAAAGAGGAGCGGATCGCCCGGGCCCTGTCCCGGATCGAGGGGGCGGGGGAGGTGGTTGTCGTGCTGAGTTTGCGGACATCGCTGGAACAGGAGGTGGCAGTCAATGAGGACGGTGCCGGCAGGCGGGAGACGGTCACCGTCTCCACGGGCCAGGGCGCCCAATCAGAGGTGACCCTGCGGTACAGATATCCGGAGTACCAGGGGGCCCTAATTGTCAGCCGGGGGGCGGATGACCCCACGGTGCGGCTGCAGATTACCCAGGCGGTGGCGGCCCTCACGGGCCTGGGGGCGGATCGGATTACGGTGACGAAAATGGGGGCGGAGTAGCATCCTCGTGTCAGTACGATCTATAAAAATTGGGAGGAATGAGGACGATGAAAGTATTTAAGCGCAACGCAGTGATTATCACGGTGCTCCTGTTTGTGGCAGTGGCGGTCTATCTCAACTGGTCCTATAACCGGGGGCAGGATTTGACGGCGGCAAATCCCGCCCACACGGAACAGGCGGAGCAGACCCGGCCGGAGGATGAAGACACCCTCCGGGAGAATGAGGAGAGCAAACCGCAAGAAGGAGCCCAGGAAAATGACCCCGCCAGTCTGTATTTCCGGGAGAACACGGACTCCGGTGTCAGCGCCGCCGCCCTGCGCTACTTTGACGCCGCCCGCCTGACCCGTACCCAGGCCAGAGACAGCGCCACCACGTTGCTCCAGGAGGCCGCCGCTATGGGTACCGCCTCCCAACAGGAGATCGACGGGGCAGTGAACGCCCTCACGGTCATGGCGACCCACTCTCTCCAGGAAGCCAACTTGGAAAATCTCCTGATGGCCAAGGATTTTGAACAGTGTGTGGTATTCATCCGGGAGGACGGCGTCAGCGTCATCGTCAATGCGCCGCCGGAGGGGTTGAACCACGTATCCGTAGCACGGATCACCGAGGCCGTGGTGAGTGAGCTGGGCGTCCGGGTAGATCAGATTACGATCATTCCCGTTGCGTAGGGGTAAAAAAACTTTTTCCTTGTCGGAGACGACAAGGAAAAATTTTTTTAAGGTCAAGGGAAAATACCCGCCGCCTGCGGGCGGCACCCTCTTTACGAAAGAGGGCGGGGGTTGCAGTATCCTTCGTCTTCGCCCTCTTTTTTAAAGAGGGTGGCTCCGCAGAGCCGGGTGTTTTCCTTTCTTGCGGTTAGAATAAAAGACAATGGAAATCCCACGCCCTCATACACCTGGGTTTCGATCATAATATCGTAGTCATATTCGTCAAATCTCGTGATCGTCAGTCCGTTTTCGATCAGTGCGTTGAGAATATCCGACGTCTTGTGCCGATAGCTTGTAAACGTCTTGGATTCCTGTAACGTGGACATATAGCCCATGCCGCCGCTATCAATCCACGGCGCTTTGGTAAAATAGGAGTGTACGACCCGGTGTAAATCATCCGGATTATATTCCGGTTCCCCCGGCAGGGGGAGCATATTTACCATGGGGTGGAAGTCGTTAATCAACAGCACACCCCCGTCTTTCAGGCAGTTTGACACTTTTTCAAACAGCAGAGATAAGTCCGCAAACCAGATGATCCCGCCGATTGTGAATAGAATAAAATCAAATTGATTATGATATTGCTCCGGGATTTCAAGGATGTTATATGCATGGAAAGCGCAATTTGTAATCCCGGCTTTTTCTGCCGTATCCCTTGCGTGTGCGATCATATTTTCGGCAATATCAAACCCGATGCCGTGCGCCGCCCCGCCGTCCATGAGAGACAGGAGCTCCCTGCCGTCGTGACAGCAGAACTGGGCGACAGTTTTGCCGTGAAAATCCATGTGTTTCAGCATGTCTTTTAAATCGGAGTCAAAAAAGGCGAATGGCTCGCTCTTGAGGCGCAAGAGCGTGTTATCCGTCCACGTCGGACGGCGATGGTCGAAGGCCTCTTCCCATGCCGCCTTGTTGGTGTCGATGTAGTTCATTGGTGTGCCTCCAGTTGCTCCCCCGACCCAACATCGCCTTTCTGCACAAACCGCCGCTCATACTTCGCCAGAGCTTGCTCCAGTGCCGCTTGCGCATCCACATCCATTTCGCAACAGAGCGCAAACAGCGAGAAGAGGCAATCGCCCAACTCGTCCGTTGCGCTTGGAGTGGGGGCGTACGGTTTTTTCCCATACTCTGTGGATTTTACAATCTCCTTGCCCAGCTCTCCCACCTCGGAGACCAGGTCAATGTATCGGGTTTGGGCGTCGGTTTGTAATTGATATGTCTTGATAAAGTTTTTTACGGATTGTTGCATGGGATATCCTCCTGTTCAGCGGCCTCCATAGAGCGCCAGGCCTTTTTCAATTGATAGGCACCTAAGATATACAGTGCATACACAAGCAAGAACCCAAATCTTATTTCAATCCGCACAAGCTCGAATGCATGGGGATGGATGATAACTCTGGTGGCTTCCCACCAGAGAAGAATCGGATAGACTATAGCGGCAGCGCCTCCCCAGAGCAGACAACGGTTGGCACGTTTGGGATTTCTCCAACTTACAACGCCCATAACTCCTGCGATCAGAGCCAACACTGCCCCGATCAGAAAAAGCCACATCATGTAAGGCCAAAGCGCACGTTCTGTACTACTCAGGCCTCTCATTATTGGGAGCATGTATTCCAAATAAAACTCCCAAATCTCAGGTGTTGTACAATATGGACAACATAGCGAAGTACGAAGGTCGTCCATCTTGAAGATCACATTTATAAAAGTCAAGCCACGCATGATTAGAAGAATACCGGCAACTAGCAATATCCCTGATCGGTTCATTTCAACCCCCCTCCTAACTCACACATCCCGTCGCAAGATGGAATATTGCGGCGCTGATTTCGACAATCGCAACTGCACGGACATCATGGGGGCGCTCTGTCTGGTACAAGTGGCTTTATCTCCAATAACCGCCTTCATATCCGGCCCAAAATTCAAAAATCAAGTATCCAAAGAATAACGCAAAAAGAGCAAAAGTTACGATGTGTATCAGAATCAGCAATAGAGTTATTTTGAGCTTTTCTTCTTTTATTGCACAGATATTTCGTATATTGACGGCGAACAGCCATATATAAACAAAGGGCGAAACGATCATAACAAGATCCGTGAGTGGGGCCAACACTGGGGCGGAATGTATAGGTGCTCGATAGATTGATGACATTGCAAGCCCATTAAACAGGGTGGCGAGGCCTACGCTCCCGACCAGAGCAAGTAGCACTGTATAGCGAACTTCTTTGCGCTTTATCATTCACCTTACCCCCTACAAAGTATAAATACTTCGTTAGTCAAAATCCCTCCTAACTCACACATCCCGCCGCAAGATCGAGTATTGGGGTGCTGATTTCGGCAATCGCAGGCGGACGGGCATCATGGGGTGGGGGGCGGATTCTATGGGATTGTCTCGGCCGTCCCGCATTTCTTGGAGTGTGAACGATACGGGCGAATCATCCGGGGTGAGGAGTTCCAAGGTCTCGCCCACGAAGAAACGGTTGCGCTGGGTGATGAGGGCCTCCCCGTCCGGGTCGCAGGATTCCACTACGCCCACCACGTCACAGCCCCGGATGTATAGACCGTCGGATACGTCTTGGCCGCCGCCTTCGCCATCATAGAAAAATCCGGTGGAATAGGGCCGGTGGCTGACTTTTTCTACTTCTCGGAGCCAGAGGGGGTCCGGCTCCTGTCCGGCGAGGGCCGCATCTAAGACTTTGCGGTAGGCGTTGGTCACCACGGCGGCGTAATAGAAACTTTTGGCCCGGCCCTCAATCTTCAAGCTGTCTACCCCGGCGGAGATCAAATCCGGCAGGTGGCGGATCATAGAGAGGTCACGGGCGTTTAGGATATGTGTCCCGCCGTCCTCGGTGATCTGCATGTATTCACCGGGGCGGGACTCCTCTACCAGATGGTATTTCCAGCGGCAGGATTGGACACAGTTGCCCTGGTTGGCGTCTCTGCCCGCCATGTATTGACTTAATAAGCACCGGCCGGAAAAAGAGACGCACATGGCCCCGTGGATAAAGACTTCCGTCTCCAACCCCCGGGGCTTTTTTATGCACAATTCGGCGATCTCCGAGAGGCTCATCTCCCGGGCCAGGATCACCCGGGCAGCCCCCAGATCGTGCCAGGCCCGGGCGCTCTCTACGTTTAAAATCCCCGCCTGGGTGCTGATGTGCCGGGGGATCTTGGGCGCATAGCGGCCCGCCATGGTGAACAGGCCCAAATCCGCCGTGATTAGGGCGTCGATCCCGATCTCCTGGGCCAGGGCGAAATAGTCCGGCAACTCCGAAAGATCGGCGTTGCGGGGGATGATATTACAGGTCAGGTAGACCCGCACTCCCCGGTCATGGGCCAGGGCCACAGCAGTGCGGAGGCCCGTCTCGTCGAAATTGCCCGACGCTGTCCGCATCCCGAACCGCTGGCCCGCCAGATACACGGCGTCGGCCCCGTAGCGGAGGGCGTATTGGAGCCGCTCCAAATCCCCGGCGGGGGCCAGGAGCTCCGGTCGGTTAGAACCGGCCATAGTGGGCGAAGTTCGGCGTCTGTTGGAAGGCCAGGTGCCGCTCGTAGTTGGGGAAGAACTCGTGGTGGCCGTCTATATGCAGCGCATAGAACAGGAAGTTGGTGTTTGCCGGCTGGAGGGCCGCCAAAATGGATGCCACACCGGGGTTCCCGATGGGGCCGTAGGGCAGGCCGTCTACCACGTAGGTGTTATAGGGGCTGTCGATCCAGCGGTCGTCGGCGTGGAGCACTTCCCGCCTGTCATCGCCCAGAATATACTGGATAGTGGCGTCGATCTGGAGCATCATGGGGACGTTGAGGCGGTTGTGGATGACGGAGGAGATGGTAGGTGCCTCTTCCACAGACGCCATCTCTTTTTCGATCATAGCGGCGATGTTGATAATCTCGTGGAGGGTGAACTCGCTTTCTTCAACCAGGTCATAGATATCGTTTTGCACCATCCGGGTGTTGAAGTTCTGGAGCATCCGGGCTATGACCCGGACGGGATCTTGCCGCAGGTAGAAAATATAGGTGTCGGGGAAGAGGTAGCCCTCCAGGCGGTTCATAGTGCCTATGGGGATATCTTGTAAAAATTCAAAGTCAAAATGGTCGCCTGCGGCGGCCTCTTCCAGCGCTTCAATGGTAGAGACGCCGTTGTATTCCAAAATCTGAAAGATTTCCCGCATGGTTCGGCCCTCGGGAATCATAACTCTCTGTTCAATCAGTTCCCCCGTCCTCTGGTTGAGGCGGTTGATGATAGCCCGATAGTCTGCAACGGTCAACTGGTATTGACCGGGCTGGATCCGATCCTCGGCGTTGGAGAGATTGACGAACTGGATGAATAGCCACTGGATGTTGATGGCCCCGACGGCGTAGAGCTCCTCGGCCACGTCTTCGATGGTAAAGTTCTCCGGGATAATGACCTCCACAATGGTCTCTTCTTTGGTCAATGCCAGGACATCGTCCGCCACCATCCAGGCCAAAGAGGCCAGAATAATGCTGACACTGAGAATCACGGCGGCGTACATGAGTCCGCCCATGAGCCCTGTCCGCCTCCGGCGGGCGAACTCAATGGTTGGTTCCTCGCCTTTTGGCGGCCTGTCGTCCTCGTCTTCGTCGTATACGTCGTCCCCGTGATCGTCATATGTCGGTTCGTCACCGCTGTCCCTGTCTGCGTCGTCCTCGTTCTCTCTGTCCTCCATATCGAAGACGCTTTCATCAACCTGGAAGCCGTCGCCCCCATCTCCGCCATTGGGATTAGAGGTGCCGTTTTGACGGCCGTTGGTATAGGCGGACACGTCCCGCACTTCGGGCGGGATCACGTTGGTGTCAGAGACGGGCGGCCGGAGCAGCTTATAGTCCTCGTCCGTGGCAAAAAAAGCCTCGTCGATGTGAAAGGTGTCGGCGTTTTCGATGGGATCATCCAAGGGCGGCGACACGCCCACATCGTCTAAGCTGTCTTCAAATATCTCTTTCCAAAAATCGTGTTTGTCAGACATGTCGTTTACTCCTTGGGGATTTCTTCGAATCCGGCACACCGGATGTTGGGGCTGTGTAACCTCTCATACGCCCTCTGCATAGGATACCACAGAAGGCAGAAAACCGAAAGGTTTTCCGGCCGATCCACAAAAGATAGGGCTCTTTGTCCAAATGGGACTTCACTGCGCAGACAAAGAGGGGCAAAACATACGGAACGTTAAACTATTACTATACTACAGCCGATGCGCAGCGGCGGAATGGAGTACATTATGTTTTGTGGATCTGGTTTTGGCGGTGGTCAATGCTGGTGGATCATTATCATCATCCTCATCCTTTGTTGCTGCTGCGGCGGCAACAACTTTGGCGGCGGCTTCGGCGGCTGCGGCTGCGATAGAGGCGGCTGCTGCTAGTTGACACGTCCGCAGTTGCGGGGTTACGGAGTTCAATTTTTGAACTCCGTAATCTCTTTTTCCGTCACCAGAATCGACACCGGGTAATCGTGGGGTTCCCTGGGGACTGCGGGCAGTGAGGCGATGCGCCGGCAGAGACCGATGGACACACCGGATAGCTTTGGCAAAAACCGATCATAGTATCCGCCGCCTTGGCCCAGGCGATAGCCCTGCTCATCAAAGGCGAGCCCCGGTATGACAGCCAGGTCAATGGTCTCCGGCGATACAGCGGGGATGTCCGCATCCGGCTGGGGGATATCGAAAAAAGTGTCTGTGAGGGCGCTCAAATCCGATACGGCCACGGGCTCCATGATGCCGCCCGGTTGACACCGGGGCAGGCAGAGGGTTTTGCCCCATTGTAAACTCTGTTCTAATATGGAATGGGTGTCAATTTCAGTACCCACGCTGAAAAAGCAAAATATCGTATCCGCTGTTTGGAATGCGGGGAATGCCAAGACACGTTGGGCGATTGCACGGTCTATCTCCCGGCGCATATCCGCCGGAATACCCGCCGCCTGTCTGCGCAATGCGAGGCGCAGAGCGGTTTTCTCTTCAGCGATCATAGCCAGAGGACAAGATATTTAAAATCTCCCGGTGAATCTCTTCTTCCGGGCGCATTACGCCGTTTGCGGCACATGGGACGGGATGCCAGCCAAAAAAGTCCGTTGCGGCCCGGGCCGTTTCGCAGCAGCGCTTGAGATACGCCTCCCCGGCCTCGTGGATGTCCGCCTGGGTATTGGTCTCGATTTGGCGTATACGCATATTCTCCAGGGCGATTTCTATGGGGATATCCATATATAGGACGAGATCCGGCCGTGGAAGTTCCATTAAATCGTGCTCGAATTCGTCCAGCCAGCGGAAAAATTGGAGCCGATCCGCCGCCGGAACCTTGGCCCCCTGGTGGACCATGTTTGACGTGGTGTAGCGGTCCGCCAGAATCGTGGCCCCGGACTTGTACGCATCGCCCCAGACCCGGTTGTACGAGGCGTAGCGATCCACCGCATAGAACGTAGAGGCCGCATAGGGGTTTACAGCGTCGGGGTCGGCGCCGAATGCGCCGTCTAAATACATGCGCAGCAGGGCCGAGCTGGGTTTGTCGTACTGGGGGAAGACCAGGCGGGTGTAGGGGGTACCCGCCTGATCCATATGGGCGGCAAGGCGGCGGAACTGGGTGCTCTTGCCGCTGCCGTCGATGCCTTCGAATACAATTAGGGGCATGGGTTATAACCATTTCTTTCGTCAGACTTTTGTACACTCGCTTTGAAAGGGGGCGTTGGGGGCGGTGGTGCTACCCCCGGCGGATTCTCTGGCCGATTACGGCGAATAAAAACAGGGGGAGCCGCATCATCCGGCCGATGCGCCGGGGTTCTTTACAGAGCCGGTAAAACCACTCCAGTCCCAGCTTTTGAAATATCTCCGGCGCCCGCTTCACCGTGCCGGAGAATACGTCCAGCACACCGCCGAGCCCCGCCATGAGACCCACGTCTAAATCGTTTTGATGTTTTGCCATCCACTGTTCCTGACGGGGTGCGCCCAGACAGACCAGGAGAAGATCCGGCTTTGCGGCCCGGATCGCCGCAATTGCCGGCGTATCGTCGGAGTAGCCGTCGGCAGTGCCGGCGATCCGTAGACCGGGATATCGGGTCAGAAGAGAGTCTCCCGCCTGTTCTGCAATGCCGGGTTTTGCGCCGTAGAGAAAGACCGACTGCCCCTGCCGGGCCATTTCAGCCAGCAGATGGGTCACAAAGTCGATCCCCGGGAGCCGGGCGGCCAAAGGGCGGCCCAAAATCTTCGCCCCCAGGGTGATGCCCACCCCGTCGGGGAGTACCAGGGCCGCCTGATCGACAATCTGGCCCAGAGATTGATCCTTCCGGCAGAGCCAGACGATTTCCGGGTTGGGGGTCACTATATAGCGCCCGCTGCGGGCGGCGATTTCCTCTAAGGCTCGGGCTGTGGCCTGTTCCATAGTCAGGCTGTCAAAGCCGACGCCTAATATATCAGTTCTCATTGTGTCGCCCCAAGTTTCTGAAAGGTATTGTTATTGTACCATAAAAAAGTTAAAATTGCAACTCCCCCAACCATTGCAAAATCAAGAGTTTTCAGACTGTCAACCTGCCAAGCACCCTGTAAAAAAGGACACATTAGATACAAGCTAGTAACACATAAACCGTACAGATTTTTCAGTTTCAAAAGCAATAGATATGCCCGCTATACAAGGAATTTGGTATGTATGGCGGGTATTTATTATGCATGAATTGAACTGTCCGCAAAGGGACAGACATGCGCACATATAGTAACATTCAGATGCATGTAGAAAAAGAAAACCCCTCCAATCCATAGCTCTAGTCGGGAAAAATGAGATGGGAAAGTGCACAAAATTGTTGGATAAAAAATAGGAAAAACATAGAAAATAAAGCGCAAAATGGGCGACTTTCTGCATCGAGCGAATGGTGTTATGGGATTCACTCAAGAACCTTGTAAAATCAATGTGTTCACCATCCAGTCAAGCTACAGTGCTTACAAAGTCCAACGGGTTTTGAGTGAGGATTTCCATCTACATTTCATAAAAAGGGAATACTACCACTTATCCAATTAAGTCTATAAACAACAAAAAACCGTCACACTCGTGGCGGTTTGATTTTCGCAAAGTATATACCTTTGCGAAAGGT
>Ga0123355_10005986_pt1 | contig 17935 bp, 16 predicted proteins | sample TergutEmb28metaG_3_FD_89872 | JGI IMG/M metagenome (GOLD analysis project Ga0123355, IMG submission 89872) | Embiratermes neotenicus P1 segment gut microbial communities from Petit-Saut dam, French Guiana - Emb289 P1 | ecosystem: Host-associated > Arthropoda: Insects > Digestive system > Gut ... | reverse complement strand
CCGCAAACGTCGGCTACCGTCCACGTTTTGAAGACCAACTTGCCGCAATGATTCCAATGGGTTCATGGTATATTGGCGAACTTGCATAACGCGCAACATTTAACTGGGGTATTGCACCAATGCCACAACGCACTGGCGCAACTCAAGTTGCAACCCTTGGTAATGTAGTACCAATAGGCGTTGGAGTAAATGCGGCTCATCCAGAAGAAGCTATGAGATTTATCCAATTTGCAACAGGCGAAGCTGGCGCACTTATTCTTGCGGAAATTGGCGTACCTGCGGCGTATTCCAGCCCTGCTGTTACCGAAGCTTTTTTTGCAATGCCTGGTATGCCTCAAGACGAATTGTCAATGCGTGCATTTAACCCAGATGTTGTTGTTAGAGAATGGCCAATTCACCCACACAGCGGTATTGCCGCAAGCATTTTGGGCGAAGAACATCAACTTATTCTTATTAGAGACAACTCTGTAGCAGATGGCCTTGAAAGAATGAGAACCCGTGTAGCTTCAGAACTCAATCGTTAGTAACAAAAGGGTCTGTTTCAATACAGCCCCTTTTTTATAGCAACAGGAGGAAAATCTCATGAAATCTTTGCAAACCAGAAACATGTTAATTGCATTAACATTTATTTTGCCCAATTTTATTGGATTTGCGGTTTTTACGCTTATTCCGGTTATATCTTCATTTGTGTTGGCCTTTATGGAATGGAATGCGTTTGCAACTCCGAGGTTTGTAGGTTTTGCCAATTTCCAGCGTATGGCAACAGATGAAAGCCTTCATATAGCTATAAGCAACACGTTTTGGTATACGATTGGTACAGTTCCGCTTACGCTTATTGCCGCATTGGGGCTTGCTCTTTTGCTTAATAAAGCAGTAAGAGGCATGGGCTTTTTTAGGACTGCAATATTTTTTCCATTTATTACGTCAATGGTGGCGGTTGCGTTTGTATGGAGCATGATTCTTCATCCAATTTTCGGCCCTGTTAATAACATGCTACGTAGTTTGGGCATGGAAAGTCCACCAACTTGGTTAGCCTCAACAACTTGGGCATTGCCTGCAATAATGCTTGCCAGCGTGTGGCGTTTTGTTGGTTATTATATGGTTATTTATTTGGCTGGGTTGCAGTCTATTCCACGTACACTATATGAAGCGGCAGAAATTGACGGGGCAAATAGCTTTAGAAAATTTATTTATGTCACCCTTCCAATGCTTAAACCAACCACATTTTTTGTAACAATCATGCTTACGATAAATACACTGCGTGTTTTTGATTTGGTTCAAGTTATGACAAATGGCGGGCCAGGGCGAGCCACAACTGTTTTAGTCCATCAGCTTTACAATGCGGCATTTGTACGATTCGATTTTGGTTATGCCTCAGCAATAGCACTTATACTTTTTGCAATCACAATAACAATCACGATAATACAGTTTCAACTTGGCAAAAAATACTCTGTGGATTAAGGGGGGGACTAACGTGAAAACGAGAAAGACAATAACAACAGTTGTTTTATATGCAGGACTTATTGCATTATCTGTTGTTATGCTTATGCCCTTTGCATGGATGCTTAGTTCTTCACTTAAAACAGATTTAGAAGTATTTCTTTTTCCAGTGCAATGGATACCAAGCAATCCGCAGTGGTCAAACTATACAAATATTTGGAACATAATTCCGCTGGCTACTTTTTTTAGAAACACAGCTACTTTAACGATTGTAATCACGTTTTTTACTGTAATAACCTCAAGTTTTGCCGCATATGGCTTTTCTCGCATTACTTGGAAAGGGCGCGATGTGCTTTTTCTGGCATATGTTGCAACAATTGCGGTACCTTGGCAATCGTTTATGGTTCCGCAGTTTATAATGATGCGCAACTTGGGTTTGGTTGACACTTTGTGGGCACTTATTCTTTTGCAATCGTTCAGTGCCATGGGGGTATTTCTTATGCGGCAGTTTTACATGAGTATACCAGAGGAACTAAGCGAAGCGGCAAGAATAGATGGTTTAAGCGAATACGGAATTTACGCCCGAATTATTCTACCACTTACAAAACCAGCCATTGCAACCTTGGTTATTTTAACGGCTACATTTATTTGGAATGACTTTATGGGGCCGCTTATTTACCTAAGCTCCCAGCAAAATATGACTGTGCAGGTTGGACTTAGAATGTTTGTAGGTACTCATAGTTCTTTGTACTCGTATATCATGGCAGGCTCTGTACTTTCGATTTTGCCACTTGCATTAATTTTCTTCTTTGCACAAAAATATTTTATTGAGGGTATTGCTACAACAGGCGTTAAAGGATAAAGATGTTGAAGTTACACATATAACAATCGTTACTCCAGATTCGGCCATATGAACAACTTTGCTATGGTTAAAAACAGTTTGGAGAAAAACTTGGTTCAATGAATAAATTAGGGTGCATAAATTTCCGCTTCAATTCATAATATGATTAATCTGACAGTAAAGGAATGAAGCGAGCAATGAAAAAGGTATTGGCAATCGTACTAGCACTTACTATGTCTTTATCCACAGTTGTTGTCTTGGAGACAAATGTACAAGTAGAACAAGTACAAGATACGCAGGAAATCAAACCTCTATTTGGTTTGCCTTTCGTGGTAAGAGGATAGACATTAATATCACCTATATTGTGATGCCGAATGTTTCTTCAACATAATTTTTCATGATTGTGAGTTCGGTAAAACGCTTTACAGCTTTAACGATGGCATAAGTTTCTTCTAGTTGAACTATGCCTTCGTTTTTTTTATCCAAGCCGAACAAGCAACAGGCTCTATTAAACATAAACATTGGGTGAAAGTGGGAATTTTCATGTTTCACACAAAACTCAATTCCTTTTTCGCAAATAGACAAACAATCTTCATATCGTTTTAAGATTCCAAGAATGTTTGATAAGTTAAACAAGATGTGCATATATGTTTTAGACTTTTCCTCCTCATCAATATAGCCACCATCCAAGCATGTCTTTAATTGAAACAACATCTTCGCACATCTATCAGCTGATGTTTTAGCTTGTGCAACAGCAATTTGATTAATCAATAAAATTTCATCATAAAAGAGCGTGTAAGAAGCTATTTTTTCTCCATCAAAGTCAGGTTTGGTTATCAAAATTCCTTTCATCGAATAATCAAGCATAGATTCGTAATCACCGTGATAAAACGCTATGGTTGCCTTGACCCTAAAAAGTAATTGTCTATTTAATTTTTCGTTATAGAAACTCTCATTTTGTTCTAGCTCATTAACTAGAGATTCGATAGTCTTATAATTTTCATCCGTTTCTTCTCTCAATAAAAATTTTAAGTCATTTCGAATTTTCAAAGTATATGTATCTTCAAGTGTCATTGCGTATCTCACAAAATAACTACGTGGTTCTTCGCCCAGTCTTTGTAAAAACTTCTCAAACCTGCTCCAAGAGGGTTGGCGGTATCCATTTTCATATCTCCAATATTCGTCTCTTAAACATATCTTATCGTAAACTGCTTTTGGTTTTATATTTTTTGATTCACGCAATTTTTTCAATTCTTTACCCAGTTCAAATATGTTTTTAGCCATTTACAGAACTCCTTTGTTTAAGATTAAATATTTTTATATTATCGCTAAGTATGACTAAGTTGTAACAATCTAAACAGTAGTAGCTTTCTGTGTTGGTTTTGAATCGCCATTACTACTCTGTTTTCCCACATATAGCACAGCACATAATTTGAAATTAATTCATAATTAACATCAAACCATTTGCCATGCGGATTATATACCCAAATTTGAGCGGTGTCCATCCCCACTAGAGTACTTTTGTTTTCAAATTAACTACACGATGAAAAGCACCTCACAAATCTACATTACTTCAGAGGTAACGAACTCCAATAAAAAAATGGTACTCACCGAAATTAAAAATATTGACACAAAATATTTTGTTGCTCAAAAAGCTACTCAGTACATTAGAATGTTTGTCGATATTCATTACAGATTCATGATAAAGGTCAAGTTTTGGGGAATGAAGGGTTAGCAAAGTAGTTTTTTGAAATAATGGTCATAAAAAGAAACGTTGAGACAATTGCAAATGTTATGGCATTTCTACATTAGAACTTGCCTAAAAATAGTGTTGAGAGGAAGTTTTATATGAGTGACTCTAAAAAAAGTAATTCAAATATTTCAAATACCATTGTAGTGGAAATTGGTAAAGCTATTGTAAAATCTGTTGCTGGATATATCGCAGATGTCACGGCACCTCTTGACCATAGTAATACTCTTAGGGGGGATGCAAATAAACTATTGCCATTTCTAAACCTGAAAAATCCGTCGTTTTTTAGAGCCTATCTTGTATCACATATTTTTCACGATTGGAGATTTGGGACAGGCTTCTAATTGCTCATGTCCATTACCTTAGCCGTTGATATACATGGTGCAAGGTGCGAAATAATAATCGGAATAGCAATACCAAGGCATGGCTTTGTTATTTGTATCAATTATACTGGTGTCTGAGCGTAGCGAAAGGACTGTGGATTACTATGCCAAAAGTAATAGGGATTGGTGCGATTAATATTGATTTCAAGATCTCGAATGAAAGAAATCAGAATAACAACTTTGAACGTATTGAAGTACTTGGCGTTCATGCCTCTGATGTTGAAGAAAAACTCAATGAAGCGATTTATAGTGGTAAACAAGTAAGGGCTAGTCTTGGTGGTGCAGCACTTTGGACGATTAAGACACTTGGACTTATAGACCCTTCAATTCAATATTCATATGTTGGCGTTTATGGGAAAGATAGAAAATTTGAAAAACTGGTTGGATATATAGAAGAGGAAATGAGTCTCACTAGATCCAAACTTAGGGATGAACACTTCTTCTTCACTGACGAGGGTGCCCCAGGGCGAGGCGTGGATGATGTTAGCCAAAATAGACTTGAGATTTGTCCATATGTGAATGATATGCTTGCCGAAAAAATTCGTGAAAAAGAAGAACAACTGAAAACGGATCAAAATACTGAGCCTTTTATCAATTATCTAGCAGAGGCGCAGTGGATTCATTTTTCATCACTCTGTAGGATCGAGGATTTTGAAAGTATATTATATCAAATTGAAAAGGCAAAGGAAAAGAACCCTGAACTTAAACTAAGCGTAGACATAGGTTATGACTACACAGTGAAACAATCACTAGAGTTTCACACTCGAATATTCAAAACGGCCGATGTGATTGTTCTTACGCAAAAGGAAGCCGAAAATATTGCTTGCAATCGCCGTCATCTCAAGCAAACAAAAGAACTATTAGATTGGGTTGAATTTACAAAAGAATTCAGAGGTTATCTGGATGCACTTGGAGCAACAGGGGATAAAGCTGTGTATATTATGAATAATATTACGCACTATGGTGTGATATCATATGGTTCACATAGTTTTTCACATGAGTATGATGTTTTGTATCCACTTGACGAAAAGGCTCAAGATGCACGTGGCTCTGGAAGTACTTTTACTGCTGCAATAATTGCAAATCATTTTAAACCCGAAACTCATAATTCGGTTGATTGTATAAAGTTCGCAGCGTATATGGCTATCATTCGCAAAAAAAGTGGTGCTGCTTTTATCAGCGAACTTGGAAGAGCAGTTGGTGAATATCGCCAGAAAGATGGGGAAGTTGACCATTTGCACATTGTGGAAGATCCGATAAGATCAATCTTTTTCAGTTTTTCTTCACGAGATTGCAAAATTTCCGATAAATTATATGAATTATTGATTGATTTAGGGTTGAAAGAGACAGATATATTTTATTCTAACAACCCAGATGAAATTGCTCCTGCAACGAGTTTTGTTAAGGAAATTAAAGAAGAGATTTCCTCTAAACCACTTTTTCTAGTTTTGAATTCAGAGAATTATAAAAACAGCCAAATGTGCATCATCGAACTAGGTGCTGCATGGATCGTTGGTTCTAAGATATTTCCTTTACTGTCTCCCGTGCTTCCAGGATACAAACCTCTTCCGACTATTATTAGTGAAATAAATGGTTGCGATTTGTATGTAGAATCGCGTGTTCTTTGGCTTGTTAACTCTTTACGAAAATTTGTCGGGTATCCGTCGCTCGGGGATAAGCTTGACGAAATCGACGCTCTAAGCAAATTAAGAATAGAGAAATTCGCTAGCGAGAATAAACTTTGATAATCTATAAAATTTTGCAAGAAGAAAGGATATTATCTGTTATGGAAACGTTGCAAATCAATCGCTGGGGAGGTCAAAACTCTCATTTGCTTTCGATACCAGGAAAAGAGATTAATAGCGATAATTTTGAGTTGGCAATCGCTATTTCACAAGTTATGGAAGATTTTTTTCGCTCCAACTATTGGGGTCACGGTATTGGTGGTCTTTCTGCTTGCCAAATTGCGCAAAATAGAGACGAAGCTTTAAGTTTAATTCTTTTGAATGAATATGGTTCTATTCGCATTCTTGCCAATCCTCAAATCGCTGAACAATCCTCCCTAAAAGTTATTGCACGAATAGGATGTTTTAGTGCCGCTAACGATGAAAAAGCACTTCAAGCAGTTCCGCAGTGGATGCAGATTCAATATTTAGACCTACAAACGAAAAGTACAGAAAGTATACGATTGAACTATCCTGTTACTAATGTTGCGTGGCATGAAATGGGTCATTTACGCGGTGCTTCTTACGAAGAAGATGTATTACCAGGAACGCGAACGGCTACCCTTGATGATTTTGAACAATTAAATGCACATACTGCTGAAGAACAGTTTAAGGTTTTGTTGGGCAATCATCTGTTATCAAAAATTTACAATGGTAGCGAGATTATTTATTCTTCAAAAATGGTTGAGCAATTCATTTTGGATGGTATTGAACTGACAATAAGTCGGTAAAATATTTGATGACTTGAAAACTAACAATTCGGGCGGCAAGGAGTTATTTCGCGCTTCTGTATAAATTAAAAAGAGAGGCGAAGTTATCGTATGGATAATAATAGTGTCGTGATTATCTGCATTACTGGGTATTCTGGAAGTGGAAAGTCAAGAGCGTCTAATATTTTGGAAAATATCTTGCCAAATGCGTATTGTATTCATTGTGATGAGTATCTCCCAGATTATCTTATCCAGTTCTCGAAAGAAACTGAAAGAATATTTAGAGAGCCTGTTATGACGAACGATGGTCTCAGTTATTTTAGCCAATTTGAACAAAAATTAACTGCGGAAGTGTGGAAAGAATTCTACGACATCTTTCACCCATTTGTAAATGTTAAAGTAGTTGAAGATATTAATACGATTGTTTTAGAACATAGAATACTTTTCATGATTGTTGAATATATGGCACTTCCTTCACTTGATATTTGGGAACGAGCAGACTGTAAATTGCTTGTTCGAACTGACAATCACGAATTACAACTTGATTTACTCAGTAAACGTAAAGATTTTAGTTGCAATAAAAAAACTGCTGAAAATCGTCATTTTGCTGTAAAGGAATACATTGAGGGAGTTGCAGAGTGCGTTGATTACACAGTTAGTAATAATTATGACGAGAACTTCGATTATGAAATAAAAAATATCGCATCACAAATCATGAAAATATATGGTGTAAATTGATGTTGTCGAAAAATTCTAGGCATTTTTCCACAAGTATCTGTCAACAAGCCATCGGCAACATAAACCTCAGACGATGTGAATTTATTAGTTTTATTTTACTAAAAAAATTAAGGAGGAAAGTGTTATGACTGGAGTAAAATTGGATGTAATCGGTATTGGCGCACTTAACTTCGATTTTATGTTTGAAATTGAGCTTGAAAGCAGAAGCGAACAGGAGGGTGGAACTGAGTTCCTTGACTCTGATGCTGAAACAAGGGTGAAAGAAAAATTTTCAAAAGTACAAGAACACCCCCTTTATACTAAATCTTGTAAATTTCAATATGGGGGAGCCGCTTTTGGAGCAATGCGCGCCGCTCATGGGGTATCAATTCTTGAAAAACATAAAAAATCTTTACGGATAGGATACGTCGGGGTTTATGGAGAAATGCACTCACCTTTTTCTGATATGTTAAGTGATTGCAGTAATGTTAATGGGGCGATAAAACAGTCGATGGAATTTTTGGATCCTGATGAAGGTAAAACTTTTTTGTTCCATGACAAGGGGCAAAATGGAGTTGGTTATTTTCCGGTTTCATCAGTAGATGGAAAAAGATTCAAGAGACGAAAAGGAGATTTACTTACTAGCGAGATTAGTCAAGGTGTGAATAAAACCTTGCAACAACGGATTGAAGAAAAAGAGATAGAACTTGGAAAAGGTTCATTTTCACGTTATTTATCAAGTGCAGAATGGATACACATATCTTCCCTCGTTGAAGTTGAGCAGTTCATGTGGCTAATTGGAAGGATAAAGGAAGCAAAGGAAAATAACGCTGAGTTAATCGTAAGTATGGATCCGGGTTCCACTTATATGAGCGAAAATGTGGAAGAAATGAAACTCGCTTATAAAGTTTGCGATTTCATATTCTTAAGCGGGTATGAAGTCACGTACTTTGATGATATTTTTAAGAGCATAAACTTACTACCTGGGTCTTCTAAGGTTCTCGACTTCAATATCAAGGAGTATATTGGAGACGGGTTGCATTGCACTTTTATTGCTCCTGACTCAGAAGATAGAGTTCATAAATATAAAGCTCTTAAAATAAAGGATAACACAGCTAATGTTGAAATAATACAGCGTAAAGTTTATGAAGTTGTTAATGATACTGGTTCTGGTAGTGCATTTGCTGGTGGGTTCATCCTAGCAAATGTAAATCTTGGTTTGGGTTTAGAAGCAGCCATCAGTTTAGGCAACTTAGCAGAAGGTTTGAGGTTGGTTTCAGATGAATATCCATATGAGACCGTAGATTTGAAAACGGGCAAACCAACTGCTCTTGAAAAGGTACTTAGTGATACAAGAGAAATATTAGATATCAAGACCATGAGGGGGATAGGGATGCCATTTCATATTAGATTCTTTTTAGCAAGACCTTTTAACGGAAAATATGATGTATTTGAAAGAGCAGTGCGTTCGGTTTTAGAAGATGCCCCATTTTTCTTTGAAGTCCGAACAGCACTCGATTATGTGCATCGACCTGGATTATTTGATAATATTAAGGAACACATTACGACATCACATGGAGTCATTGCTGAGGTCAGTGAACTCAACGCAAATGTAATGTTAGAAGTAGGGGCAACACTCGCAGGATCAGATGATCGCCCACTCTTCATAGTGCGTGATAAAAACTATAGTAATAAAGTAGCGGTTGATTTTGCTCACAAGCTAAGGATTGAGTATGACTCACCTAGTTATAACTCGCCTAGTTCAGAGTCATTTGAAATTGATTATGAATTAGTTAGAAAGGCAATAATGAAAAAGTTCTTTGAGGATAGTAACAAGGAAGGACGGATAATAGATAAACTACTAGTTTCCCTTGTTAACGATAGGAAAAAGAAAAAAGCGAGTTTCTTATCAAAGAATTTGCTTCAAAACGTGGCAATAATGGAAAAAATTGATTGGCTTAAAGATGAAGACATTATTGCAAAATTGACGTCAAAACACACGTTAATTGAAGAACTATTAAAAGATAGTGAGTTGAACGATATAACAAATAGCAACAAGAAAACTGAACGATTAAAACAGGCATTAGTAGACCTGATTGAAAAATAGGGTAGGTAAAGCTTCTGGTAGATAAAATTCTACCAGAAGCCCTACGATGCGTCCTCAAAAATCCGTTAAAACATACATTGCTAAATGTGTCAATTAGATGCTTGCCGTTACTGTGAAGGGTGGGATAAGCTTTCTTCAGCATTTTCAAAAACAATAGATTTTTAATGCGATGTGCTTTTATAGCTATGTCTGTTGTTGGAGTAATATCTTCATTTATGACGGTTGTAGGGTTTTCATTAGAGGATATTTTTTGTAATATTGACTGGAAATTACGGTTAGGTATTCTCGTCTTATTTTATCTAACTTTGTTTTTGATTATTGTGGTTTTATATATCTGTGTCATGAGCAAAGGTATTTCCGTCAAAATTCGTGGTATAACTGTTAAAATCAAGCATGGTAATATTTTCTTCGCCGATGGATGGAGAATGATTCCATGTAATGGTTATTATGATACAGATGATATAACGATACATTCGTTAAATAATCAGTTTTTGGATAAAATTAAATACAACAAACACACCTCGGAAAAACTAAACAACGTGATACGCGATAAGGATAGGTGTAATAACAAAAAAGCTGCAAAAATTGAATTTCCTTTAGGGCATATCAAAACATATGAACACGGTAATGATGGATATTACATGCTTTTGTCATTCGCTAGATTTGATGCTCGCGAGAAAAGAGAGCATTTAAGTTGGAGTCAATATGAAGAATGTTTGAAAAAAATGTGGTGCGAAATTAGCCGTACTTATATTGATAAACCAGTGTTTTTGCCTTTGATTGGTAATGGTATAACTAGATTCACTGATAGGTCTGAAAAACCTAAGCCCGAGGAACTGCTCCATTGTATTTTATACACATTATGCACTAGCGATATTCAGTTAAACAAACCAATAACCATTTTATTGAAAAAAGATCTTATGCAAAAGATGGATATTTATAATTTTAGAGGGATTTTTTAGGGGAGTATTTTTATTGTGATTTCAGTTGCAAATTGCCTTCAATGCCAGTTTTTATGCAGACTTCCTAGTTATCTAATTCTCTAGTTTGGGGGAACTCAAAATAATAACCTAGCAATGGAATAAAACTTAATAGCACAAAAAGAAGAGGGGGGATGTTATTTTCTAACATCCCCTGGTGTTTTTCCTGTCATTTTTTTGTATATTCTATAAAAATAACTCACACTTTCGATACCCACCATACCCGATATTTCATCTACGCTATGTTTTGTATTGGAAAGTAACTCTGTTGCTCTTATGATTCTTTTTTGCAAGACAAAGTCTGAAAAATTCAACCCAAGTTCTTTGCTAAACAGACGGCTAAAATAACTACTATTCATATTTACATGTTTTGACACAGCTTTACAGCTTATATTTGCGGCAATATTTTTATCAATATATTCTATTGCCTTCAAAATTTCCGGGTTTGTTGTATTGTATTTTAGTTTTGCTAATTTTTCTGCTATAACTTGTACTGTATCCAAAAAATAATGACTACCATGCTTCAACTGAAGGGAAGTTACACTAATCCCATAGGAATCGGGCATGGCCATTGCAAGTTCAATAAGCAACTTACTAAGCATTGCCTTAAATGGCGCGGGATGATATTTCTCACCCGCGTTTTTTATTAGTTCTTTAGATGAATCAATAAGCAAAAAACTATCGCCATTTTTTACAGCGTTTTTTAAGATTGGAGCATATGATTCATATAGATTATTTATTTCTGTTAACTGATACGATTGTTCCAAACCAAAAAAATCTTGCAATTGCTTTGTTTCATTGTCTATGGTTTCTTTTATTTTTGTGATTATTTGCACTAGCATTTCTTCGGTTAATGTGTGTTTTAGCAAGTATTCATTTGCATGAAGGCGCATAGCCTCTCTTGCATATTCAAATTCTTCATGACAGCTTATTATTACACTTTTGATTTTTGGGTTTGCTTTTTTTGCATGGCTTATTAGTTCAAGCCCACCCATGCCCGGCATGGTGATGTCTGTAATAATAAGGTCCAGTTGAAGTTTTTCAAGCAAATTCAAGGCCGCAGTGCCGTTTCGTGCTGAGCCTACGATTGTAAAACCAAATGATTCCCAGTCTATTACATTTTTCAGTCCTTCAAGCATTTCAATATCATCTTCTACTAGAATTGTTCTAATCATATCCGCACCTCGCTCTTTGGCGGAAGAATCAAGCACACTGTTGTACCTTGTCCAAGCTCACTTTCTATTTTTAGCCCATATTCCGCGCCGTAGTTTAATTTGATGCGTTCATTTACATTTTCAACACCAATACCTGAGAATTTTTGCCCTTTTCGGGGTTTACTTTTGTCTATACCGCCACCGTTATCTCGAATGGTAATACATACGTTGTCTTCAGTCTTTTTTGCAGTTACGGTTATTTTTCCTTTTTCAATACTATCGTTAAGCCCATGAATCAAGGAGTTTTCAACTAGGGGTTGTAAAAGCAGTTTTGGAATTTGATATGATTTAAGCTCATGGGGAATATCTGTACTAAAGGCAAAATCCTTTTCTTGACTCATTTGAAAAATGGCCACATAGTGGAATAAATTTGCAACTTCTGTTTCAAGAGAAATAAATTCACTTCCATTTACTATTGTCATTCTAAGCAAATTTGAAAGGGCAAGTGTCATGTCTGCCGCTTTTTTATTGCGCTTATTAAACGCCGCCCAGCGTATGCAGTTTAGCGTGTTAAATAAAAAATGTGGGCTGATTTGCGCTTGCAGTGCTTTGAGTTCTGCCTCACGCTTTGCGCGTGCATCTTCCATAAACCGTTTTTCAAGCGGCTTTGATATTCCTTTGGCAATAAAGGCCGCAACCACAGCAAACGCTGACATGGACAAAATAATGATAGCAAGCAAATTGTATCGTGCTACATTAAGTTCGTTTGCAATAACATCATAATATTTTATATCAACAATTTGCCAATTTCTAAGCGGAACATGGCTGATTAACATATTTGAGTCTTGGTTTATGGTATCAAAATAAACCCCAAGTAAATCCTGCCTTGTGGAAGAAATAATGCGGTTATTTTCATCCAAAATAATGCGCGTTTGCAAATTGTCTGCCGACAATAAGTTTGCAATGGACTGTTCTGGTATGCTAATAAGAAAAGCACCCTGCCAAGTATTTGTAATTGGGTCAATAATATTTTTGCCAACTGTCCAGACATAGGGCAAATTTCGGCTGTCTATAGATACATAGTTTGGCTCAAAAATAGTCCAAATCCTATTTATTTCGCCATCCATATATCTAAAATAACTTTCCGAAAATTGCCCCGTATATGTCCAGTTTATAAATTGCTGATTGTTAGTGATTATCGTGATATAAGCCCTTACTTCAATCATATTAAAGACGAGGTTATTGATAAAGCGATTGAAATAATTTATACGTTCAAGTTGTCTAAGCAATAGTTCATGTGGTTCCAGCCCATAGAAATTAAAGGCATCTCTTTCTGCCTCTATTAACATAAGCTGAACATCTTCGTTGTTGCTTACATACAGTGCCATAGAATACGTCCGCTGTAGCAATGTATCAATGCTATTTGCCACAAGTGTAAGCGAACTATCCGTTTCAGACATGATTTGATAAACAATCAAATCACTAACTGTGCGTTGGGCAATGTAAAAAGAAAACGTCTGCGGGATTATAACAACAAGTGCGAAGGTGATTAGAAGCTTCTTAAAGATTGATTTATTTTGAAACCAAACTCGCATAATAATCCTTCATAACATAATATGCTAACTTTTTATGTGATTTGTCGGGAGAAAGTAAACCTTTACGATTATAATATTTTTGGTGTACATGGGTGCGGCGTGGACAACGGAAGTCATAGAAAATCCATGGTGAAACACCACTCAAATAAGACGGCCCATTAGTAAATGCTTCAATTTGTTGTTCAAATACATAGAGCTGTTTGTCTTCAGTAAACATATCATCTTTTGTGCCACGCAGTTTTGGCATAGCACATGCACCAAATTCGCTTATTATTACTGGTTTTTGGGGGTCACTGTTTTCAAACACACGTTTAAGCTTAGTAAAGTCAGGCACATACCAGCCATAATATTCATTTATGCCAATAACATCTACATATTCGCAGAGTCTATCTTTAATTTTATATTCAAAATGGTCAACCAAGCAGGCGGCACTTACAAGCCTTGTGCTATCTAGTGCTTTTGCTTTTTTTGCCAAATTGCTCATAAAAACAAGACGGTCATCTGTATCCGCGTTTTCGTTGCCAACGCTCCAAATAATTACGCTTGCGCGGTTATAGTCACGTTTAATAAGTTCGGTTAGCTGATTTTCCGCATCTTGGTAGGTAGGCTGATGATTAAATTCTATTGCCCAATACACAGGAATTTCTTCCCACAATAATATCCCAACTTCATCAGCGATTTGTGCCGCTTTTTCCGTATGAGGATAATGGGCAAGGCGCATAAAATTGCAGTTCATTTCTTTTGCTAGGCGAAAGTTTTCGCGTATTTCGGCTTCAGTTATTGCCCTGCCATTTTCTACACTTTCTTCATGTGTACATATACCACGCAAGAAAATTTTATTGCCATTCAAAATCATATTTTCGCCTTCAGTTTTAATTTCGCGGAAGCCCACGCGGTCTTTTAAGCAGTCGTTTTCAAATGTCACATTAATGTCGTAAAGTTTTGGGTTGTCTACATCCCAAAGTTCTGGTGTAGCTTCAAATGTGATAGAGCCCTTGCCATCTTTTATATCAATATCCATGCTTACACCAAGCTCTTTAATGGAAAGTTTAGCAAAACCGCTTGATGCACCGTTTACAGAGACAGAGGCTGTAATTTTTTTGTAGTTTGAATTTGGTTCAAGTGCTATTTGAAAGTTTTGGATAAATGCCTTTGGCAAACGCAAAATTTCAACGTCGCGATGTATGCCGCCATAGTTGAACCAGTCTGTGTTTTCGCAAGGAACATTGGTGCGGCGGCGAGTATTGTTTACTGCAAGCAGTATACGGTTATCCTTTTTCAAAAGTTCTGTAACTTCAACAAAAAACGGTGTATCACCGCCTAGATGCGTACCTACAAATTGCTTATTTACAAAAACTACAGTTTGGTAATTGGACGCACCTATTTTAATAAAAACGCGATCTTCGCCATGGTTTATATAACTAAAAGTTCTGGTATACACGATTGTGCCTTCGTATAGTTTTAGCATTTCTTCTTGCAAGTTCCACACAGAGGGCACTTTTATTGTATCCCATGTATCAAAACTAAAGTCCATAGGATATGGCATACCTGCGTCGTTTTCATAGTTTTCTTCAAACCATTTTGCACGAAGACATGTATCATATTGGTCTACGGCATAGTTCCAAGAACCGCTTAGTGATTCCTTTGTACGCAAATAGTCTGTTATTACACTGTCTTGGATAAGCTTTGTTCTGTACTGTGCTTCAAAGCCTGCAAAATGGATATTTTCTTGGAAATTTCCTGCTGCGTTGTCCATAAGTTATCTCTCCTAATCTTTTAATATGCTACGTTGGCACAAATTTATTTATGAAAAATTTCATTACGAACACAAAGGCTTTAGGGTACAGCCCTTGAAATAATTTCATTGCCGTATCGAATCATATTTTCAATAGCTTCATCAAGTGAAATGCCACCAATGATAAATCTTTCACTTTCCGTCAAAAACATTGCAGTTATTTCGGCATCGTAAATAGGAATAGTCATGGGCGCGTTAAAATGCAAAGTAGGATTACTAAAAACTCTGTGCAAAGATTCAAGATGATAAAGTTCCTCCATATAAGGCGAATCTATAATCATGTTTATATTTGACACAATATCTGTATTATGCAGTGCAACAAGTCCGCCAGCACGAATAAACGCACCCTCTGTAGTGTAAAAACGAATAAATTTATACGCTTCTTGGGGATGGCGCGCACTTGTTGGGATACTAAGCATTTTTGTATCTGAAAATGTACGTCCGCAAACTCCTCCATGCGGCCATCTTGGAAGCGGCGCGAAAGCCACTTGAAAATCACGCGGCCAATTTTCAGTATCTTTTATTTCGGCAAGCATCCATGAACCGGTGGGAAGCATTGCAATATTCCCGCTCCAAAATTCATGACGGTATGACAGATTTCTGGTTCTTACGTCCATTAGCGGCATGGAGGTTCTGTCCACATTTTCCATTTCAAATCTAAATTGAAGCCAATCACGCAAGGCTGGGTTATTAAAAACCAAGCTCCCATCATCGTAAAATAGAGCATTGTCCATTTTTACAGAATACATCCCCATTAAGAAGTAGTTGTTCCAAGTATGAAAATAGGAACCGAACACATGGTTTTGGGTTAATGCTCTTGCGTATTCGCGATAGTCATACCATGTCCAATCAAGCGGCGGCACTGGTAATCCCGCATTTTCTAACATGCTTTTATTTAACATTACAAACCATGGTGTAATATCAATGGGCAAGCCATAATGGTTCCCGTTTATATATGAACTTACATTGTAAATTTCATCAAAAACTATACCTTCTGCCGCCATAAAACCGTCTAGTGGCATATACAAACCACGCCGCACCATGCGATTCATTCGCGCAACTGAAGATTCAATCATTACATCAACTTGTACATTTGCCAACAGAAGAAGCTCCATCATTTCTGTATATTCTACGTTGTTATTTTCAGCGGGATAGTTGATATTTACTCTTATATGCGGGTATCTTGCTTCAAATGCGTCAATAACGGCACGGTTTTGCTCTGCAAGAGAAAGTTCCCATGTAAAAAAATTTAGCTCTATTATCTCATCTTCAATTGCAATATGTGTAACATGGTTACGACATCCAGTTAATAAAAAAACACTCAAAAAAATAACAATTATAACTTGCTTTTTGCACATGATAACACAAACTCCCTTGCAAAGTATTCTACATGCTTTTTTATAGAATACAACATGTCTATTGATTACTTCTTTTTGTTCATTTCTTACAAATTAACAATTTGATGCTATCATTTTTTAGGGCAAGGTTCAAATTAATTTTTGTTTTTTATCATGATGGTTAGGAATGTCTGAAAAACAACTTAACGCGCTTTTCTATCGTGTTTTATGGATTTGTTTTACAATATTGACATTAATTGATATGTGTATTGACATCCAGCGTATTCTACAGTACACTGTTCCCATGAAACGTTCTTGGAAATTTTCATAGCAAGCTTAGCAAATTTCTTAGAATATATTTGTTGGAAATATTCGCAGAGGCATTGACGAAAAATAGTACATGTGTTGGAAAGTTTAGAGAGAAGATGTTTGGTGAAAATCTTCCTTGAAGACACATAGAAGCCCTTTCTGAGCCATAGGCTGAACGCGCTGTATACTTTTGTCATATTTATATTTTATGTAAAAGTATAGCGTAGTAAGCACTATCGTGTCCGCACGTTACAGCGGGGTGATATGAGTGCGGGAAAGTTTCTGATTTTATCAGATTTGTAATTGTTTCCCGAATTTAGGTGGTACCGCGGAATTATTGCAATTTTCGCCCTAAGTTTACAAGCTTGGGGCTTTTTGTTGTTTTTCTTTGCTGTCTTTTGATGTAAGAAGCTTCTAAATTTCAAAAATTATGAAAAATAAGGAGGATTTTTATGCAGTTGCAAAGGTCTATCCGAATGAATGATGTTAGATATGATATACGTGGCCCGATTACTAATTTGGCTATTCAAATGGAACAACAAGGTGCTACAATAATCAAGCTTAATACCGGAAATCCCGCGGCTTTTGGTTTGGAGCCACCAGAATACGCGGCGGATATTTTGGGCGGGCAATTAGCATTAACTGCACCATACTCAGATTCAAAAGGATTGACAGATGCTCGTGAAGCCATTGCCGCCTACGAAAGTAGCAAGGGCATTCCTAATGTGCATATAGACAATATTTTTACAGGCAATGGTGTAAGCGAGCTTATTAGTATGTCGTTACAAGCATTTTTGAATGATGGGGACGAAATCCTAATCCCATCCCCCGATTATCCATTATGGACAGCAGCGGCACGTTTGTCTGGTGGAAAAGCAGTGCATTATCTTTGTGATGAAAGTGCTTGTTGGTTCCCTGATATGGCGGATATGCGCCGAAAGATAACACCACGCACACGTGCAGTAGTTGTAATTAGCCCTAATAACCCTACGGGAGCTGTATATCCAGAAGAAATCTTACGTGAAATTTGTGAATTGGCACGCGAACATCAATTGCTGATTTTTTCTGATGAAATTTACGATAGATTGTTAAT
>Ga0123355_10005985_pt1 | contig 17937 bp, 9 predicted proteins | sample TergutEmb28metaG_3_FD_89872 | JGI IMG/M metagenome (GOLD analysis project Ga0123355, IMG submission 89872) | Embiratermes neotenicus P1 segment gut microbial communities from Petit-Saut dam, French Guiana - Emb289 P1 | ecosystem: Host-associated > Arthropoda: Insects > Digestive system > Gut ... | reverse complement strand
GAAAGTTTTGAGATGTGGTGCTGGAGAAGGATGGAAAAGATCAGTTGGACCGATCATGTGAGAAATGAAGAAGTATTACTGAGAGTCAAGGAGCAGAGGAATATTCTACATGAAATAAGGAAACGGAATGCTAACTGGATAGGTCACATTCTGCGTAGAAACTGCCTTCTACAACGGGTTATTGAAGGAAAGATAAAAGGAGGTATAGAAGTGACAGGAAGACGAGGAAGAAAACGTAGGAAGCTACTGGATGAACTTAGGGAAAGGAGAGGATACTCACAGTTGAAGGAGGAAGCTCTAGATCGCACTATGTGGAGAGCTCGATTTGGAAGAGGCTTTGGACCTGTCGTAAGACATACTACTAAATGAATGAACTGTTAGACTCATAGGAGCGGAACCCCATGCGTCCTTTTAGAAATAAGCATAATTTCAGTACTTCTTATTTGCAATCATTGGTGTTGATGTTCATTTGTTAGGGACACTCGTTTCTTTACCACACAACAGAAGATTCATAAATTGCTTACTGATCTTCCGGATTAGTAGAAAGTGTAAGACAAATTTATTTTGACGTTTCGGAAGAAAGTACCAACTGCTTCTTTAGTGTGATTTCGTTTGCCTGATGTGAGTGTCGCAGTGAATGTGACTGGTAGGAGGATTTGTGCCGATAAATCCCCCTTTCCTGCAATATTGGGAATCGTTTTCCTCCGAAACTTCGGAACGCACTTGTAATAATTTACAGTGTAATGACCTACATCATCGACCAAAAGCCACACTCCATAAAAACCTCAAAACCATACATATATATATATATACATATATATATATTGTATTTTTAAAAATAGATTTACTTCCCCCACCGAAAAATGTTTCAGAAAGGAGTTACAGAGCCTTAACATTAAGGACATTCATGTGCCATTTGTAACACACGTTTTTAGTCGCGTTCGCAATTTGCGGAAAGCGACTATTAACATCATGTCTTCCTGTGTCCGTCTGTCCGTACATGGAATAATTTGGCTCCCACTTGACAGATTTTCAGGAAATTTGATATTCGAGTGTTGTTTAGAAAATCTGTCGAGAAAATAAGATTTCATTAAAGTCTGACAGGAATAACGGGTACTTTACATGAAAACGTATGTAGATTTATGACAGTACGCCGATGAATTCTTATTAGAAGAAGAAATATTTCGGACAAAGATGTAGAGAAAATCAAAATATGCATTTTATGTTCAGTAACTTATTTCCCGAAAATCGCGTCGTTTATGAGATAATGTGGAAAATCATGATAGAGTCGGACAGGTCATAGATAACAATACAATAGAGCGCATGCGCATTACGTGCTACATAACGAAGTAAGAATACAGACACACATTCGGAATATGTAAGACTTACTGCTTTTGAACGGCAACAAAGGTTAAGAGAACGCGCTTCTGTGTTACGTTTTCACGTACATTTCCTGTCTTGTTGTAAGTTGAATCTCTTTGTATTGAAATTATGACTATTCGTGTGTACTTCAGTTAAATAAAGTTTTGCATTTCACCCGCATAGATAAAGATTAATTCTTATAATGAAACGAACTAGATGCCCTAATTTCTCAAGTTGCTGTGTGTACAGTGAAAAACTCCTGACGATGTACAGAGGAACTGTGCGAAACCTGTAGAGATTTATTCCAAAAATAAATTTGAGAAATTAGTGCATCTAATTGGTTTTTTATAGGAATTTATCACGATGCACGGTCACCAGAACTTCAAAGAAGATTATGTTCTTCAGACAGTTTTTAATTGAGTAACGTAACGATAAAGTAAAGTAACTAACCACTTTTAGTACTTCAGAAATTAAACTTACATCCAGGTTGAGGGAAGTAATGACATCCTTCATTTAGGCTTATGCCCACAGTGTATACAGACATCTCTTACAAACATGTAATGGACTCTGAAGACTAGATGATCATAAAGGCACATATACATAACTTGCTAGCCTCTAAAACATGTTTCGGAAGATCAGTAATTGTATAGTAAGTTTTCATATGCATTGCAAAGAACATAAATGAAGATAATATACGTAATTAGAAATCAAAATGCCTTTTTGTAAGTGGATGAATTGTTACTGAATGCGAATTTATAACGCTATTATTTACCTGGGGAGCGCGGTAGGGTAGCACAGCGGTTAAGGTTCTGTGCTACAAATCGGAAGGTAGCTGGTTCGATCCCGGCTGGTGTCAGTGGATTTTTCATTCACATAAAATCCTTCCGATCGCACAATGTTCCTGGTGTCGACTCAGCCTCTAACAGAAATGAGTACCAGGGGTATTTCCTGGGGTCAAAGGCGGCCGGTGCGAAAGGCTGACAACCTTACCACTACCCTGTGCCGTTGTCATGTACTCTGGGAACCTTAACTTCCTGGAACCCTCTGGGCCACTCGAGGCCTGTAACGGGACTACTTTGCCTTTTTTATTATTTACCTAATGCTGTCGAGCAGTATGTATTAGAAGATGTAACTGTTCTGTGCGTATAAAGACAGCATCTGGAAGCAAGCAGTTCATTGGCAGGAGAGCCTACCACGTGGCGTCATTAAAATTGTAGACCCTGGGATTTAATTTTGCAGATAAAATGACATCAGTGTAGGCGGGATAATGTCTTGGGTATCAACGTGTACTTGTTGAAGTACAAGGAAATGAAAGCAACGTACGTATTTAATATTGAATAAGAAACCAACTAGATGTCACTTAGTGTTATATTTATTTCTCCTTTATAAGTTGCTCAACATGTTTCGGGCCACCTTGTGCCCATCCTCAGGATCTGACGACTTTGTGGTATTTTTGCCGCGTGTGGTGTAGTGCCGTGGCTGTGTAGGCGGTCAGATACGGTTGGTTGGTTGTGTGTCCATTGAGGAGTACGTAGCAAAACGTGCTACGTACTACACCACACGCGGCAAAAATACCACAAAGTCGTCAGATCCTGAGGATGGGCACAAGGTGGCGCGAAACATGTTGAGCAACTTATAAAGGAGAAATAAATATAATACCAAGTGACATCTAGTTGGTTTCTTATTCGACATTGAATTACAGTGCACGTTCAACCACACATCACATTTATAGTACGTATTTAAATCTGTAAGTAATGCTTAAACTGTTTTTAGTTTCTAATGTAATATAACACAAGTGAAGGATTTGATTAAAAAATGTGAATAATCACACTCGTTTTTTAAGTTCCAGGAAAGAAATAGAGTGTTTCATTTCCATTTCTAGAAAATACTGCATGAAAAGGAGAGTCTTTTCGAGGAACATCCTTAGATATTGGTTATAATTTCGCGTTTCCAAATTAGGAAATTGAATTCTGAAATGTGCCATCCCCGTTGTGTGTAGTAATTAATAGTTGGTGTAATTACAGTCAATAACACAACAATGTATATCTAATTGATGTTTATTAGAACATGATAAAACTACATGTTTCGGCCAATGTTGGCCATCATGAGGTTTTTCATCCGAAATAATTGTAGGCGGTAAAATTATTTATATAAACACTCTTACGGCATACAATCCTTTCGGATGAAAAACCTGATGATGGTCAACATTGGCCGAAACATGTAGTTTTTTCTAATCTTCTAATAAACTTCAATTAGATATACATTGTTGTGTTATTGACTGTAATTACCCTGCCAATTAATTACGGAATTGAATTCGAGTGGTTTAATAAAATTACAACACGCTGGTTCGTTAAAAGAAATTCAAAATTCAGAAGTCTGTTATGTTGTAATGATATGGATTGCTGACGGTGAATGTCACTGCCTCCCTGTGTATAGGCAACATGTTCTGTATATGTGCATGTATTGTCTACAATATGAAGTCAAAGCGCCAAGCATGATTACCCACGTCATTTTACTGAAATCAGTTAGCGTTCACAGTCAAGTTCTGTCTGTTCTACTTGCAGATATATCGGCCAGGATGCGAACTGTAAGGAAGAGTGTATCGACACCAGTCATGTTGGACATGGTGAAATTTCTGCCCCTTCTGGATTTAAACCACGTCCATGTACCCCGTAGCCAGCACTTGCATGGTATGAATTGTGTGTCGTAAGTACGAAGTATCCTATTTTCAGTTTATTGCAGTTTTTAATACAGTTTAATTGCCTAAAAATGTATCCACGCCTTTACTCATATTGCAGTTCTCTTTAAACTTCCATATTAACTTTAAAATTCGATATGTTTTATAGCTTAGAAACAACATATAATTGAACTACAAACCTTTGATACAAGCTCATATAATAAGTATATTTTCGCTATTTTCTACAGTCTGTTTTGAAAAAACTGTAACACCCGATTCCTAAATCCATCCTGAACTACTGACCTCACGTGCTGGCCTCCATAAAAGTGCCAGCGTAGTAGAAGCCACTTCCTGAATTCTGCGTGTCAGAAATGGATTTCCTTCACTTTGCCGAGAAGTCAGTTCGATAAGGCCATAGCTGGAGGGGCACTCAACTTTTATTCCATTTTCTTGTCTCCAGCACGGCATCTTCCCTCATAAGTCTGCCAGAATTTCATTTGGTGTTTTCCCTGCGTGATTTTTAGTCCCAAATTACGCGCCATCGTGTTACTCATGTGTGGTGAAATTTTAAATTTTGGATCAATGACATGAATACTTCATGAATCGGTGGTGAACCCAGTTGAAGTAACGGGAGTTTGAAAACAAAGTATCTTTTTATGTTGAGGTATTTCTGAGGGCCCTTAACACTGCGTGTGTTTTTTTGAGAATGGAGAGTTGTGTAAGAGCTAATGATTTTCAGTTAATTTCCATTTATTTGTTTAGCATTTTATAACGCTTTGTTGCAAATTTTTAGCCTTGCTTTTATTTCTCATTAATATGTATTTGTATGTAAACGATATCTGTATTTGTATGATCCGTTCTGGGTATTCTGCTTTTTGTGTTGTTCTGTGTAGTTTTTGTGTGCAAATGTGCATTGTACTACTGCCACCGGATGTCAACGCAATTGCAGTTAACAAATATATCATATCATATCTCATTTATATACAAACCTCCCATTAACCAGTATCACTTCTTAGTAATTTTTTACGTATGTATTACCTGAATATGGTCCCTTTGGACCGAAACATGTTGTAAAAGATTGCCCATGTATTAATAATAAAAACCGTTTGTCGTGATTGACGAGTACTTTCTATGTCCTTGTTTATGTGACTTTGACTGGAATTAAATAGCAGAGTACATATAAAGCAGTGTCGTTAGGATTAAATGTTTAATTTGTAGAATACGGGATACTTTCTGCAGTTAGTTTGTGGAATGAACGTCAGGAAAGTTTCGTCAGTGAAGATGATACGTGCTTAATTGTCCCGTAACTCCAATTCACTGCAGTCCAGTTTTATTCAAGTTTATTTACGTGTTGACTCAAGAGCTAGAGGGCTAATTACAGAAAAGTTAAAAGTTCATAGAGTAATAATAGTAATAATAATAATAATAATAGTTATTTTTATCATTTTATGCAGGGAATTTACAATTGTATCCTTGAAAAAAACAGTGTTTCTAGGGCATATGGTGCTGTAGCTATTCTGTGGTTACAATTTGTGGTGCGTGTAATGCTGTATTTCCCATGATAAACCTTTTGTACCTTTACATTAGCACTTTCCGAAGTATGAGTGCAGTGCTCAATATCGCTGTTTTTGTAGTTCCTTGATTTCGTGCTATCCCGTTATGTGGCTCAACTGTTTTCTGAATTATTTCCATTTTCCCTTAACGTCACTGTTATCACTTTTGTTGTTACATTCCACACACACTGTATTCCTCTTGTAAGGTATTTATGCTTTAAAATCTTTTGGGCTCCTTTTTTGATCACATTTATATCTCCTGAAAGCGCAGAGTCTGTTAACAGACATGTTCATTTTTCATTATCACTCTTATCACCGCTTAAGATATCCAGTTTATTTTAAGAATGATTGTGTTAGTTTTAATTTGTTGATACCTTAAATTTCTGGCATGTTTCTACTTTTCTGATACATGCTCACTTGCGTATGATACAGTATACATGAACACACACACTATATTCCCCTCATTATTTATTGTTCTTTTGCCAGATTTGGGCCACTGATATTTATTATTATTATGCCGTCTTTCGTTTTGTTTTTTATGTGATTATGTAATTTAATTAAGCTGTTAATTCAGCAAGTGAATAAAGAAAAATTTGAGATGAATTGTTATTGTCACTTCTGATATGAAACCCGTCGTCTGGAATGATATCAGCATACACCTGCCGCTCTGCTGTCGACGTGTGAACAGTCCTGGAATGTAGAAAATCCAGTAGTACTAAATAAATGCCTATTAAATAGTCAAGGGATGGAGACTAAAACTTCCGGGTAAGCAGGGGTGTTTGAAAGACAATGGATTATTCGAATCTCTACTCCGATAAGAGTGGTGATGGCCGGTTACAGTAGAGGCTGCAGACGTATACATGGTGACTTGTCCTTAAATATTTGCACGTAAGAACACATACACATGCACAATTCCAGAAATGTTTGGGGGTTAGATAATATTTTTAGCATTGGATAGAAAAGGCGTTGCTTCTCTGACTGTGTACAGAATAAATGGCGGCGAATCCTGTAAGGGGGATCAGTGTAGTTTTTTGATTGCCTTGGAGAGCCTAAAGTTCAATAAATTTCTTTCAATGGCGTTTCTCTGGAAATTGTATGCGTTCAGAACTAGTGGATTTACTTAAACCCCGCCAACAATTTCTTGTGCTTGTTCTCCGCTGCGAAGATGCTGTCGTGGCAGAGCAACTTATAGCTTATCTCTTAATGCCCATACGTATTCACGTCTATTGGGATTGCACTGTGCAGGTGTTAGGATGCATCATAGTTTAGTTGTCACAGAAACTCTAGGGAAAAAAACACTTCGCTTTCATGTATTACCTCGGGCGTTCGCAAAACAAAGGTTTAAAGTTAAAATATTCTTTGGAATTGCGTCATGACTGTTGGTTCTGTGGTATGAGTATGTTATTCCGAGAGAGATATGGGAAAATATCTTAAACCAGAGATTCTCAAACTTTTTCGCTGACGAAGTTTAACATAATCAGTTTACCAACAATGTTTTTTTTTCTTATTCTAATAAAAGAGCTGAAATGGGAAAGACTCGCTGACAGCGGATTGAGTCATATGATGCTGCCAGTAATGTCACATATCAGCAAGTATATGTTGCTTATGTTGTATTCTTTTTAAAATTGTAATTTATTTTACATTTCGATTTTTTATTTACGTCCGCGAACCAATGAACATTGGTTGGTGTACAATTAATAGTATGCGTGCCACAGTTTGGGAATTCGTGTCTTAAACCGTGATGCGGTAGCTGTATTCCCATCCGTCTTTAAGCTTTTTTTATATCTGTCCGTGCGTCCGTTTGAATATAAAATTTCGGCTCTAGCTTGAAGGACGTTCGTAAAATTTTATGTTGTTGGGTTTTATGAAAGTCTGTCGAGAAATTCCAAGCGTGTTTAAAATGACACAAAAGTAACAGCATTTCACATCAAGACCAACGTGTATTTGTGACCACTCTGGTTACTAGCGTTAGAACGGTGTTCGTCTATAGTAATCTATACTGATCTGCGTTACTTCTGCATGCCATTTACATGACGCGTAAGCTAAAGGTAAAGTGATCCCGTTACAGGCCCGGTGTGGTCCAGAGGGTGGGTAGTGTTGTAGCTCTACTCTCCCATGACCGCGGCACTAGAAGGTGGTGATTTGTCAGCAGCACGCCCCGACCGCACTTTACTCCCGGGAAAGACCCGGTACCCATTTTACAAGATGCTGGGTGGGCCCCAGGGTCGGTCTGGACGGGGCGGAAAATCTCGTCCCCACCAGGATTCGATCTTGGACCTTCCAGTCCGTAATCAGTTGCTATACCGACTGAGCTACCCGGCCCACTTACGTGACTCTTACTTAAGGAAAATTACGATAAGCAGTTTACGTGTAACGTAATACCGTGGCTCGTTCGCGTAACCATTGTTGCAGTGTAAACTCAAGAATGTGGTCTGTGTGTGTCGTTGAGTTACAAGTCACTGTCAGCATTAACCCTTTGACGCCTAATGACCTCTGTAGTGGTCGTACCGCACCGCTATACTCTAAACGTTGCATTTTATATATTTATTTAAAAAATACAAGTACTGAATATTGTAAACATGGTATATACTCTCCGTTCTCTTCAACATGCAGTTTGTTTTATAATTCTAACGTATTTGCTTCCTGTTTTATTCACATTTTATATACAGGATGTGCTGAAATTTAAAAAAATAATTCCGGCGCCAAAAGGTTAAACAACGTCGGGTGTTGCACAACAATACCTTTATGACAAATGTATGTCTCCTGCAGCAGTGAAACTTACTGATATCTTCGTGTAAAGTGTCCGATATTGTTGTCACATTTAAAACAGATTGAGGTTTTTTGATAGATTTTTATGTACGACCCTAATACAAAAATTCATGGAAATGCTTTGGAAGCCGCGTTGATACGTGCGGACAGACAGACAGACGGTCAAACGTGCGTGCCGAAGCTCGTAATAGGCGATTTTGACTTTCGTTTGAATCTCTAAAAATCACATTCAGAGACGTTCATAAACATTGTTTGGAAATTATAGTAACTTGCGTTATTGACAAACTGATTAAACGTGGTTTTTTTTTGCTTCTTTTATTTCCTAGTTAAGCTGGCTAGCATTATTGGTATGGCATCCAAGTTGGATTTGTTTAATTAGCACACCAACTAATGCACATACATAAAGTTTTTTACGTTAAAACCTTTAAAATAGCTCCAACATGTTTCGATTTTAAATGTTTTAACGTAAAAAAGTTTATGTATGTGCATTAGTTGGTGTGCTAATTAAATGACTCTAGGAAATGTACGGTGTGACGATGAAGGTATCCAAGTTGGACTTTATTCTTTTTTCAATTAAAATAGACACTCTGTAACATGATGCTCCGGAGACGCTCTGGATCTTATCCCGTAAGTTAAAGTGGTATAGAAACCTATTAGACTGGGTGCTACAGGAAGATAATCTTCATGTGCAAGCATGTAATCAATTTAAACTGCTGAATACATGTAGGAGACGTCATCAAAACTGAGCGGGCGGCCGCGGGAGGGGGGGGGGAATATTCAAGCAATCTTCCATAGATGTATAGCGGGTCAAATAGGCCTTTCAATAGAATAGATTGGATAACAGAATCATTTTGCAGAAAACCGAGGCCACTCGATGACGATAGAAATACCAATTCGAAAAATCTAAGAAAATGGAAGCAAGAGAACGAACGAGAGCAGTTTGTCGTTACATACGCGCTACAGACGACAGAAGTCGTAAATAGCCTGTTTAATTCCTGATGATCGATAACCACCCCGACTAGAAGTCTCTTCGTGCTTGTTCGATGGGTTTCTCTATGACGATCATGCGTGTTACCCCTTTATGGGTCCTATATTTTATGTGTGGCCCAATCTGAACTCTAGCAGTGTCGTTCCAATTTGCTAGTCCCGACCGTCTGTAAAAGTACACATAAGTTCCTTCGGCGCCTCTCCATCCTTTTTCTCCCCGTCTCCTGTGACGTCGTTAGGCCATCATCGAGAAGGAAGTTCCCTCTGCAACCACGACATTCTGGAACGCCTGTACAGCTACAAGCATCGTCTTCTTCGTTCGGCACATTGTCTGGAGGAAATGAGGAAAACAACGGACACCCTGAGGCGATACAGTAGGTACTCCGGCCTCCCCGAGCACACACGAGAAGAGTTAGCATTTGTTTTGTGACACCGTGTAATTTCGTACTATTTTAGGAAAGTTTCGGAGAAACCTGCAGTCTCTGGTATGTTGCTAGTCACCTACGGAACAAACAGGTGGCTTACCGATAGGACAAACTGTAATTCGGACAGTGGCATGGAATATAATATTAAAGTGGATCTGAAACAAGGTGGAAGGGTTTCGGATGATTTTATACAACAGCAGGATAACGGCAAATACAACGGTGATTTGAAGAGAGTAATGCGCTTTTGGACTCCCCATAGGTCGGTAAGTTTCGTGACTGGTTGAGGAACTAACTGAACGATATGCAGTTAATTATAAAGTGCAACAATTATTATTAGAATAATTAGACGGAGGGAACTCAGTGGAAGAGACATAACAGCCGACATTGTAGGTGAGATTGCGCACTTAAGTTTAGTCTCAACAGAAGTAAATGGGCTTCCAATATTAAAATTTATCACCGATGGATATAATGCAAGGTGTGTAATTGGACTGGACTGTCTTAATATAAGATGTGACCCTACGTAATCTGTGATAAATGTTATTGTTTGTAATATGTTTTCTTAAACTTCAATGTATAAGGTTGACGCTTCCATTGAATATGGGGGCACGAGTTGCTTGCGAGACCCCGGTATATACCGACGCCGCATTTTGGAAGACAGACGTCTTTCTTTGTGTGTTTTGTTCACCATGCATCTCGATAGAATCGAGTAAAGAAAAACCAACTTGATGCACAACTTATTCCTAGTATATTTCGTCAACCTCTGCATGTTTCGGGCGTATCTAGGCCCATCATCAGGAGGTACAACCGTGTGTATACAACATTTGGTACTTGTTATTTTGTTAAGTGACTGTCTGTTGTCCTGGTTTGATTGTTCCAATCCAACAAGGAAAACATTCATCTAAAAAGAATAATAATTACCTATTGTTGTATACATACGGTTGTACTTCCTGATGATGGGCCTAGATACGCCCGAAACATGTAGAGGTTGACGAAATATCGTAAGAATAAGTTGTACATCAAGTTGGTTTTTGTTTACACGAAGATATCTTTATATTAAGGGCCGTGAGAACCTAAAATTTCGGACAGCTTATGATCGAGCGGCGGACTTTGGGAAAGTTGGTAATAAGGGATGCATTAGGTTTTCACAGCGGTGTGATTGATGAGGCCATTCTTTTGCGGCATGACGGTGCGTCACAGGGTAAGCAGTTCCCTTGTTTTCGAAGGAGTCCTGTCTGATATTTAGACTCCCGTAGATGAAGAAACCACTGTCTTTCCAAAAATCGGGAACCGCTACCGGAAATATTGTTTCGTTGTGCTGAATAACTAAATTCGGAATTCGTAAACAAGGAGAATTCCTGTATGGAATAAAGTCCCATAAAAGGTCTTGCACAATGGAGTTAGCCACTCCGTACTGAAGCATTTACTCAAATTTTGTTTCTCGTAATTCCATCATGAAACCTCTCGGATTCTTATTAACATTATTCTTGGTGTGCGTCTATTCGCTTTTGGTGCGCTTCTTGAGTAATCTAGGCACAGTGGCCTAGGCCTCTGCAGGCAGCCCAACCACTGCACAGTATATGAGGTCTGTCCAAAAAGTAATGAGAATGATTTTAAAAAAAACTTTTTATTGAACATACACGCAATTACAGTTTATTCCCTTCAAAACAGGCTCCTTGTGATCGAATTCAGCGATTCCAGCGTTGCTGCCACTCTTCATAGCAGTGGAGGAACTCTTCACTTGAGATGTTGTTCAAAGCCCTCGTCGCAGCTTCCTGGACGTTTTCAACTGTCGCAAAACGATGTCCTTTGAGGTGGGTTTTGAGCTTGGGGAATAAAAAAAAAATCGCATGGAGCCAAGTCAGGGCTGTACGGTGGGTGGGGAATCGTTGTGATATTATTTTGAGCCAAAAATTCTCACACATCCGACAAATTATTCGGGACCAGTTTCGCACAAATTTTTCTCATGTGCAGATCTTCTGTAACGATTCGGTGGACGTCCGTTTTCGGTAGTCCTACCTCCTCTGCGATTAACCGCACATTCAAACGTCGGTCCCTATCCAGAACAGCCTTCACACGAGCAACGTTGTTCTCAGTTCTTGAAGCTAAAGGACGCCCTGCGCACTGTTCGCCCTCAATGCTCTCCCTTCCCTCCTTGAACGCCTTGTGCCACCTGAAGACAAAACAGCATACCCATAATCTGTCCTCAACAACTGCAACGTTTCGGAACCAGATTTTTCCGAGTTTCGCGCAGAACTTAATCGCGTAACGCTGCTCCAGACTCCCATGCATTTTCGCCCGTGACAAGACACAAAAACTACTACGCACTTTGCTAACGTACCGACTGCTACAAAGGTGCGGACACAATTGAGGAAGGTCAAAATTTATACCTGGGTTTCCCCTCCACCTGCTTAGACCCCCTACTTTCCTTTCCTGGCCATTCTGCGCTGCGCAAAAAAAAAATAATTCTCATTACTTTTGGGACAGACCATGTACAAGGCCCTGTCTGCAGCAGCAGCAGCAGCAGAATGACAGCCCATATTTGTTCAGTATTAGTGATATTAATTGTAGAGTCTCAAGTTTGGTTCGATTATGGGGATCATTGGAATTATGCAGAGGTCATCACTGCCATCTGTCAAGAAGTTTTGTGGTTGACCTCTTGTGCTCTCATTTGTCTCTTAATGTCTTCAGTAATCGTTATCGGATTTTAGTTCCAGTCGGTCTATACTTTGTCATTAATTTGGGGTGTTATATCTCTGTCTCTCTCGCTGTGTGTGTCTGCATTCTGTCATTGTGGCCAATCAATTTATTGCCGAAATAAGAATTTTATTTTATTAGGTTCCGTTATTTTGTTGAGGTTTGAGGTTCTAGCCGCTGTACGGGTGAAATATACCGTCTTGTGATGTGGCGCCCTATAATGTGGTGGGAATTTACCGACGTTTTGAACGCCCCTGCTATTTGCAATACAGAGTAAGTTAGCACTTTTCTTAGGGAATTGGAAAACTTAGAGATATAAAGAGAGGTGTAGATAAAGGAGGATGACTCCTGTATAACGAAGAAGAGAATAAGATTTAAATGTTTATAAAATTTTAAGAGACTCAGAGATGGAAAGAACAATTTTTTTAACGCTAAATGTCTAACTTAAACGGAAAGATAAGATGTAAGACACTGATCAGTTCTACAAAGATCACAGAATTAAAATATTAAGATATATGTATGCACAAATTTAGAAAGAAGTGGGAAAGCCTATTGTAAAAATATCGCAAGCTACAGGGAAATGAAAGAGGGGAAATCATACATAGAAACAGTTTATTGCATGGAAAAAATGAAATGGTACTAGAACATGTCGTAACAAATTAAATAGTATAGATAAACTTTAACTTTTAGTAATAAAATACCGAACTTTTACTGGCAAGTACCTGGTATTACCAGTAAAAACCGAAAATATGTACTAACACTCTAAGTTCCTCTAAAATACAATTAAATTCCCACCACAATACACAGCATTACGTCCAAGAACACAACGTCTTTATTCTCATGCTTTGTGATCACTTCCCGTGCAAGCTATTACGAACTCCTCAGCGCTGTATTCGGAAGCAAACTCAATGCCCTCTGCTGTGCTGTCGATGGAAATATGAAACACCTGACGATCATCGTAGCGTACACAACGTTTTCAAGCAGTAAGCTAACCACCCCCCTCCCCCACTCTCGCTCCCTTCCCCCACCCACACACTTCCATTCGGACCAAACAGTTGAAGGAGAACGGTTTGAATGCAATGGTTAATTTTGTTATACGCAAGTATACGTTCACTTTAAGTTGTACGTGTGTGTTCTAAAGTTGTGTGTGATTAATAACAATAATTCTCTGTGTGAAGTTACTATAGTGAAGAAAAAGTGATGCGAAATTGACACGTGAATGATACAAGTACAGTATTAGATAGTGAAATCCGATATCAACATGGCATGAAGCGCTGAAGTAAAGGAAACCGCGCAGTAGCTAGAGGTAAGATGGCATGTTTTGTAATGGCTGTTTCGTTTTACGATGCTCTAAAATATGAAGACACATAAATAAGGGAAAATATAAGCCTGCAAGAACACATATTGCAGAGTATGAGAACAGGCTGCTGAAGAGAGTATAGTAAGCTGAAAGACACGACGTAGCATGGTGTTAGAGGAAAATGAGACATTCATAATTCGTGCGTTTCGTGTAATTATGGCTGCGGCTAAATAAAGTAGAATGGGATGCGTGAGGCATATAGCCGACATGGGAGACCTGGAAAATCATGCAGTCCTGTATTTGGAAACCTTGAAGAGGGAATTTCACTCGGAAGGCACACGTAATATCAGAATGTGCTCAAAATATATGTAGAACAAAGCAGTAGCCTTAGGTGTACATAGACGGTATTGTATTTCAGGACTACCAAACCAATATCAGCTTATCAAAAAGACTGTTTTTGGGAGTTGCTTGTTAACAAAACCGTATTTTAGCCGGACATTGCTACTCATTTTAAGGATTTAGACATTAAATTCTAGGCATTAACAGTATCTTTAAAATAATTTCATAATTGAGAAAGCAGTTTTTGCCAGCCTCCATGTTTTGCTCCCGCTCCGTTATAGTGGTACACCTGCCCACTCGGAAAATGGTACATAACAAATTATTTCGCATATGTAGCTGGTTCCACGAAACAACGAATTCCTGCATCATGTATATTTGTTATATAACACTAAAAGTTTTCGTGTTGTCTGTATGTGTGTGAAACTTGGTTTCTCAGATTCAGGGAACAACATAGACTGAGGGTGGTCGAAATAGAATGTTGAGCAATGAAGTGAACAGAGGTTCAAGAACTGTAAGTTTCATCGTCTTTACTCCTCACCGAATGTTATTCGGGTCAGAAATGAAAAAGAATGAGATGGGCTGCACATTGGGCAGTATAAGGGAAAAGAGGAACCACTTTCAGGGCTTTGGTGGGGAAACTGAAGGAAAGAAAGCGTTTTTAAGACCTAGGCGTAGATGGTAGGGTAATATTAAACTGAAATTTAGAATTGGAATGGGATACACGTAGCTCTGAATGGATTCATTTGGCTCAAAATATGGACAGGTGACGGGCTCTTTTGAACACATGTGAAAGGGTGCATTACATAGAATTGAGATTGTTTCTTGACTAACTGGGGAGCTGTTTGATTCTTAAGAAGGGCCATGCGTCATGTCGTTAACATTTAATTTAACATTTGTTCTTGCGAAACATCACTTCGGAAGCGTGGACGGTGCAGGTGAGATGATAATATTCAAAAGCATTTTAATTAAAAGGTTTTAAGCAGTCGTTGACAGATAAAAACATCTTGTATTACGGACATATCCGAAACCATATCGAGTATTTATTTCTCTTATTCGACAAACACAGCTAGGTAGATCTTGTGTATTAATTTTATTCGATACTAATACGTGTTTTGGTTTTTCACTTCAGCCATCATCAGGTAGGATATTAGTTCACAAAAATAGTAAAAGGGAAAGATCTCTCCTTACGAAGAGTAGGTATAAAGTTATTGTAAAATTATTACAGTGACTAATATTCCGAAAACGGAGTGATAAGCGATGTTGATATTAATATGTACCTTGTGTTTGTCAAATAATAGAAATAAAGACTTGACTGACAAAAGCACAACAATTTCAATGATGTGACTGACCCGCAACTCTGACGAGAGTTGTGTATGTTCAGAGTGACTTGTGGCAAGCTGTACACACACACACACACACACACACACACACACACACACACACACAGTATCATATAGACACGGCGCTGGTTCTGTGCATACAGATGCCGACGGCTATGAATCTAGCAATCCTTTGACTGTTACACATGACGTATTGGTTGTTTCTGAAGAGAGTGAATGTCAGAAGCAGTGTGACGGTCCGTAGTTCGCTAGGTCAAGAGCTCTGCTCTTAGTATTCTGGGTTTTGCTGTAACTTATGTGTTGCATATCCTCCAAATGATTAAAGCCAAGTCTATCATATTTGCTGGACATCTGCAATTGCCCACCTTACTGTAGCATAAATTTTCAAGCTCTGCTTAATTTCTGGTGTAATATTGCCTCTTTCTAATCAAAATTGAGATTATCTGTCCTTGAAACTTCCGAGCAGGAGTTCAGTCAACTGTCGAATTAACATATTTAGAGTCTGTCTCATTGTAAACGCAATCTATTTGCGTTACCAAGACCAATAAATACTTTTTAGGGAATTAATCGCTGATTCTCTTGAGATTAATTGAAATACTCTGACAGAAATTCAGACTTCGTTTGATATTAAAGTAGGTGGTGAATTTAGTTACTGCCATATTGAAAATCAACATACATAATAGTGATAGGAAAGATTGCTAACAGCATAATTAATATTTTAGGCATTTCTGTGGAGAGGAAATTATGAAAGAAATGAGTAAGTGATTGGCGTGGTTATTAATAGAGTATTGTTGCTAGCCATACCAGGTGAATTGTAGTGATTAAAGGCGATTAGGCATCTGCGTTCGTCCCAGAACCTGTGCAAATTGATGTATTCATTATTGGCACATTTTTCTTCGCGTTAATTTGAAAGAGCCATCATCAGGCTAACAGTTTTCTACGTAAAACCATAATTAACTTAGCATTCACACACATACAGCTGCCACCGGTTCGTATCGGCCTCTTATTTGCGTAAAGAGTAAAGTATGAACGCAAGACCGCATCGGGTAAAATTATCGACGAACACGTGGAGTTGAATAGGACTTCACACTTTCATAATATAAATTATTTGAAACGAAATGTATACATCAGGGGTACACAAAAATCCTAGAAGCCACATAGAAATTCTAGGCGCCAGAATGGTGAAATAAAGCAAGTTCCTTACCGAGGATTTATAGATTTTAGGCTTCATCACAGCGATCTGGCCCCTGAGATTTGTGAACATTCGCTACAAATTATAACGCACTGTAAAACGAAAGATGTATTTTTAGGCAATAGAGTGTTAAAGATGCGCCACTGCAGTACTTACGTTAAATGACGAATACTGTACAGTTTGAATCACACTTTTAGAAGAATACTGAATACGTAAGCTAATGAAAGTCACAAATTATATTCACGTGACGCGGAATTGTAGTTTGTGTAACGATTAAGCCTAGGACAAGACAATTCAAGTTTCGTTTTCTGGCAGGAAAAGTAAATTGTGTCTTATTCAGAACGGCTCTGGGGACCACGCAGCTTCTTATGCAGTGGTTAAGGGCGTTTCTTTTCCTGGGTGTAATTTGGCTAGTGGGTTAGTTTGACCACTAACGTCTAAGGTTGAGGATGATTTTAGCTACACATCTACCAGCCAAATGGCCTTATTTTGTGAATAGGGAAGTTTTACCATTTGAAATTTCAAATATTATATCCAAAAGTATGATCGAACTACATCAAGAGCTTTTTATATTCTAGATTTAAAACATTTTACAGAATTTTGTAAATATCGGTACTCGAAGTTAGATTCTAGGAGGAGGACTGCACTGCGTGCTAATTGATGTTTTACATAGGAAATTGTTAGCCTGTTGAGGGTTTCTTAAAGCCGAAATATGTAACTGAAAATATCAACAATAAATATGCCAAGCTATTCTGTTGCATTTATTTATTTTAAATTATATATTCATTGCAATATGGCACAAGGAGATGCATGAATTAACAAGAATGTTACTCGAGAATTCAGTCTCTCGTTCCAGTGTTGATGAAGATTGAAGTCTTCTCGGGAGTTACGTCGGGTCGATTGGTGAATAGTTAAGTTGTTTCGAAGGATTGTAGCGCCGACATCTTCATGGTAAAATAGTCCAAGAAGACTGCTTGACTGTGACTCCTGTGGCCGTTTGTTCCCGAATGTGAAGGCGCTCTAATCCTTCGAGCCGTTGATCAGTATTTACCAGTCGAAATGACGTATCGTAACTGAAGGTCTTGGTCTTCAAAATAGTTTATTTTTTAATAATTTTCTGAAGCTTCTTTACGAAGACGCTACAAACCGGAAGGTCGCGGGTTCGATTGTCGATGGTGTTTTGGAATTTTTCGTTGACATAATCCTTCCGGCCGTACTATGGCCTTGGGGGTGACTCAGCCTCTAACAGAAATTAGTACCAGGAATATTTCCGGGGGGGGGGGGGGAAAAGGGGGCCGG
>Ga0123355_10005984_pt1 | contig 17940 bp, 6 predicted proteins | sample TergutEmb28metaG_3_FD_89872 | JGI IMG/M metagenome (GOLD analysis project Ga0123355, IMG submission 89872) | Embiratermes neotenicus P1 segment gut microbial communities from Petit-Saut dam, French Guiana - Emb289 P1 | ecosystem: Host-associated > Arthropoda: Insects > Digestive system > Gut ... | reverse complement strand
ATATATATATATATATATATATATATATATATATACAGAGTTATTCAAAATGATTGTCGGGGTACAATTGTCTAACGATAATTCCGCACCAAATTCGGGAAACAACCACCATCTGACAATTCCATTCGAAGATGGTATGCACAGTTTCAAAAGACAGGGTGCATGTGTATCCCGGAAGTGAAGGTACGAATCAGAACCGCCATTGAAACCATCACCGCCGACATGCTACGAACAGTCTGGAACGAACTCTATTATCGTGTTGATATTTGTAGAAAACAAAGGGTGCACATATAGAGCATCTCTAAGGTGTGTTGAAGTGTTTTTCTATTAAATAAAAAACATATACACTTATATCAAGAATGTTGTGTATGACAAGTTGTTAAAACCCCGACAATCATTTTGAATAACCCTCTCTCTCTCTCTCTCTATATATATATATGTCGTAACAATTTAACAAATATTGTCTTAATCTCATCCTACAAACATGATAAGGTGTGTGTTTGAAATTGGTTGTTAATTTACTGCATGGAGATTCAAAAGAAGTTAACTGAAGGAGTGGGAGTGGAGAAAAGGAGTTGACTGTTGACAAAATCGCATTCCTTGTCTTTTTCAATTCCACATGTCCGTGTTCCAGGCCTGCAACACGGACACTACTCAAACCCAGCCGCACCAAATCTCCAACACACAACGAACCGAGAACAATACGATGAGCAATGTGGTAATTCAACAACACAGTCGCAAGGTCCTGATGATGGATATATTAATGTCCGAAACATGTTGAGCACATAAGAAGTGAAATAAAATAGCAAGTGACATAAGTTGGTCTGTTAATCATCAACTATTACAATGATGCATGGTCCAATAAACATAAGACTTTAGAATAATCTGTGTACTGTAGCAGACTGGCAGGAACATGGCGGCGGATTCCAACCGAGAAGTTAGAGATTCGAAGTAAGAAAAGAGCATACTTTGGAGAATAATATTAAGAATTGCTAAACTGAAAAAAGTAATAGAGGGACAAAATGATTCCTTATACCGAAATGCTGTAAATCTTTCTCTTGTCATATAATAAGCACGGCATTTAAATTAAGGCCATAAATTTATACCAATATTTCATTTTTGTACAATGACATATGTGAAGACCCGGGAGGAATATCAGACAAATTTTGAGATGTTTCCATTATCTGAATGTGATTTGCCAATTTGTACACTGATGTGAATTTTGATTTAAACTTGACAGATATATAGAAAAAGAATAAATAAAAAACGAAAATTAAATGCGGAATTAGGAGAAGGAGAGAGAAGAAGGAAAGGTGAAACGAAGAGGAAAGAAGGAATATAATCAAATTACTTCAGACTATCTGTACTTTTTCTTTCTTTTTCTAATCTTGGTTGTGTTTTGTCATCTTGGTTGTGTCACGATTATTGGTGACGGTGTGAACGAAGAATTCAATATTGGATGCAGCGTGCAGAAGATCCTATTGCTTCTGCTGAACAGTGAACAAAGACTATAGGCAAAGAGAGGGATCATTGCAAAAAGACAATTTCGAAATTAGAACCCGTAGAAAATAAAGAACAGTTTTGTTTGAAGTACTTCTTATCGATTCCTCTTAAACTATATCGGGACGTTCTGTAGTTATAAAACGAATTTCCGGGTTGATGCTCTATCTCCACCATTGATACTGACCATGGAAAAACAAAGGGTCATTCAAACCTTTGATCTTTAACTCAACTTTGAAGCGGATACTTACTGAATGAAGTTCCTTTATACTTATTTATTACGAAAGCTTTGAATATTAAGAATATTCTTTAACTGAAGGCGTGATGTATGTGTGTTTGGTAAGGTCGGGACTGCAGGAGGAGCAGAAATAAATCTCTGCTAAAAAATGGAGAATGGAATCACTGAGTTTAATAAGTCCATATTAATGTCCTTAGGACCTTGGAGTACTCAAACACTGGGTTCGGAGATTGAAATTCCTTCCATGGCTTGTCTGATTTATTGTCTCTTGTCCCACACAGTTTTCAAAGAAGAGGTAAGAGTGCTAGAAAGTAGTATCATGTGTGTAGGAGAGAAAATAGTCCATAGTTGCTTCTAAATGACAGTGACAAATGAGCCAACTCCAAGGAATATGAGGAAATGGACACACAAGTCAGTGTAAAATAACTAAGTGTTGGTGAAAGTTGTGTTGATGATGTACAGGTTCCTATTTACCTTGTATCCGTATTAACAAAATCACATGATTTTCGTTTCATTCCTCCCATACCATTACACGGCGTTAAGTTACTCTATGCCATTTTCCCTAAGCAGCTATGCCGATACCAATGCCAGCTAAACTGTGTAAGTTGTAGTTAGTTGTAATTATGAAGGGCAATGAAACTTCACACAGATTACATTGCATCTAGGTGTTAGGTTACTTTCCTTGGCCGAGTAGTACCCACAGACTAAAACCACAAGCGGCAGTTTGTAACCACATCAGACAGGTATCTGAGAAGAGATGTGATATAAGGACGAGAAGACAAATTTGCTTTGGACGGGGAAACTGGAAAAGTGAAGAAGTAAAAGAATGAAAAGGAACAAGAGGCTGCAAGACTTTGGAATTATTTCCACTAAGTAAATCTGCGTGAATTGACTAGCAGGATTAGAAAAGTAATTTTTTTAGTTACGAAAATAAAACGAAATTATTAGAATTACGGTAATTATTTGAGTTGCATCTAAATTCACTTTAAAGTTTATCATAAAATTGACGTCATGGGATAGAATATAAAACTTGGAGACATTTCGAAAATTAGTAACATAATAAGTAACTCTAATAGTTAACTATCCGCCATTGTAAGCACTGGTCGCTTTCCTTCTATTGCCCTACCATATACACATCTACACCTACACCTTATGACCACCCTCCTGACACTGCACTCAAAACACCTAAGTTACAGACAGATATATTCTTAAGATTTGAGCAGTGTACATTTGCAGTTTATTGAGGTTTACCTGATTAAGTTTCATTCCAATTAACTATGGTGCTGATGGTGTTTGGAATAAGGCGTGTACTTGACAATGATTGAAGCACTGGAGTGATAAATTAATAATTCGGTAGCTTAGATTATAACATGTTTAGCACTATATGAAATCATAAAACTAAATAATTTGTTACAAGCAGAACCTGGGATTAGAAAACGCACAAAGGAGAATAACGAATATTAAACACGTTCCGTCTAATCAATTTAAAACTTCATTGCTGCTTCCATTTCGGCAACGATGTTCATAAGTGTACGTAACATCTACTGAAAAGTACATGATACTATTGAAAATAGATGGAGAAACTTTTTCTTAAAGAAATAAGTTTTAGTAGATATTCTATATTAAAGTTTTATGTTTTTGTGTTATAATATGTCTAACAGACTGCATAAACTGCGCGGTTCAGATTTTAATTTCTACAAATTTCAACATGAAATTACACAGTTATCTAATTATTTCCTGAGAAAAATAATTCCCTCCAGCTCTAACACTCGTCAAAACTCAGAATATAAATGAAGGCCGTCTTGCAAGTTTTGAGTTCCTTACAGTGGAGTTAATAAAAATTTCTATACTTTAGGATACATATCGGAGACTTGTATGGGGGTATCAATGACTTTAAGAAGAGTTACCGGATTAAAAAATATAGTACAGGCTGAGAAGGGTGATTTAGTTAGAGACACCCATAGTAATTTGACTATGTAGAGGAACAATTTCTCTCGGCTATTCAATATAAATGCGGTTAACGTTATTAGGCAGACAGAAATATTTTCAACAGACACATTAGTGCCTGAGCTCAGTGCCCTTGAAGTTGAGATGGCTATTTAAAAGTTAAGAAGACACAAATCACCAGGTGCTAATCAAATTCCAGCAGAACTGATTAAAGCAGGAGGTAGAATTAGATCTGGGATCCAGAAACTTATTAATTCTACTGTATTTGGTATAGGGTGGAATTGCCTGAGAACTGGAAGGGGTCAATCATTTCACCTCTCTATAAGATAAATCAGTCCCAATAGAGACCCGAGGTGCCCAGAGGATTCCAGGAAGTTAAGGTTCCCACATAATGTGACAATGGCCCAAGATGATGGTAAGGTTGTCAACCTTAGGCACCGGCCGCTTTTTACCCCCAGGAAATACTCCTGGTGCTCATTTATGTTAGACGCTGAGTCGACCCCAGTATCATAGTGCGACCGGAAAAATATGTCAATGAAAAATTCCAATGGCACCATCTGGAATCCAACCATTGACCTTCCGATTTGTAGCACAGTACCTTAACCACTGTGCTACAGCGGTCCCCCACTTATCTATAAGAGGGGTGACAAAACAAAATATAATAGTTATAATGGGATATAACATTTGTCAACCATGTCATCCTGCTGTCAAGGTTGACTGTATATGCAGAGGAAATTACGGGGGATCATCAATGTGGTTTGCGACATAACATGTCAAATACTGATCATATAATCTGCGTTCGTCAAATAAGCGAGAAAAAATTATAAATCAATGAAACAGTTCATAAGCTATTTATAGACTTCAAGCAAGTTTATTATTCAGTCAGGAAGGAGATCTTGTATCATATTCTCATTTATTTCGGTATTCCCATGAAACTGGCAAGGCTAATAACAATATGCCTCCAAGAACTCTGTAGCAGATTGCATGTAGACAAGCATTCGTCTGACATGTTTCCTACTAAGAATGGTTTGAAATAAGAAGATGTTTTATCACCATTGCTTTTCAACTTTGCTGTAGAGTACGCCGTTAGGACGGTTCAAGTAAACCAGGATGGCTTGAAATTAATTGGTCCACATCAGCTGTTGTTTTTGGGCGGAAGCATACATTTTGTAAGGAAAAGACAGGAGCTTTAATACTTGCTAGTAAGGTGATTTTATATATAAAATGTTGATAAAACTAAGCACATGGTCATGTCTCGAGATCAGAAGGCAGGGCGAAGTCACAATAGTTCCTTTGATGGGGTGGAACAGATCAAATATTAGGTAACACACTTGACGAATCAAAATTCCACTCAGGAAGAAATTATGAGCAGATTGAAGTCAGGGAATGCTTGCTATCTTTCGGTGCAGAATCTTTTGGCTTCCAGTATGCTATTCAAAATTAAAAAGTTGAAGGTATACAGAAATAAAATTTTGCTTGTTGGTTTGTATGTGTGTGAAACTTGGTCGTTCATATTGAGGGAGGTACTTAGGCTGAGGCCGCTTTAGGAAAAGGTACTGAGGAAAATATTTGATTCTAAGTGGGACGAGGTAACAAGAGAGTAGAGAAAACTATATAGTGAGAAGCTTAATGAGCTGTACTCCCAACTCAATATTATTCGGGTGGTTAAAACAAAAAGAACGAAATGGGTGGTGCATTTAGTACTATGTGGACAGGAGAGGTGTATACAGGGTTTTTGTAGGGAAAGCTGAGGGAAAGAGACTACTTGGAAGGCCAAGGTGTAGATGGGTGGATAATAATAGGATGAATCTTCAGGAAGTGGGATGGGGCAGTGACTGGATTAATCTGGCTCATGATAGGGACAGATGGCGGGCACTTGTGAATGCGGTAATGAAACTTCGGTTTCCATAAAATGCGGGAATTTTCTTCACTATATGATAACCGGTTTGCTTCTCAAGAAAGGCTCTGCTCCATGGAGTAATTATGTAGGCACGCATTCAGGGATACAAACTAGTTTTTAGTCTCAAGAAGTGGGAATGTTTTGTAGAACACTTATTTGCTAGACTACATGGCGTAATATCCTTAAAGACAGAAGAATGAAATCTTCATCAACTATTGTGTTTGTGTCAGCTTGTTCACCGAGGATACTGAATTTAATGAAGACACTTAAAACTAAACAATCTTTAACTTCTTTCCTCATTGCAGTTTCTATTAACATCTTCATCATACCACTCATTTTGTGGTCTGTCATACACACAAAGCAGGGGCAGTGAGTACTGGCGTACTCAAAATGTTAGGCAAAATATTTTGGGTAAACAATATGCAAGAGTCTTACCGTCTTAACACAAATATATTGTCAGATACATATAAATATCTCAAATACATATTTCGTCCCTTTTGGCCATCGTCAGTTTGGATACGTTTGACGTATGGCATTTGCTTTGGAATGCCCTTCTGTGTTCGTCATAACGTTTGGAAAAGTATCTTCCAGTCTCTCCTATGTAGGCCTTATTGCAATCTCGGCAGGACAGTTTGTAGACTCCTGATGATGAGAATTTCTCGGAGGGTGGGATTTTTGGTCTGAACCATGGGCCGAAACATGTAGTTGAGATATTTATATGTAGCTGACAATATAGTTGCGTTAAGACGGTAATATCCTTGCATATTGTTTACCTTTGATTAACCAACACAACGAGGATAACTCACCTTGAAAAAAAAAAATGGAATTATTCACAAGTATCTTTGATTCACGATATCTGTCTCGTATGTGGAAAAACAACATTAGAATTTTTGTGTAGCAATCTGAGTAAAATAAAGGGTATTCGAAGAATTAATTACCTTAGGATAACATCCTATCCTTTGGTAAATAATTGCTGTGTACCAGAGAAGGCTTCACACAGCAGAATGTTTTAATCTTGAACAACAACATTGATAGATCCTCAAATCTCCAACATTATTATGTTCGCTTATAATTCAGGTAAATTGTGGCAGAATTGAAGAAAATATCACTTTCTAACTGGCTTTACTCGGTTCAATACTGCATCCAAAACTGTGATGTTGGAAGTAATTTATTTGTTTCCCTCCTCAGACATTTTATACCACGGAGAATCCAAAACTTAAAATATTTGCGAACTTATAACGTATAGTGACAAAGGAGTATAATTAAACGAAAACTATTTTTAAGTGCAGAAAAATAAATAATTTTTCTACAGCACAATAATATTGACATGAAAAATTTTATTTGATGTTCAACTTGGAAGGCTCTTTTTCCATGACGACAATTTTCGTAAGGTATTGTGAAAATAATAATACAGTAATAACGATGTTTAGTAAAAGGGATATTGTTAGGTCATTCGCAGATTTAAACCAACAAGATCCAAAGTTTCACAATTTATTTTTTCTGTAGAAGGCTCCTACAGAAATAAATAAATTGTGAAACTTTGCATCTTGTTGATTGCACTCTGCGAATATATTAACGATTCACGTACCTATGAATGTTAAATGGATTAGGGCATTAGAATTTATGGTGCTTTAAATATAAACTGTTTGTAATTTGCCTGTAGTTCAAGTTAGCATAAAATTCATAATTTAAGTAATGGTCAAGGGTCATATATTGCGGTGTAGACATTTCAGAATTGAATGAAACTAGGTCAAATATAATGACATCGTCAGTTACAGAAGTTACAAATTTCTTTTTAAAACTACAACTGACGTTAAAACAATAGAGATTTTCTCCCATTTTGCTTCATGGCAGAACTGAAGTATTAAAATTTACAGTTCATGATCTTTAAAGTGATAAAGTATAGTGGGACGCAAATTCGTTATATTGTATGGGCTTAAATTAGGCCCTTTTTTTAAAACTACACCCATGAGAAGGATCTTCGTGTTTTTACCGCTCACCAATTATTATTACGTTCAACAAAGTGGATTCCTGTAAAGGCGGTTGAGGATTTGACTAACCGAGCAATTGCCAGCTTGTAAAAAATGCTGTTTTTCACGGAGTTTTTTATCTGCTCATTCAGGCGGATAGAAAAGGAGACATATAGCACTGATTGAATATTTTATAAATAGACACAACATTGTTGTATTTAAGTTAAAAAAACCTAAACAGCTTTAGTTTAAAAGACGGAACTGCACTTGTTGTCTATTTTGTGTTTAGGCAAATACGTTTGCACTTATTAAACCGCACAGGAAATTTAAGAGGGTGTTCGAAAACTAACGAGTTTCGATCCAAGTACTTCTAAATGACTGGTCAAACGATGCACTACTGGGGTAACTCCTTTTCCATTAACAACGATATGGACAAAGATAATACATTGAATATTGATGGGAAGTTACACCGTTCTGACACACATCCTAACCACCTAATGAACGAAGTGCGGTTTGATGATAGCAAAAAGAATGCGAAGGGTACTTTCAACTGCCGGCCGCTGCACAGCAAACACAAATTTTTACCACACCATACACACAAACTTAGTTGAAGTAACGTATAGGCTTGCCTATGTGGACAGATATAAAAACCGGTGAAATGCTGTTTGTATATACTATATAATTCTTTATAGCTTCTTTAATTTATATTTTTTTCATTATTTTGCAGCGAGTTGCGAGTCATAAAAATCACAAGACCTAGCTAATGATAGCAAAACAGAAAGAAAAATTATTAGATTCAGCTTATCTGGAGAAATCCTACAAAATATATAATGGATTTGTAGTTCTAAAATATATCTTTGAAAAGAAACAGGCCCAAGAATGACAGAAGAAGACAAAAATACAGCTGATATCCTATTCAAAGTGTCTTTCCGAATGTCTGAATAATTTCCGAGTCATTAAAGCTCATAGATCTTAACACGTGCCAGCTGAAGTAAATGAAGGTCATTTAAACTTATTAATTCCATATGTAAAAACTACACCAAACATAGGAAGTCTCAGTAATTTTACAATTATTTATGTAATTAAGGACATAATGTATAAGAGATGAAGACAGTGGAAAGTTTCATAATATGTCGATTCCCCATCTAAAATTCCTAACAAATGTCTAAATTATGTATATTGATAGGGTCCTTCTTCTGTGATATGACGGGGTATCATTAGGTAGATGGATACTGTTCTGTCGGTGAAAAGTAATGTCCTCAATTTCAATGGCCGAGACGTCAAAAATATTATACTCTTGGGGGTCATTTTAACCCATGAAATGAGGAAATTACACTTCCTGGAAGTTCTTCATCTCATTACCCAGTGACGGATTTTCATAATCCAGAAGAAGGGAATTCCCCGAATCATCGCGCCATAACCTCAAAACTCGACTCACTATTTCATTGAATCGTACTTTAAAAGTTGTTATCCGTGATCGCAAAAGAAAGCAAGGAGAATGTATGGAATTTTTACAATTTCCGATCCAAAACATCTACGAAATATATGCAGAACCAAATGGCCTTAAAATTTTTTTTTATCTGAATAGACAGAGATTTTAAGACCTAATCCGTGTTGGCTAAAGAAAGCGAGGGTACACGGAAAATGAACCACAACGGAATACTTGTCCCTCCAAGGGTCTTGAAAAATACTCCAGTCTTCTTAGAAAACGCACTTCCAGCTGCCACACACACACACACACACACACACACACTAATTTAACTTAATTTAAATGTCACGTTATAATATTTAATTGTGCCTGCCTTCACCTTTTTTTTAAATGGGTTCAACGCCACAAGGAAGTGAATATTGATCTGCCTGAAGATCTGAGTTCATCCCACACACTTTAACTTCATTCTCTGAACTTTGTTAAAAATAAAACATAAGATACAACACTCTCCGCAGGGACGCAAGTTCATATATCACAAAAATTACTGTAAGTTCATATGCCGTGAGGTTTCATTTTCCGCTTTGATATGTCGACGGCCCAACTGAGACTCAAGGAGACATGAAACTTAAACGCAGTGTTGTTATAAGCAGAGGTAGTTAAGAGTCTCACTTGTAAATGTGTTATCTATAACCTCGAAAACGTAGAGAGTTAGCCAGACATCTGGCAGTGATTGAATGATTACTTTGTTATTGACAAACTTTGTTGATATCCTTGCCTTTTTTTTTTGTTCTGGTTAAGCGCTACTCAAACCAACTATCCCAACGCACAGAGGGACATTCTCTCACTGAAGTAGTACCTAATTCCAGTATTATTTTTGTAGTCATGTAATCTTTACGGGCGTTAAAGATATATAGTACTGGCAAAAATATGGATATGAAAAATTTTCCTCCACTTCAAAGTACCAAATCTTCTATAGCGTATAGAACAAACGGAAATAACACTCCGCACATTACTGCCCCCAGCTTATACGAATGTGAGGTCTCAGCTTTACGCCTTGGCCGTTTTACTCCTGAACTAAAGCTCTCGGTAAATAACTTATAGCGGCTTGGTAGTATCACTTTTGTTCTGAAGGTGTGAGACAATCTCCGACTGTCTTGCCAGGAATACAGTCCGCATCTTTCAACCAATAGCCATTAACTCTTTATATATCCTGGCTTTAGTGAAATAAATTGTGCCATAAAAGTGGCTTCTATTCAAATTAGTATTGAATTTCACAGGCAGTAAGTGTACGCCCCTTGCTATAGGTAATAATGTAGTTTATGAAACACAACCGGTAAATATGGAGGAATATGAATTAGGCCTGGATGTGTGTCAGCAAAGCAACTGTACGTGTGCTTAAGGCAGCATCGCGACTTGAACGTATGACGGAGTATAGGTACAGTTGTCTTGTCACTAGATTGGGCTAGTAATCAGCTTCAATCCTCAAATAAGTTAAACCGGGGAAGAAACCCGGTGCCTATTAGGTAGTAGGTTGGGTGCCCCCCTTAACGGTCTGTGTTTAAACAATTTTCCTTTCCTTTCCTTAAAAAAAACTAACATTCCTTTTTTCTGTAGTTCGTAGCTTATGTACAACATCAATTGGACTATCAAAGCTAAGCATGAACCAAGTAAATACGACGATAATTTTGGCTAGAGAGCCAAGTAATTTGCAACAATGAGATGAGTAAATACAAAACTTTGAGCCCCACGGTCGTGTTTGTTTCACATGTGAAGAGAAAATGTCCAAAGTTACATGCTGTTAATCACACTCCCATCCACGGATTTCATAACGGCTTTCTGTATTGCCTCATTTTGTCTGGTTAATAATAACAATAAAAATAATAATAATTATAAATAGCCTCTATACTTATTACTTTAGAACAAGTGGGTACAGGTACCGTATTTGAAAAATTGATCAAATTTAGCACCTAAATACAGTTTAAAATCAATGTATACATTTTGAAATCTCCTCATTCTCTTTAGAGTCCATGTTAAAAAACGGATAGTATTATTAAGTTATTGTTACACTAGCTGCTATTATAACAGTTTAGTTCGACTTCTTCCATGTTCCTAAACTCGTTGATAGCAGAGTTGCCCTTTTGTCCTCCTCGCCCTCTTTATTGTTTTGGTAGTCCCTCGTTTTTCCTAACGTGGACAACAGTCTCATTTTGGTATTCCTCTTTATGAAATGTTTCTCCCTACACTATCCTTTTTTTGCTGCCTCCATTAGTCGTCACATGCCTTCTCATTATGTACGTCCTGTTTGTTGCCTGGTGCTACGTAGATTTCCTTTCGACGGTTTCCTGTAACTTGAAACAATTTCGAATTTAAGGAACAGGACCGACAATGACAATTTTAGACAAAAGAGGTCGACAGTGCAAATGAGATTTTTACCCAAGTTTCTGTAGGACGTGGAGCATGTAAATCTTAGTTGCATGACAGAATACCAAGTTTAGTGGATTGTGAATAGAATCCACGTGGCCAAACTAGACAAAAACGAGACAATCGCAACTTCCCCTGATATTTGTTTTAGTACTTGTGACCCCCAAATTTTTAGTCGCGTTCACAAAATTACAAAAAACGACTATTAGCTTCGTCATGTCTGTCCGTCCGTCCGCATGGAAATCTCTGTTTCCAATTGACGGATTTTCATAAAATTTGATATTTCAAAATTCTTCGAAAGCTTGTCGAGGTAATAGAAGTTTCATCAAAATCGGACGTGAATAAAGGATACTTTACATGAAGACTAATATAAATTTTCATCATATCTTGTTTATTTCTTCTCTGAATGAAACACATTGTCGAAAAAGTTTGTAGATAAATTCAAAACACATATTAATGTTCAATATTTTTTTTTAAATCTTGCCTTTTATGAAATAACGTAGGAAAATATTATAGTGCCGGACAGACCACAGAATACAACATGGCTCATGCCTATTGCGTACTGGATGCCTAAGGCTAAAAACACACTATCATAATGTGTAATAATTATTGCTTTTCTACTGCAAGAATGGTTGCTGGAACGCGCCTAGATATTACGTTGTACGTACATTGCCTCTCTTGTTAGAATGTCCTTCACTTTGTGTTAGTAACAGAAGCCTTTTTTATTGTAAGCGCAGTACCATGCCCAAGAAATAAATCACGTAATTATACACATTGCAAGAATGACGTCATTCAATGTACTGCTTGTATAGAAGGTTCAAGACTGTCGGATAGTGGCTCCTTGTAGTTGTTAGAAGGTTACTAACATTTCAAAGGAATCTGCTGTCACAGTTTTGCGTGACGCAGGCAGCAGGCTCCTCTTACACGGTGGTAACTTTCCTGACATGGCGTAACAACCTAAGGAGCGTTATCTCTGTGTTCTACACCTTCTGAATCTCAAATCTTGCAACTGTAACTCAAATGCTAGATAAGTAATAAGTTACTATGTTCGTAATTATAACCATCAGATGTAAGAGATTCTGTGTAACCGCAATTAATGTGTGTTCTTTCGACAAGAGGAATGAGCGGATGCGACTTGACTTGTCGAATTCAGTTTCACGGACGGAGCGTGTGACACGCAAACACTTACTGCCACTAAGTTTTTAGACGTTCATTCATAAGGTAACGGGCTGTGACCTTGAAAGGACTTGTGGTGAACCCGTCTGAGGTATTGCGCAACTTCTTGTATGCCTACGTCCACAGGATTTCACAGAATACTTTCAACTGCATCATGACTGTCTCCTACTCATTTCTTCTTACTCAACTTTCATTAGCAGTTTCCCATCTCGTTCAATGCTAGACAGTCGTATGTATTGCAGCTAGTCAATTCATTTGTGCGGGTGAAACAGTGGGTGTGTGCAACGGATGTTCCGAAGCCATCTGGTGTTGAGGAACAGAATGAGTGGTACTTCACAGCAATGACCCAAAACGAAGCCTTTCGTGGAATAGTTTTCAAGCACAAAACTACTCACTAGTTGGCAGATATCTCATTTTAAATTTCAGAGCTGCAAGTGAGATCAAACATAAAAACACGCCGTAAGCATTCATGAAAAAAAATCACTGTTAATTGATTTATATTTTAAAAACTTTCAGCAATTGTAATTAACAATATTGTATTTTAACTTAAAATACGCAAACCTTTGACACAATTTCTGGTACTTGAAAGCCTTTTGTATAAAATCCCTGATGAGGAACTTGTAGAGATGAAACGAATAGAAGGAAAATAAGAGACAAACAATAATGTGTTATTTATTGTGCAATTTGTTGGATCAAGTTCCCTATATTCGTGAGCTTCTCTGGCGTTAACCTGAAACATATAGTTCAAAAAGAACATGGCAACAAATTTAAAAAAGAATTTGACTTCCTTTCTACACCCGCAGAACCGGTATAGAGTATGAACTTTCAAAATGACATGGTAAGAGCCTTCAGAAATTCCAAGTTGGGTTGTGTTTAAACACATATGGTTGCTATAACTGCAAGGTAAAGATTGTAGTGACGGCCGTAAACAATTTTTTACTGATATTTATAAACTTCAGGTAAACTCAGGCCATAACGTCCGGCGTGCCCGAACGCGAGTTCCCATTCACAGAAAGAAATTATTAAACCTTTTAGAATTATCATGGAATTCGATCTCAATAACCACAATGTATTGCTTTAATGTTGGTTTTGCATGTGGCACAATAAAATGTGGTTTTTATTCAGTTACACTGATGTTTACCAAGAAGAATTGCCCCTAGGTTGTAAGTGACGAAGCATTTCAGTGAACTTCGTGTTTATCGGTGTGATAAAGAGCGTCCAGCCGAACACGGAACCCCCTCACACAGTCTACAAACCAGTTCATATTTACTAACGACGTCCTCTCCTCCTCTGCGCCACTCAGATTCGCAAATCCCGCCTTTACTCGGAATTTCGAGCTGTAGAGCGGACGACATCATTTGTTGTACAAACACAGACGTCGTCCCTGGTGTTCCGTACTCACTTTTGCGTTTATAACACTTTCTACAACATATTTACAGACACGACAATAAAACCGAAGTTACCAATCTTCTGACAGCACTGTGGGCCTGGGTTGACTCAGCCTCTAATAGAAACGAGTACCAGGGATATTTCCTGGGATTTAAAGGTGACCGGTGCGTAGGTCTGTAAACCTAAACAACTTCATGTGTTGTTTGTCTTGAAACCTGGTATCCCCTACTTCCTACATCACCCAGGGAGGGCCTCTCCAAGTTTGTGTCGTTGTTGCTTTAAACTTTTTTTTTTATTTTAATGGGCTTATTTGTGGCTTGTTTAACGCAGCTGTCAGTAACTTTTGTTGTATACAGCGTCGAATCACGTGGTAAACAAAGAGCAATTAATTGGAGACGGCTGAGCGCGCTCAATGTGTTACAAATAGCTGCAGTCAACATTGCGTGGTCGATGCTAGGCTCGCCTCAGAACGGCCAGGAAGCGCTGTACCACTTCCTGCTGGAAGTACTGCCATACCGTCGGTCGTTGTGAACATTTCCGAAATGTATAAAATAAAGTATATTGGTGCTTGCTGGTACCTCATCTGTTGACTGCTCGCCCGTGACTTCCTGCGCCAAAACTAGCAAATAATCTGCTGCCCAAAACATTATTATCATGGTATTTGCCTGGAAAGACTGAAGAAGTCAGTGAAAAACTCAAAGTAGCCCATATGCAGCCGAGTCTAGAACTGAGACGCTTAAAGCTTTCTGGTCATCCCCTCCCACTCGCGGATGATAGAGGACTTAATATGAAGCATTGACGGACTTATGTAGACAGTAAAATCCTAAAGCACAAGGAGAGAAACCTGTCCCTGTGCCAGTTAATCCACAACAAATCTTCGCTAAGTGAAGTCTGCTAACAAAGCCTGATTTATGACATGGTTGTACTACAGTGTTATTCTGTTTCTGTATTTTTCCGAATATAGGACACTGAGCAGGACAAAATGTTTCGGAAATGTAATGTCCGGAGTGGAATGACAGAGGACGGAAGAAGTCCAGAAACCAAGCAGTTCCAAGCGTGACAAAATCAGAATCTGCTGCACCTGACGTAGTGTTTACTGCACCCACCGATACATCTCGTCCTGGATAAATGTTGATCACGTAGATAAAATCTTGACTGTCTTCCGTGTTTCAAATCAATTTTGTATAAAATACCTAGTCTGATATACTGCATGGTACAGGCAAGCTTACTTTCACTACCCCATGGAAGTCATAATAAGTTACCATACATATCATTAGTTTCTATTCTCTGTTTAAAAATAATTAATTATTTCAATAATTAATCTGGCAGTATCTGATGCACTTATGTCAGTGTATGAGAATCGAAACGATGTCCTCCTGGCCGACTTTTCTCAGTTTATCCGACTTTGATCAAAAAATAAACGCAGCCGTATATTTACCCCTTCCAGTTTTTTATTTATCAGTCACTCACATTTATTATCTCCTCATTCGCCGAGAAACGAGAAAATTGGTAAAGGTTCAAGTAAAAACGAAAGTAAATTAGGCAAAAAAAGAAAACATGGAGAATAAAATGTTTTATCATAAGCAGGTGATGATTTTATGTTCAGGGTGGATTTCATGCTGAATTCAATAACACGAGTGTAATTTCTTAAGAGTGTATTACCTAAATATCGAGGAATCATTGAAATTGGTAAAGGTTCAAGTAAAAACGAAAGTAAATTAGGCAAAAAAGAAAACATGGAGAATAAAATGTTTTATCATAAGCAGGTGATGATTTTATGTTCAGGGTGGATTTCATACCGAATTCAATAACACGAGTGTAATTTCTTAAGAGTGTATTACCTAAATATCGAGGAATCATTGAAAGTTTTGCAAAGTGTTTGTTTCTGAAAGTAACTATTCAGTAAAGGAAGAATACTTAGCATAGGTTGCCTGATATATTTTTTGAATTACTCGTACAAACATGTAACCATATATTGTCTGATAACAATCTATGTAGTCGAGAAATACGGATTCGTAATTACCTCTTTCGTAAAAGGTCACATGCTGAGATCATGTAGGATCTACCGTTGAATGCAAAGAAAGAAATCTCCGTATTCCTCTCTCAGATATTTTCCAGGAATCCGCGCTTTGTTAAACCTCGGTCTTTGGTTGGCTTTGAGCATATTACTGCATCCCTCCAGCAGCAAAGGGAGAAAATGAAATTCACTCGGAATTTTACGTCAAAAGATCACTATATACTGAAGTCCATGAAAGTAATTTCGCTATTCAGATACCAACGTCAATTCTTGAAAGGTGTGCAAATTTTTAAACAATTTTCAGAAAAATAAGAACGGAGAACATAGAAAATTCTGTCGAAAATAAGGTAGGAAATACCTTGATAGTGACCTCTATGTAGTATTACTGGAATTCCAACAATCCTCCCTACATTGTACCAAGATTTGTACAGCGGTGTAGAAGAAATCGTGCAAAGTGCCTGCAATCAAGAGGTGATAGTTTGCTTCAAGTCAGAGTCTTCTTGCAAACGCTTTCCGGACTTTTGGTTTTTAAGAGGTACAAGAAGTTACTGAGTGGAAATTTCCTGGTATCATCGTGTAAAATTATGACACTTCGTTGAAACAGTGCAAGATTTTGCTTCGAATTTATTAACAGTAAATTCTTAAGTGTGCTACAATAACACCCAGCACTTAAATATTCACCACAAATAGATATGTACACAAGAACCACGCCTTTAACGTAGAAAAAGAGAGTTGACATGGAATTCCTTACAGAGATCCTCCTTTTTCTGCCATGTTACGCAACACAGGTTGGTAGTTATTCACCGATGTTTCAGTACAACATATTGATCCCATCTTCATGAGTCAAGCAGGGTAAGAAGTTTTAGACTTCTTGGCCCTTGAAGCTTGGAACGATGACTTGTACCGAAACGTCAGCAGCTAACTACCAATCTCACCTACGTAACGTCCCAGAAAAGTATCTTATTGATACCGAGGCAGAAACCTGAAGTTACGCATCTTTCTGGATGATGTCGAAGAGCTGACGGACATTTCCACATCAAAGACGCCTTTATTGGTTTCAGATGTCGCGTGATTAACCTGCGTCTCATCCCTTGTAAAAAGCACTACAGGAAGTGCTGTCGTGGAAGAGTGCTACATGATACATACATGACAGACAGTCCCAATTTAAGTTTTATTATAGTGTATGAATTTTCTTGACATTCAGCTGACACACACTTTCCTGTAACCCAGCTGGTCGTTGAAAATGCTGTACGAAGTACCAAGCGAAGTATCCAATTTCTCGTACGGTATCAGGCAACATAACGCACCTGTCGTTTCTCTTAAGGGCACAGATACGGCGCACATTTTCATCCACCATGGACGTCCTTGGATTCGGAGTCGTTGATACCTTTCAGTATTTCTCCTGTCATTACCTAACGCACTGTAGCATATCCACACCTTCCCTTCCGTAGAAGAAACGTGCTTCGTACACCTGCCAACTAGCGATGAATCTCTACCTGTGCGGAAACCATCACAAACAGGCTTCAAAACACAGTGTTTGGAAGCGTACCCACGTTTTAATAAGGCCTACTACTTCTTGAAGTACTGTAGAGCGATATGACACACGTACTGTGTCGCCTCGCAGATGTGTGAAGATGCAGATTATCTAGACGTGCCCGATACAAGAGAAATCAGCGGTCGATATCGTTACTATACGTGGGAAACTCGTTTACGTATTCCGCGAAATATATTGAATTTTTAATAATCTGCTCTATTGAGCCGGCCGTTCCGGCCGCTCAGACCGCTCCGGTCGCCTCGATGGTTTACCGCATCACGGCATCCGACCTTGACCCCCCCTCCCTTGCCTTTCCTTATTTGGGTGGCCTCTGGTGATTGGCTGGAGGAGACGGGGGTGCACGGGGAGCGCTCACCTACCAAGTTCACCTCCGGACTCCTCGACTTGTTTTTGACCCT
>Ga0123355_10005983_pt1 | contig 17942 bp, 6 predicted proteins | sample TergutEmb28metaG_3_FD_89872 | JGI IMG/M metagenome (GOLD analysis project Ga0123355, IMG submission 89872) | Embiratermes neotenicus P1 segment gut microbial communities from Petit-Saut dam, French Guiana - Emb289 P1 | ecosystem: Host-associated > Arthropoda: Insects > Digestive system > Gut ... | reverse complement strand
TTGGTAAGATAGACATTGCATGTCTCCTTTCGTGTAATTTTATTGCAATATACACTTAGGCGCATATGTTCGTCAATATGTATAAGGTCGCAATTTTGCAATATAGTCAGTGCACTTGAAAACAATCAACGATAGCGGAGTCTAAATCATTGAAAAGTGGAAGTTTTTTGCGAAGCCTGCCTTTGGGCCAACTCCAGAAATTTTCAATGCGTTTAGACCAGCAATATGGCCTATGTATATAGACATCAATCCCTGTTTCGTCTATGTGCGCAAGCTGTTCCAACGGAATATAGGATATTGCTTCTTGAAAGGCTTTTACTTTTTCGGGGTTTTTCAAGGGGTTGACAAATATAATCCTGCGGAGTATATTACTATACACAACACAGTAATCAACATCACGCAATAATTGACATGGCAATTAATACACGAGAGGAGGAACTCAATTGAGCGGAGCAATCAACACCTCTGCCCTTATAAGCGGGCATATAGATATTATTTTGCTTAAAATTATCTCTATGGAGGATGGCTATGGCTATAGCATAAGTAAGACAATTTCATATATTACTAACGATACCTGCGAGATAAAAGAAGCCACCCTATACTCCGGTTTACGCCGTCTTGAGGCAGAAAAACTAATCGCGTCATACTGGGGCGATGAAAGCCAGGGAGGGCGAAGAAAATACTATACCCTTACCCAGGCAGGCCTAGAAAGCCTTGAAGAAAATAAAATCAAATGGGAAATGACCAAAGACATAATGGACAAAATTTTAAAATGGGAGGTTAACAGCTATGAAGAATCGAGAAAAAACTAACTTAAGACTGGCAAAAAGCCTTGCAAGCATGAAAGGAAACAGCAATTTTTACACCCCCGAGCAAATAAAAAGCGAGGGCATACCCGAATGCACCGTAGAATGGAAGGGCATTCCCAAAACCATTATAGGCTTGATAGCCACATTCAAAAGCCTGATAGCGTCATTCAAAGGATGGAGGGGTAGTAATGAACACACAGCGTATATCCAAGTTTGTGAATGATTTGTTTTATGATATAGTCGAAACAGAAAGGGTGCGGGAGCAAAAAGAAGAGCTGAATATCCATATGTCAGAGCGTATCAGCGACTACATGGCTGCCGGGCTATCCTTTGAAGAAGCCTTTGAAGCCGCAAAATCCAGTTTAGGGGACCCAGAAGAGCTTATTAGCGGCTTCGAGCGCAAGCGCGCAATTGTACTAGACGATGTGGATAATGATTATGGGGTCAATATCCAGATGCGTTTTAATAGGCCCATGGCCAGGCTTGTACCACTTGCCCCATTTATCTATCTCATTGTAGGGCTGACTCAACACTTATGGCAGCCCGATTGGTGGACATGGGGCTGGTGGTCATGGGGCTGGGTGATTATTGCTATTGTCCCAATACTAAGCTCGGGCATAGGCCTTAATAAAATACCGGCAATATCCCCCTTTATTTATATTTTGCTGGGTGTTTTCTTTGGATGGTGGTTGTGGGGTTGGCTGGTGATTCCCATTGCATCCATTTTGTTTTCGTCCAATATAAGCAAGAAGAGAAAAAAGAAAAAGAAGAAAAAAAAGGCCTCCGACCCATTTATTGAAATCAAGAAGGACGGCAAAACAATCAAGATAGACAAAGCCACAGGAAGCTATGAGGTTAAAGAACATAATTGAAGCTATATTAAAAGGGCGCTTATCCTATAGATATCACAGGATAACGCCCTTACACATACATAATCAGTGAACAAAAATGCAGGTTTAATGCATTTTTATTCTGTTTCTAGTGTAATTATAAACCGCAGATGGTGTGGCCCGGCCTTAACCAAATGCTCTGGTGCAACAACCGTAGACCAGGCCATCTCTGAGCCTATACCCGAATGAGCCGCATCAATGTGGAGCCATGTTTCGGGGCGGGTGGGTAGCTTGTGGTCGTGGGTTGCTTGTTGGTAGTCTTCTATGCTGTTGTGGTGGGCATCAAAGTGGAAGGGGGTTTCGCCGGTGATTTTTATTACGTGGCCCTTATTGTCTGCCAGTGCTAGCCAGCGGGTTTGGCCGTGGCCGCCGCATTCTGAGGGAGGGATAAATGGGAAGTGCTGGGCTGATACTGTGCTTTCGTATATGCCCATCTTGGCGGACATAGTGCGGTCGGAGTAGTTTTCGTTTTCCCCTAGGCCGTAGTAGGATAGTTTTTCGAAACCGGGGGGTAGTATTAGCTCCATCCCTGCCCGGGGTACATAGCCTAGATTAGGGTTAAGGTTAAAGTACATATCTACTTCCACCGACTTGTGGTCTAGGAGCGTATAGCTAAACTGGGCAGTGGACTTGATAACCTCGTTACCCTTTTTTGTATGCAGCATATATTCCATAACAAGACCCGATTCCCAGGAGCTTTTTACAACTCCATCAATGGTGGTGTTGCCCCCTCGCAGCATGTTAAACATGAAAACGGGGCCACCCCATCTGACGTTGGCATCCATGCCGGAATAGGGCTGGTCTAGGCAGGGTAGGCAGCTTTTTGCAAAAGCTGCGCCATCCATGGAAATGGATAGGCCCTCTGAGGCGGGGGTTAGGATTAGCCCTTTTGCTGATGCATTGGCGGGGTTAGTCAATACTGTGGCAAGTTGGTCTGCCGGCCTTGCTGTTGATTCATGGGTTGAATCATGGAAGCCGCCCATGGACATGGGCGAAGCAAACTCGTATTGGAATACGCCAACCTCATATCCCGCCGGGGCGTAGAAGGACTCCTCTTTTTGAGTGACACTAAACTCTATAAAGTACTCGCTGGTTGGCTTTGTGGTGTAGCTCGGGCGCAGATTTATTCGTGTTTTGCATAGGGGGGCCAGATAGCCGGGGTTTACTGGTTCGCTGTGTACAATGTGGCCGTCTTCCCGCAGATGCATGGTAATTTCATAGTCACTTATGGGCCGTGACGGGGATTTATTAATGATTTCGTAGCTGTCTTTAAACTGGCCTATGCCCATCCAGGGGATAAACTTTTCTACAGGGCGTATCACCACCGGGGCGTAGGCCTGTTTTAGCTCGTGGGCTACAGGCTTCCATATAAGGTCAGGTAGTACAATGCCATTATTGGTCATATACAGAGGGCATTCCCAGTCTGTGACCCTTTCCCCAAAGTCGCCACCATATGCGAAGAACTTTTCACCTTTTTCATTAATTTGCTCTAGGCATTTGTCAGACCAATCCCATACAAAACCTCCTTGGAAACGGAGGTGTTTTTCTGTCAGTTCCACAAAATGGTGGAGGCCTCCGCCGCTGTTGCGGATTTGATAAAGATATTCCACCAAAATAACAGGCCTGTCGTCTGTGGTGTCTGTTAGCATGTTCATGATTTTGCTGATTGGGGCATACATAAAGCCGCGGATATCGGATATATTTTTCCCAGGCTCCCCTGCCTCGTATTGGCATATGCGCGTGGGGTCATATTCCCGTATAAACCCGGCCATTGCGGCATGGTTGGCACCGGTGCCGCTTTCGTTGCCCAAAGACCATGCAAAGATACAGGGATGATTCTTGAAATTTTGCACCATGCGCACGGCCCGCTCTAAAAACTGGTTGGCCCAAGCCGGGTCGTGGGTAAGCTGGCCCGCTACCCCATGGGTTTCTATATTACACTCGCATACCACCAATATGCCGTACCTGTTACATAGCTCGTACCACATATCTGGGTTGGGATAGTGACTGGTGCGGACTGCGTTTATATTCATCCGCTTCATTTCGATAATCTCTTTAAGCATCCAGTCCTGGGAAACCACGCGGCCCCCTTGGTATTGGTGATTGTGGCGGTTGACACCATTTACAACCAAGCGCTGGCCGTTTAGATAAAGTATGCCGCTACATATCTCCACCCTTTTGAAGCCGACCTGGCAGGCCTCTATATCCACTGTGCTGCCGCAAGGGGCAATAAGGGAAAGCACAACCGTGTACAGGGCAGGCTTTTCCGGTGTCCAAAGTGAGATATCTGTGAGTTTACAGACGACTCTAGCCGTGTTTGCGGTTGGCTTTTGGATTTGAGTATACTCAATTGTGGCGTTGACCGGTGCGTTGGCGGAAGCCACAGGTTTGCCTGCGGCATCGTATACAGACATCTTTACAGAATAATCCCCATAATGGGGCACCCGGGACATAGCAATATCCGCAGAAATCTCACCGGTAGGGTGGTGCTTGTCTGGCATTGGGATAATTTTGTAATCTGCAATACGGGCCACAGGTTTTGAGATAAGCCACACATTGCCATGGATACCAGACAAATGCCAATAGTCCTGGTCTTCCAGATAAATGCTTTTGCTGAAGCGGGAGACTTGAATGGCTAATTGGTTTTGGCCGGTTTTTGCGTACTGGGTAATATTAAACTCCGAAGGCAGCTTGCTATCCTCGGCATAGCCAACATACTGGCCATTAACCCATACATGATATGCGGTTTCTACAGCGTCAAAGCGTAGGAAAATATCCCGGCCTTGGTAGAAGTCGGGCACCTCAAAGCCTCTAAGATAGCAGCCAGTAGGGTTTTCTTCTGGTATAAATGGAGGGTTTGGGAGATTTTCTGCTCCCAATTTTGGCTGGATAAGATGAGGGCCTGTCCCCTCATATGACCAGGGGTAGACAACATTTGTGTAAATAGGCTCCCCATGGCCGTGAAGTTCCCAGCAGCTTGGTACTGGGATATCTGTATAATCCCCTGTATTTTGCCAAAAGTCTTCCGGCACTGCATTGGGGGTTGGGTAGAGCTTAAATTTGTATAGGCCGTTTAGAGAGAGGATATACTTTGAGGGGCTGCCTGAGATAGCTTCCCCTTTTGTTTCCGCGGCAAGGGCCTGTGCCTCACTTTCATAGGCGCGCCAGCGAGTGTGGGCTGGAACACGGTTAAGTGAGGATATTTCTAGCTTGTGGAGGGGTACCATAGTTGTCTCCTATCTGCCACACAGTGGGCGCAAACCCAGTAAAACCGGGCATGAAAAAGGTTCTGCCAAAGTATCAAAACCAGCATTACTGCCATGGAAAACTTCCAGTAAAATGCAACACAAGAAAAATAACTACAAGATTAAGTACAAGGGCAAGGGGCACCAAAATCTTAAACTGAATATGCTGAGTCTTGTGCCGCAGCAACCTCATACCCAGCAAGGCACCTAAGCCACCCATTAAAAACGCGCTTATAAGCAAGGTTGCCTCGCTAATACGCCACTGCTTTTTTTCTGCCCGGCGTTTGTCTATGGCGTATAGCGCAAAGGCTATAATATTCCATACAACAAGGGCTGCTCCAACTGCTAACAATACATAAAACATTGTGTTCCTCCTTATAAATAATGTCATGTTATGACGTGCATAGTATAATACACCAACAAAAATAGCAAAAGGGGTACACAAATTGCCAAAGAATATAAGAAAAACAAAAGAACCTATCAAAGGAAAAACCAAGCCACAGCAACCCAAAACCATCAAAGGCAAGTTTATAGGCAACGAGATAGGCTATGGCTTTGTAGTGCAAGAGGGCACAGAAACAGAGGATATTTTTATCCCGCCACCCTACACAATGGGAGCCTTACATGGGGATGAAGTAATATGCCAACTCCTTAAACCCAAAGAGCCTCCAGTAATAAAAAAAACAGCCAGGCGCACACCCAAGGCTCAGCGCCAAGCCCCAAAGCCCACCAATACAAACCACCGCATTTCAGGGGAAATAATAGAGATAACCCACCGCAAGCCTCTAATCGGCACCTATTACACCATTGGCAAGGAAGGCTATGTCCAGTCAATGGAAAGCAAAATCCCCCACACCTTCACCGTCTCCCCAAGAACCCGTAACCGCTTTGGGTTGGCAGATGGGCATAGGATTGTATTTTTGGTACCTAAGCCTAAGCCAAAGCCCAAGAGGGTAGGGGAGGGGAAATATTTAAATACCCCACAAACATCCTGCCAAGTAACAGAGGTACTGGGCCATATCCACGACCCAGGGGTGGATGTGCTGACCTTAGTACGGCAATACAACATCCCCCACGAGTTTCCAGAAGAAGTACTAGCCCAGGGGGCAAGCCTGCCAGAAGTCATAACCGAAGAAGACCTAATAAACCGCCGAGACTTACGTAGCGAGCTAATTTTCACCATAGACGGGGAAGACACAAAGGATATAGACGACGCAATATCCTTAACACAAACCCCCAATGGTCACTGGCAGTTGGGGGTACACATTGCAGATGTTTCCCACTATGTACAATCAGGCACCCCCCTAGACCAGGAGGCCCTTAACCGAGGCACAAGCGTATACCTAGCCGACAGGGTAATTCCAATGCTACCCCATAGGCTATCAAGCGGTATATGCTCCCTATTTCCCCAGGTAGACCGCCTGACATTAAGCTGCATAATGACCGTAGATGACAACGGCTATGTACAGTCATATGAAATTACCCCTTCGGTAATCAACAGCAAAAGGCGCTGGACATACCAAGAGGTACAAGAAATCCTTGACACAGGTAGGGAGCCGGAGGCAGAACCTCCCGCCACAGAAGGGCTTGGCGCCAACAATGCCGATAACCATACTGGTAATGCCGACAGCCCTGTTCCAAGCTGGCAAGCCCTATTCACATCCATGAACCAACTACGTGAAACCCTATACCAAAAGCGCCGAAGCAAAGGCGCACTAGACTTTAATCTACCCGAAGCCAAAATAAGAGTAGACGAAGCAGGCCGCCCTATCTCAATAGAGCCATATCAGCGCACACACGCCACAGGCATAATAGAAGAGTTTATGATTTTGTGTAATGAAACCATTGCAGCCCACGCGCTAACCTACAACACCCCCCTAATCTACCGTACCCACGAAGCCCCAAAGCCAGAAAAACTGGCACAGCTAAAGGGCATAGCCCAATCCTTTGGCTTTACCCTCCCCTATGTATCAGGCCCTACGGTTATCCAGCGCTTACTAGAAACAGCCGAAGCCAGCCCCGCATACTACTCTATAGCAATGGCCGCCCTTACAAGCCTTCCCCAAGCCTACTACACACCAGATAGCCCAAAGCACTACGGCTTAGCCAGTGAGGCCTACTGCCACTTCACATCCCCCATACGCCGCTATGCAGACCTACAGGTGCATCGAATCATCAAAGAAATGCTAACAAAAAATACGGGCAAAATGGCCGAAAACGACGGAATTTGCCCAAATGCAAGCCAAACAAAGGTTTGGCAAAAGTATCAAAACCACAGCCAGCAGTGGGACGTAACCTCTCCTCAAGACGAACATCTACATTATATATCCACCCAATGCTCCCGCACAGAGCGGGTAGCCGAGGCATTGGAGCGGGAGGTATCCCAGCTTAAAAAGGTGCAATTTATGAAGGGTAGAGAAGGCCAACTATTTGAAGGTATAGTGTCTGGTATTACCGACTGGGGTGTTTTTGTAATGCTAGCAAACACTACAGAGGGTCTAGTTTCTAAGCACAGCTTAAAGTGCAACAGCTATATCTACGAAAAGGATAAAAATCGATATACCAATAAGCGTGCCAATAAATCACTGACTATGGGTATGCCAGTGGTTGTGCGTCTTTTAAATGCTGATGAAAATGAACGGCGGCTTTCTTTTAATGTGGAGATAAATGATATGCAATTGCAGCGCTAATGATTTTCGAGATTCGTATTAAATTCATAAAATTGTAAGAAAACACCGTATTGCTCAAAATTGCACAAGATAGTATAATGACTCCGAGCAGGTATTACAGATTTTTGCTAGTAGTACAACACCGTAGAAATGCGGAAGGAGAATTAAATATGAAGCTAAGACTTGAGCAAGCAGCCAAGTCTCAAAAAGTGCGCATAATTGCGCTTTTTGCGGTTTTGGCAATTGTGGCAGCAATAGTTGTTATAGCCGGTGATAACTACGACAGTTATCAGGAATATGGCGACAGCTATTACTCCCATTATGAAGAAATACAACCAGCGGAGGAAGCCATAGACCCCTGGGGATATACGGGCTACGAAGCCTATTCCTATGAGGAGTATGGCGACTACGAAGCCTATACACCTTATGATTATGGCGAAGGCGGGGAACAGCAAGGCTACATACAAGGCCCGGGCCAGCAAGCCCCACCCGCCGGGCAAGACAATGAAATAGAACTTACTAATGATATAGAAGAAGACGAATATCAAGAGTTTGAAGGCTACGAGAGCTACGAGGATTACGAAGGTTACGCAGAGTTTGACCCATCAGGGGGCTATATTGAGTTTGTGCCCTTTGGCGGCGGCGACACAGTCACCTTTATAACGGATACCGCACCCTTAGCACCAACACCGGTTCCAGGCCAAGGCTCACGTGTAACCGCAGCCGACGGAACGGTAGGCGCTGTCAATATGCCAAACCCTCCAGTATGGTCCAACCACTTCTTTATGCAGTGGAATACTTCACTGGATGGTACAGGCATGGCCTTTACAGGCGCTACCACTGTTACCAGCAATATAAATGTATATGCCCAGTGGGCTTATGAAATAAATTTTGTAGGCAATGGTGTTACTTTGCCTTCATCAGGGGCAGCAAATCAAACCAACCCAACTTGGTATGGTGTGCGGCGCATACCTTTAGGCACATCAGTCAATGCCAACAACGCCCATGTTAACCCGGTATTCCAGGCAGTATGGCCCGATGACCCGGTTGTCACCGGCTTTACCTTTTTAGGTTGGAATGCACTGCCCGATGGAACCGGAGCAGTCCTAACCGGTGCTTCAACCATATCAAACGAAACCGTTGCATTTGCTCAGTGGTCACTTGACCTCAGCACCGTCACCTTCAATATGCAAGGGGGTTCGTTGGGTACGGATACCCAGTCGGTTATTAACCCTGGCACCCCACCTCCTGCCAATATTACGGTTAGCCATTCATTAACCCGTACTGTTATAACAGGAAACTCAATAGAATATTCCGGCAGGCAGGCCCGCGGCCAGTTTAGACAAAATACCAATGTGGCGTGGCCACGCTCTGCCCCTCATGTTATAGCTCCACCAGCAGGGGGTGGTACCCCCATGTTCTTAGAAGGATGGTGGACTCAGCCAAATGGTTGGGATGGTGTCGGTACACGCTTCGCCCCTCCCTCTATGCAAAGCGACTGGATCAATAACTGGGCAAGTACCCCATTTGGCCTTGCTGAAACAGTTGTTACCGGCGATATGACTGTCCACGCCCATTGGGTTCATAGGATATATCTTCAGCCAAACAGCGGCACCATTGGTAGCCGGTTTACCGGCGGCACCCCGGCTGTCGGTACTAATATAATCCAAAACCAGGGGGCAGGGTTTGGCCAATCACAGGCCTATATTGATGTGCCTACAGGTTTAGCAGGGGCTGCAAACACAATAGGCCAAAGCGGACGGCGTCATCGTACCGCCCCCGCCAATATGACAGATACATTTGTACCCTTAACAAGATTGCCCGGAGCACCCGGCACCCTGCAACAACAAACAGTTACCAACAATGCCGGTAATCCCTCAACAGGTGTTTTCGTTGGCGGGGAAATGACCCGGCCAGGCCACACCTTTGGCGGATGGTGGCTTGTAAACGGAGGCGCAAACGTAACCTTGACCCCGGCTGCGGTAGGGGCGCTCAATCACCCCGCCAACTTACCAGGTCATATCCCATTTACCGAAGACACAAATATCAACCTGATAACCCATGCAAACTCAACTATTGTGGCTCACTGGATACCTAACCCCCCTGTACAGGTTATTTTTAACCCCAATGGCGGGACATGGTCTGCTGCTGCCGTGACATCAAGCCACGTTGCCACAACTCCAACCGGCAATGTAACAAGGAATGTAACAGAGCAGTCAGCATTTAATAACTGCTCTATAAGCGGACAAACTTTCCCAGCATTTCCAACAAGGGCAGGCTATCTATTTTTAGGTTGGCACCAGGTTCAAGACCCTGGCGATGGCTCAAGTATTCTGGGCACGGGGGTCATTACTACTACTATGTCACATGCCCCTCCGGCAACTATAAACGACACTACCCTTTTACAAAGATTTTTACCAGGCACAATTATCAATGCCACCCAAACTGTTTATGCCCGTTGGCTGCCAACCCCCTATACCGTTACCTTTAATCCAAACGGCGGAAGTAATTTACCAATTACCCGTAGCGTTCCCGCAGGCTGGAGCTTGCAACAAATCCACAGCAATACCGGTTGGAACGACTGGCAGCACAATTCTCCAAACACCGGTTATTATGCCCCTACAGGCTGGGGCGGCTCTGCATGGAACCAAACCGTGCGCGCCGGCTGGGCTCTCCTTGGCTTTAACACCCTTGCCAATGGTACAGGAACTGTGTTTGCCCACGGTACGGCTGTCACTGGCGATATACAGGTGTATGCCGCATGGGCAGGGACGCTAACATTCCATACCAGGCACAATGCAATCTATGGAATACTTCTTAATGCAACCACCACTAGGTCAGTTGTAGATGGCCTCACTGTAGGCACTAGCTGGCAACATGCAAACCATAGCAACACCGCAGCTTCTCTTTTAAATAACTTCCCGGGGCTTACTGTATGGAATACCGGAGCAATTTATCCGGCAGGTGCCCCGGCCTCCAGGACACTACTTCGCCCACCTGGCGGAACAGGTGAACCAATTGCGTCCCAAGCCTTTGTTGGATGGAACTCAGCGCAAGACGGCACCGGCGATTGGTGGACAGAAGATACCGTAATGACAAACGGCACTCAAAACCTTTATGCCATATGGCGGCCATGGGTAAACTTCCGCCCTGGTACTGGTGTGCCCGACTCTGCCCTTGCAATACCCTTTGCAACGCCACTGCCCTATTACTGGAATCGCCAGTTTACAGTGGGTTCCCCAGTTGTCACCCAACCACCAGATATGACCAATGCATGGCCTGGCCATACCTGGCGGGGCTGGTTCCCCACACCCTGTGGCAGTACGGCTTTAGGCGCAGCCCGTAATTTCACCCTTCCAGTCTTCTTTGCCAGAACCTACTACGCATCCTTCTACGCACCAGTGGCATTCTTCCCCAATGGCGGCGCAATATTTGGCAACGCATCAACTCAAGTGCCAGTAGGGCACCAGTTGTTACAGGCAATGCCAGATAATCTATCCCGCACAGGCTGGACACATGTAGGAACCTGGAATACTAACCCAAATAACACCGGCGATATCTATGACCAGTTCACCCCAATAATGAGTGGCAGAAACCTATATGCCACCTGGACAGCGATGATAGAGTTCTATCCCGGTGCATCCACAGACGGCACCCCTGGTGTAGTACTATTGGCCAACGAAGTTCGCCATGTACCAGAAGGCAGAACCTTAGACGAAAACCCACCAGGCCAGCGTATGCCCCCCAACCCCACCCATCCAGACCCAGCATATGACTTCGTTGGTTGGCGGATAATAGAAACCCAAGGGCATCCAAATGTTGTAGGCGTTAGTCCAAACTATATCTATTTTGTTGATAGCATCCGTTTCAATACCTCTATGGACCCCAATACCGCCAACGGAAATATCAAAGTAGAAGCCCAATGGGAAAGAGCCGAAGTTACTGTCACCTTCGATTTTGCAGGAGGGACAGAGTCCGCAGGCTCTACAGGCATATATGTAATGCCACGCGGCGGTAATATAGGCCTATGGGTTGACCCAATCCCCGGCAACCCCGCAGACCCATTCACAAACCTAACCCGCCCCAACTTTACTTTTGCAGGTACATGGCTACAGCAGACACCGGCAATCCCAACCCCGGCACCCAACATATTTAACTCCACCCAAGTAGCAGCAATTGATGCCGACGTTAACATGACCTTTGTAGCCCAGTGGAACCCTAACCCCTTTACCGCATCTTTTGATTTGGATAACGGTACCTATACAGGGTTTACACCCAATGCAGGCCCCGTAACAAGGACTGTCCTACACCAGGCAGCAATAGGCTATGTAAATGTGCCCGCCTCAAGGCCAGCAGGCCCAGGCAACATTCCACCTGCCACAGTGCTTTCCCGTACCGGCCATACCTTTGTAGGCTGGCAGGAGGTTATTGCAGGTGTGCCCACAGGTACAACCTTGTCCACAGGGGCAGTAGGCCTTCTGACAATAGACGGGGCAGACCGCTACTTTATAGCCATATGGACACCCCAGCGCCACCAAGTAACCTTTGTGCTTAGTGGCGGTGATATAGCAGGCAACACGGCCAATGTAGTCTTAACCGTAGACCATGGCCAAACTGTCCTCCACGCCAACACAACCCCAACCAATGCGGTACCTGTTCCTACCTTCAATGTCCCACCTCATACCTTTGATGGTTGGATAGACAGTGGCGGAACCCTTGTTTCTCCTGGGTCTCTTACCATAACAGGCCCTACAACCTTTACCGCAACATGGAGCCCTCAGGCTGTACAGGTGACATTCCACTTAGCTGGCGGCACCTACGCCGGGTTTGTCCCCAATGCCGGCCCTGTATTAAGGTCTGTTGCGGCAGCAGGCGCAATAGGCCTTGGCAATGTACCAATACCGATACGTACCAACTACACCTTCGATTTCTGGAGAGAGACAGTTGGCGGTGTTGATACAGACCGAGACAGGGCCGCAGTAGCAGGGCTTACCGTAGCCTTTGGTTCACCCAGGGAGTTTACCGCTCACTGGACCCCAATTAGGCACCCTGTCACCTTTGTACTAAGCGGAGGCACTTATAGCGGAAGCGGCAACAATGTAATCCGCACAGTAAATCAAGGCCAAAACCTTAATCATGCCGCCACAACAGTAGTGCCAGGGGTACCAGTGCCCATTAACCCACCCCAGACCTTCTTACACTGGATGGCCAGTGACGGCACCACTGTCTCCTCACTGTTTGTATCAAGCATACCCATTACTGGGCCCATGACCTTTACGGCAGTATGGGATTTCCAACTGGTGCCTGTAACATTTAACCTAAATGGCGGTGTTTACGGCGTAAACCCAGGGCCTATTACAGACAATTTGCCCGCAGGCCTAGCAATAGGGCTTGGCCGCGTACCCGTCCCAACCCGTACCCATTATGACTTTATACAGTGGCGTGAGGTTGATTCGTCAGGTCAGTTAATTGGGCTGCATAGCCGTCAAGATGTATCTGCGTTGGTGATGGTTTACAATGTTCCTCGAACCTTTATAGCCCAGTGGGAGCGAAGATCCCACAGCGTAATCTTCAATTTCCCCGGAGGTTCTTGTTTCAATAACGGATGGTTTGATACCATCGGCACCATAGTTTATCAAGGCTTAACAATGCAAGATCCATTACCTATGGCAGCCTTGGATGTAGGCATTCTTGCACCTATAAACCCACCTCAAGTGTTCCAATACTGGACAAGAGCCGGGCACCCCGGACAGTGGAGCTTTGCCTCTGCTGCGTCTTTGGTAATTATGGGGCCGGAAGTATTTACAGCGGTGTGGAACTACCAATATGTAGATGTAACTTTTGACCTAAATGGCGGAATATACCAAGGCATCCTAACCCCAATAACCAATCCACGCCGGGCAGGTGTAGCAATTGGCCTTGGTAATGTGCCTCTGCCACAACGGGCAAACTACAACTTTATCACCTGGCGGGAATACGACCACCCAGTACCAGGTACAGATACCGACCGTACCAGGAACGAAGTAGCCGGGGTAGCACCCGTATACAACTTCCCAAGGACTTTTGTAGCCCAGTGGGAGCGTATCCGTCACAATGTAACCTTCCAACTGGCCGGAGGCGAATACAACGGCAGCCCTGCCAATGTAGTGCGCAGCGTCCGCCAGTCCATGACAATATTAGACCCGCAAACAACCGCAACAAACACCGTACCAACCCCCACCAGGACAAACCAAGTATTCCAGCACTGGATAAGAGCAGGCCACCCAGGAACCTATAGCAATGCCTCAGCGGCAGCGCTACAAATTTCCGGGCCAGAGGTCTTTACAGCAGTGTGGGATTACCAGCGTGTTAACGTAACCTTTGACCTGGCCGGTGGTATCTTTAACGGCGACCTTGGGCCGATTACAGAGTCTTTGCGAGTTGGCCTTCCAATAAGCCTAGGCTATGTACCTGTTCCAAACCGTGCCAATTACTCCTTTGTACACTGGATAGAGTATGACTACCCAAGCCTAGGGACTAACACAACCCGCAACAGGCAACAAGTTGCAGATGTTGTACCGGCTTTTGGCGCACCAAGGACATTTGTAGCAGTATGGTCGCCAATAACCCATCCCGTTACCTTCCAATTGGCCGGAGGCACCTATAGCGGCAATGCTGCCGATGTAGTGCGCACAGTCAATCAAAGCCAGAATATAACCCACGCCAATACCACAGTCACTCCAACCGTGCCCTTCGTAACCCGCCCCTTCCAAACCTTTGTAGGATGGCGCAATTACGATGGCTCAATATGGGCAGCTACATCTGTAGCCTCCTTGGCAATTTACGGGCCTAGGATATTTACCGCAGTGTGGGATGCAGACTTGGTGCAAGTGACTTATGTATTAGCCGGTGGCAACTACAACGGCAATACAGGGCCAATTGACCACGACTTGCCTATTGGCCAAGCAATAGGCTCAGCCAATGTACCCGTCCCAGTACGTGAGCACTACACTTTCTACAGATGGCAAGAAGGTGCCGTAAACAGAACCCGTCAGCAAGTATCCGATATAGTGCTAGACGATAACAACCGCACATTTACGGCCCTATGGACTCCAATAACCCACCCTGTTACCTTTGTGCTGGCAAGTGGCCAATACAGCGGTAGCCCCAACGATGTTGTCCGTACCGTAAACCAAAACCAAAACATCCTTCACGCCGACACTCTAGCTGCAAATACTGTGCCGGTGCCAACCCGTGTAAATCACACCCTAGTTGGATGGCGCAACTATGACGGCGTAATATGGCCGGTAGCTGATGTCGAAGCCTTAGTAATCTTAGGGCCAAGGACATTTACCGCAGTTTGGCTAGAAGACTTGGTAGAGGTAACATTTATATTAGACGGCGGCACCTACAACGGAAGCCCTGCAAATATAGCCCTTGACTTACCCGCAGGTCTGATTATAGGCCTAGGCAATGTGCCAGTACCGACCCGCGAAAACTACACCTTCGTAACCTGGCGGGAGTTTGACTACCCAGCAGCCGGTATAGATACAGACCGGGATCGCCAAGGTGTAGCCAGTGTCCTCCTCGTTTACGACGAACCAAGAACCTTTACAGCAGTATGGACAGAGATATGGCATCCTGTCACCTTTATACTGGCAGGTGGCACCTACAGCGGCAGCACTAACGCAGTAATCCGCACCGTACACCAAGGCCACACTGTGCTAGAGCCATCTACAACCATACTAAATACAGTACCCGTACCGGTTAATCCGCCTCAAGGCTTTGAAGGCTGGCGCGTTGGCGACACCCTAGAAGTTTGGGATGCCACCTCCGTAGGTGCCTTGGTAATAACCGGGCCAATGACCTTTACTGCTATATGGGAACATGCCCACGCAACCGTTACTTTTGACTTAGCCCTTGGTTATGTAGGTGCCAACCCTGGCCCAATAGTCCATCCGCTACGTCCGGTTGGGGAGACTTTAGGCCCTGCTTATGTGCCAACCCCAACAAGGCAGTTCTTTACCTTTGAGGGCTGGCTTACACCAGGTGGTGTCACCTACAGCGCATTGCAGGTAGCAGACTGGGTCGTTTGGTCAGATACTACCTTTACGGCAGTATGGGAGAGGGCAAGCTTCCCAGTAACATTCTCCTTCCACGGTGGTAACTGGGTAGACGGCGCTGCCAACACCCACAACAACTACTTTATTAGAAACAACCTAAACGGCTCACTGATTCTGCCAAACGATGTAGCCGTGCCCGACCGCACAAACTACACCTTAGTAGGCTGGCGGCGGGACGACATTGGGCCAATCTTGCAAGCAGCCGATATAGAAGGCCTTCAAGTTACAAGCCCTGTGCTATTCGTTGCAGTATGGGTAAGGATAACTCACCCTATTACCTTCGTGCTTAATGGCGGAATATACGACTCGAACACAGCAGACTTCATATGGACCGTAGACCAAGCCACAGAAATCGAAAGAGTGCCAGACCCAACCAAGGAACATTACACTCTAATAGGCTGGCGGGAGTATGATTACCCCAACGCCGGTGATTACACCGACCGTAACCAAGGTCAGGTAGCCGCAATAGTGGTATTTAACCCAAGGACATTTGTTGCCCAGTGGGTAAGAACCACCCACCCAGTTGTATTTGACCTAAACGGCGGCACCATTGGTGGCAGTGGCAACAATATCACCCTAACTGTCAACCAAAACGACCTAATAGGCGACAACCACACAGTCCCGGGCCCAATAAACCATATAACCTCCAGCTTCACCCACTGGTTAAGGGAAGACACCAACACCCTCCACTCACCGGAAGAGGTAGCTGATATTAGAGTAGCAGCCTCCCCAGGGGCACTAAGGTTTATCGCCCAGTGGAACTTAAGAACCTACAATGTCACCTTCGAGCTTGACGGCGGCAATGTAGCCGGGGATACAAGTGATATTTCCTATAATCTCGTATACCGCAGCATAATCGGCGGCAATGTGCCCGAGCCAACACGCCAGTTCCACACTCTACAAGGCTGGACTATCGTAGATGGCGCTGCTGTAAACGGAAATGTAATGTCCCCCGCTATGACAGCAGGCTGGATGATGACAGAAGACGTAGTATTTAGGGCAGTATGGGCACAAATCCCCATACAAGTCACCTTTGTGCTAAACGGCGGCAATGTAGCTGGCGACACAAGCAATATCACCGCCCTAGTAAACCAAGGCGACCCACTAGGCTACGCCAATATCCCAGCACCAGTACGCGAAGGCTCAACTCTCACTGGCTGGCGCATAGACGGCAACGGCCAGGTAGTGTCAGGCTCTGCCCTTGCAACTATCGTAATCAACGAGCCAACGGTTTTTGTTGCGGTATGGGATGCCATTACCCACCCAGTTACATTTGACTTAAACTACGGCTTAGTAAATAACTCCGCCGCCGATGTAGTAGTATCCATACTTCATGGTGATGCGATAGGCGCGGCAGTACCGGCACCAACCCGGGAAGGTTTCACATTCCTAGGCTGGCGAGAAGACAATGGCGAGACAATGACCTCATCATTTGTAGCCGCATTTACCGTTACCGGCCCAAGGGCCTTTACAGCAATGTGGAGACGCAACCAGCACAGCGTAACCTTTGTGCTAAGCGGTGGCCAAGTTGCAGGTAGCACAGATGATATCGGTAACACAATATTTGAAGGGGAAGAAATTGGCGATGACCGCGTTCCCGCCCCAACCCGTGCTTATTCTGTACTAACTGGCTGGCAGCTAGCAGGCAATGGCCCTGTTATGTCACCAGATGATGTTGCCGAATATGTAGTCACAACTTCACTTGTATTTATAGCGATATGGGATGCAACTACCCTACCCGTTACCTTTGACCTAAATGGCGGAGTATACGACGGCGAAACCGACGACATTGTGCATATGTTAGTGGAAGGCTCAATAGTAGGCTCAGGTGTAATACCTGTACCAACCCGTGAAAACCATGTGCTTGCAGGCTGGCAGCGAGATGGCGAAGGGGCAACCCTTTCCATGACCCAAGTAGCTGGCACCCAGGTAAGTAGTCCACTATTATTTGTTGCCCAATGGACTCCAATCAGCCACAATGTAGTATTTGATCTAAACGGCGGCAATATCGGAGGCAGCACAGCAAGAGTCACCAACCAAGTAACACAGGCCTCCGCCATTGGCACAGACAATGTACCCGTAAGCCCAACACTAACCAACTCCACATTTGCAGGCTGGCGCGAAGATGGAACAAACACCCTCCGCACCGCAGCCCAAGTAGCCGAGCTTATTGTAACCGGCCCAATGATGTTCATTGCCCAGTGGGATGTTGAGTCCCTGCCGGTAG
>Ga0123355_10005982_pt1 | contig 17947 bp, 6 predicted proteins | sample TergutEmb28metaG_3_FD_89872 | JGI IMG/M metagenome (GOLD analysis project Ga0123355, IMG submission 89872) | Embiratermes neotenicus P1 segment gut microbial communities from Petit-Saut dam, French Guiana - Emb289 P1 | ecosystem: Host-associated > Arthropoda: Insects > Digestive system > Gut ... | reverse complement strand
TTTCCGGGGGTAAAGTGCGGCCGGGGCGTGCTGCTGACCACTCACCCCCTTCTAGTGCCGCGGTCATGGAAGAGTAGAGCTATACCTCTACCCACCCTCTGGGCCACACCGGGCCTGTAACGGTATCACTTTATATATATATATGTACACACACATCAGACATTAGTTATTCCGTTATACGTTTCGGCACACCGTTGTTGCCATCACCAGGGAGTCCTCTCAATAACTAAAGTAACACCCTCATAATGGTCCGTGGAATGGTGTAGCAGGTGTAGCAGGGTGTTTCTTGAGAAGGTAATATTCTTGAGCTAGACTCGAAGATCTCCGAGTTTTAAGGACAGATAGCGCTTATTACAGTGTTTACAGGAACACGCATATACTGTGAACCAAATATACGGTAAAATCATGTTTAAGTGCACAGTAAGAATATAAACCAACCAGCACAAACACACACACCTATACATCGAGAAACATCATATCATAAAATCTGCAATGAGACTTACTGGTGTCGCCCATCAACTACTCAAGTCTGGTAGCCCACACCTCAACAACTCCATCTTCACAGTATGCAGTATTAGAAGCATGTTCTTACAAATTTTATTACAACTCATACTTTATTTTAATATTATCCTTTCAATAATTGAAAAACATAACGTACACGTGATCGGGACCGCGGTAGCACAGTGGTTAAGTTGCTGTACTACAAATCGGAAGGTCGCTGGTTCGATCACAGCTGGTTTCGTTGGAATTTTTCATTGACCTAATCCTTCCGATCGCACTATGGCCCTGGGGTCGACACAGCCTCTAACAGAAATGAGTACCAGGAGTATTTCCTGGGGGTAAAAAGCGGTCGGTGCGTAAGGCTGACAACCTACCTGCATCCCGTGCCGTTGTCACGAAATCTGGAAACCTTAACTTCCTGGAACCCTCTGGGCACCTCGAGCCTGTAATGGGACCGATTTACCTTTTTACATATAAGAGATCTCGTCCATTTTATAGCATTGTATTATATATATATATATTTATATATATATATATACTGCCATATATGCAACCTGAAGATGGTTTTTAAGTGCCGAAACATGTTTTAAATTATTTAAAGTGATAGTTACAGTTGTGTTAGAATGTATTTATTATTACTTTATTTATTAGAACACAACTATTCAATTTCATGAGCTCCATTTGTACATTTCGCCACTTCATAATCTCATTCTCTTGGTTCTTCTAAAATAGGGAATTACAGGCAGATGAGGACACAAAAAGTGACTAAACAAGAACCCCCCCCCCCTGGATATCCTTATGATTATAAATATTACAACATAAATTTGATGTTTGTGTGACCGTGCGTCTCTGATACTACGGTATAAACAACCAACTAGATGCAACAATAACAGTTTATTAGTAATTTCAATCAGCTCAACATGTTTCTGGCGATAATTTCGCCCATCATCAGGAGCACTAGACTGTGTTTACAGCTTGTGGTATAATACACCAAAGACTTTGCCTGCAATTTCTTCGGTGCATTGTACCACAAGCTGTAAACACAGTCTAGTGCTCCTGAGGATGGGCGAAATTATTGCCAGAAACATGTTGAGCTGATTGAAATTACTAATCAATTGTTATTGTTGCACCTAGTTGGTTGTTTATACTACAACTACGTAAGTTCATAAGCATTTAAATTCAAAACACAGTGCAATATTTAATCATGTCTCCGTCCACCCGGTTACCGCGACGCCGAATTTCAGTATCTTTGTATGAAACGTCTAACTTAGAGGAAAAGGAGACATTGGAAGATATAAAAAAGGAGGAATGTAAGATTCTATAATTATTGTTTTATATTAAATGAATGCCGCCATAGCTCAGAATATACAGTGTCAAATGATTAATGAGGAAGTCATTTGCTGTTTAGACCTTGTGTAACTGCATGGCAGGCACGACGAAGGAACTCTGAAGGAAAATACCAGCTAAGATAGCTGTTGGCTGGGATTATCTGGTAACTGATTTGTTCTTAGGTGCGTTAGCAAATTCGCGAAAGGTGACTATTAGTTGCGTCATGTCTGTCTGTCCGTCCGCATGGAACAAATCACCTCCCACTGGTAGGATATTTGGTTAAAATTGATAATAGAATATTTTTGGATATTATGTCGAGAAAATGTAAGTTTGATTAAAGACTGACAGGTATAACGGTAACTTTACGTGAAGACTTACGCACATTTACGATGGTATCTGGCTGTATTACATAAAAAGTTCTAGGGGAAAAAAATGTTATATTCAAAAGCTTTTCTTCAAAAAATCTTGCCATTTACGACTTGAAGAAAATGTGGTACAACCGCATAGGCCCTAGATTACAATATAATACGGGCATTCGCTGGGCATGCTTGATATAATAATATTTGTTTACTGCAATTGGGTTGTCACCCAGTGACAGTGGTTATTTTACATGTAAACAAAACATGAAATTGGTTACTACTAAATTTAAGTCGGTAGGGCTACATGAGAAGAATGAAGTGGCAACTTGGAATATTGGGAACCATCTCAGCATTTGCTTTTGGGCACAGGGAAACCAAGAAAAACCTGTGTCGAGATGGCCGGTCGCAGGACCTTCCGGATAATGACTTCTAGCCAGCAGTCCGGCGTCTAAAGTAAAAATAAAAAAGCAATGCCCACATAGTACAACAAATACACATAAGATAACAACACACACAAGACAACTACAACAATACACACGGTCAACCAAAAACAATTACACAAAGACAACTTAAAACTAGCAACAAAACACACAGACAAATTAGAATACAACATGTACAAAAGGTAAAAACACCCAAGCAAGACAGTCCTGTGTACATTTTTTTGTAATTGTTTTTTTTTACAATCATTAGTTCACTCGCGCTCTCACCCCAGTCTATAGACACGCACTTAGAATATGTGATATTTATTTATTTTCCACTGCAACACGGTTACGTGGAAGATCTTCAATGTTGCTTTTATACGTACATTGCCTCTCACTTTTAAATATTTATTTTGCTCCTTCTTTTCTTTGGGTCTTCTGGTTCCGAGAGTTGAACCATAACACCTCAAACACAGAAGAGCAGAGTTCACCACTTCAAAGTGACTAGAAAATTTTCGACTTCTGAATTTCCTACGTGCTCCAAGCACGCAGTTCTTTGGTAGGAATAACAACCTGACACTTTCTGACTTGCCGTTAACAAATATCAGGGTTTTCGACTTATCTCTTCCTCATTTCTAAGATGAAAGCAAGGATAGTCTGTGTTGAGTGCGGTATCGTGCTGCCGGCCTGCCTGTGTCACACGCCCAGACTTCAACAGCTCTTGATGTGGTTGCATTGGCTTCTACCGCCCCCTCATCCAGCAACAGTGTCTGCTGCTGATGGCACAAGCCATAGTCTGCAGACAGACCACTTCAAAAGGGACTTTCCTTCGACCTTCTTGTATAACAGCACTCATTCAACCTGCTTCTGTGAGGAGGGTAGATGTAAACAATACAACATTTTGTTACTTTTTTTTTTTTAATCTGAAATTCTGGAGCCTGTTTCACAAGGAGGACGCGACCAACAGACGGGCGAACTGATGTTCAAAGTAAAGATAACCCCACTCACCGCTACAGTGCTCGGTAGCGCCACATGAAGTCGCCAGCTGTGCATTACTCAGTTCTGTGTCAAAGCGTGAATGCGTCTGGAGAGCGGACGACATACATTTATGTGCAGCTACTGACGTCATCCTCAGCTTTGCAGTATTCAGTTCCGCCTCAAAGAGAAATTCTCTGTGTATAGAAAGTTTCTTTCAATTTTCTTTCGATTTTTTTATTGAGCCATTGAAATTAAATAATACTTCCCCAACTATCTAGACAACACACACACATATATATATACACCGGGTGCTGATAAGTCCTTAGCCTGACCAGGAAGGAAGAAAGCTGCGCCTGTCAAAAGTGTGATGGGCAGAGGAATGGATTGATTTGGCTAGGGTAGGGACAGGTGGTGGACAATTGTAAATGTGGTAATGAACCTCCAGGTTCCATAAAATGCGGGGAATGTAGCTGGTTTACTTCTTGGTCAGGCTAAGGACTTATCAGCACTTCTGTTTATACATTATTACTTCCTGCTGCCAAACGTGATCCAAGGTGCGTAGAAGGAATTACGCTCTAAATTTTAGCGATTACTCTATGTACTTCGTATCACCACATCAAAATGCCAAAAACCTATGTTGTGATAAAGGAAGTGCATTTGTATGTAATCTATAAATCTGCAGAATAAACAGAGATTTTTCCCCTCTACAGTTTGAACTGTGACTGAGTTTTACACGATTTTGCAAAATTGCGAACCCGAACCGTTAGCTTCATGTTCGTCTGCCCTTATGTCCGCGTGGAATAATTCTGCTCCCATAGGACGGATTTTCGTGAAATGTCATATCTGAGTGCTTTTCAAAACTCTGTCGAGAAAACTGAAGTTTCACTAAAATCTGACAAAAAAAAATTTCATGTTTTGTTTACATGTAAAATAACCACTGCCACCGGGTAACAACCCAATTGCAGTAAATAAATATTATTATTATTATATAATATGTTGCATGCGCTTTGCCTGCTAGATAACCAAGGCTAAAGACAAACACTCAGAATATATAATACTTATTGCTCTTACAAGGCAACTACAGTTACACGAAAGCGTTTTAATGATGTGTTTGATACGTACACTGCCTATCTGTCTGTCTTGTTACAACAAAATACGTGTCTACGTTGTGTTACGAAGGGAATATATAGGCCAAAAAACTCAGTTTTTAAAATGTTAATTAGGTCTGTGCTGGCCGAATCCAAAATTCAGCGCCAATAATAACAACGCCGCCATTGGACATGATCCTCAGCCAGTCCCAAACTAACAAAATGAGTAGGTCGAAGATCTATGTTATTGACAGTAGAACCCGAAAAATCACCATCACCAAAATCTATGTTCTTACTTCATCAGAGTCCTGTGCCATATTTTCTCACCGCTTAGTTCCAATCTTGTTATATATTCCCACAACATCCTTCGTATTGTTATTTTCTTATGTTCTTCTTGGTCTACCAAGTGGACGTTTTCCACGAGATGTTTGAAAGGGACCTACTCTGTTCGTCTGTATGTGGGCCAGACCTAACCGGACTAATGTAAAGCTAGTTTTAGAACACAGGCAGGCAAACAGACAGACAGGCCAGGCAGTGTTCAAGAGCCTTCACAGTGCCACTTGCACTGATGTGTGCGAGTCTACACCGCTCATGAAATATTCTCCTCTATGTTATCGTCGGCTTTATTTTCATCTCTTTCGCTCTCGTACTATATTTTAGCTGTGACTATTATTACGCTTCTTACAGACTCTGACAGTTAATCAAGACGAAATAACAGTGATGCTTTCGTCAACATCACAGATACGGAGAAGAAAAAAAAACAGGTCAATGTTGCCTTACTGCTTGTTACAGTTTCTCTATGTTTATTTATATCAACTCCATCACACGTCACCGGTGAACGAGTAGAAGAGTTACTTCGTGTTTTGGAGGTTCCAGATTCGAAAGTTTTACCCGAAAACAGCTATTCTTAGTGAGAAGGCCTTCATAATTCCGGCAGCTAAATGGTGGGAGGAGAGGGAAAACATAGATTACGTCATGACCCCCTGCTCCTTTGTTCTTTGTAATTTAATACTTAGTTGGTGATAGTAAAGACAGATGGCAGGCGTTATGAACAGTAGGGAGCCAAAGGGGTTCCTATGCTTCTATCGGCTTTACAGCGTCCTGTTTGGCGTATAAGGCCTATCAAGCTAAGAAACAATCAAATTTTTTACGAGTGCAAGAATGAGTTACACGTAAGAGTGAATGACAGTTCAGAGGACAATTTTATCGCTGATGTAGTACGTTGTGAGAGAAGTGCCTATACTTTGACAGGCATTTCAACGTCGTAAATTTGTCGATGACTTTTATTCAAATAGGATTTTGTGGCGGGAATGTTCTGAGAAAATGCGGTTTCGCATTTTCAATCTTGGTCTATAATACACGCGAAAGGATTAACTAAGTGTTACGAGTGGATATCATAGCTGTAAGTGACGTGGATTAGCGCGTGGATGTTAGGTCATATGACGGAGCTGTGACTAGTTAGGCAATGCTCGATCTATCATTCGATTATATTAAACATGGGCGATTATCACTGTCTTAACTCAGCGCTACTTTCGTACAAGCACGTAAAGGAAGCTTTTCCCATCATTAATATAGAGATTAGAATCTTCTTCCCGATGAAGTGTCTTGCTGCGTGGGTACCGGAAGCAACATTTTACGAGGATATCAGGTTATATGAACTAAAATGCTCATGTCTTGTTGGCTGTCTGGACGAAATTTCGTGCTTTATAAATTAACCTCTCTGTGTTTTACATTTACATAGCAATGATGAAGTGTGGGCCCGGTAGCTCAGTCGGTATAGCGACTGACTACGGGGTGGACGTTCCGGGATCGAATCCCGGTGGGGACGAGATTTTCCGCCCGTCCACACCGGCCCTGGGGCCCACCGGGTCTTTCCTTGGGGTAAAGTGCGGCCGGGGCGTGCTGCTGACCACTCCCCCCCTTCTAGTGCCGCGGTCATGGAAGAGTAGAGCTATAACTGTACCCACCCTCTGGGCCACACCGGGCCTGTAACGGGATCACTTTACCTTTACCTTTACCTTTCCCGGGGGTTAAGTGCGGCCGGGGCGTGCTGCTGACCACTCCCCCCTCCCTTCTAGTGCCGCGGTCATGGAAGAGTAGAGCTATACCTCTACCCACCCTCTGGGCCACACCGGGCCTGTAAAGGGATCACTTTACCTTTACCCTTTACCAATGATGAAGTGAATGCGAAATATCGTTATTTGGTAGAAACTTCTAATATTCTGGGTCTATAATAATATATATTGTAGTAGCCGAAAATTTCACGATAATATCGCGTCTTTTATTTGCTATCAGATGGCGATTTAGGACATTAAATATGTATTTTTGATATAAGAGGGAGGAGAGTCGTATGAAAACCTTAAAATGGCGATAAAAATTCGAACCACAGCTCGATTGTCTTGTAAGTTTCAACAGTGATACTGATGGTTTAAAGAGCGGCCGACAGGTGGCAGTATGATACTACATAGAAAATGAAGCCATTGTGTACCTTTTGTGTTCAATAAATTAGGAGATAATACATATATAAGGTTGTTATTTGACTTACCCTCGTATATGTTGCACAGAAGAGTAAATGGCAAAAATAATGAGGCAAGTCATTTGTTGTCGATTATGTGTGTTTAAATGGTAGGGCTGGTTGGTGTAGAAGATTGCAATGTTATAAATGTGTTTATGTTGCCCCTAATATATTTTAGAGCATGATAACCACGATAATTCCCACAATTTATGTGCCCGACCAAACCTTATCACTTTCATCAGGCATCTTTATCGCTACGTTGTTTCGTTGTGCCTCAGTTTGATGCAATCTGTTTAATGTGACAGCAGTGGCATAACTGCGCAATCGGTCTCTTGTTGTTGTTGTGTGATAGACAGAACAAAAAAAGGACAAAATATTTCATTTTTATGCACCTTCGCAAAACTGCGAAAAACTACTATTAGTTTTATCACGTCTGTCCGTCTGTATGTCTGACAGTTTGCCCGTCCGTGCGTCCTCATGGGACAACTCGGCTCCCGCTGGACGGATTTTCACGAAATTTGATATTTGAATGTGTTTAGAAAATCTGTTGAGAAAATTCAAGTTTTATCAAAATCTTATAAGATTAACGCGTACTTCACGTGAACCCTATCTACATTTATGATCATATCTCTGTCTTTTTTTCCTACAATTCTCAGAATTCTATACAAATTTTATACATGAGATCAAAACACGTATTTTATAATCAATCGATTTTTTTTCCGAAAATCGTTCCTTTATAAGACAAAATAGAAAAAAATTATAGAGCCGAAAATGCCACAGATGAATATATAGCATAAGCGCATTGCATGCTGGATACCTAGGGCTACAAACGCAAACACAGGATATGTAATACTTACTGATTTTCCACTTCAACAATGTTTGCACGAACGTGCCCCAGTGTTAAGTTATACATACAGTGCCTGTGCTGTTTCTCTCACAAGAAACACCTGCCGTGTCAAGCTGCAATGGAAAATGTGCTAAGTCGTTTGGATCATTCACTTAAATGTCTTATCTTCCAATGATTAAAACCCTATAGATATACCGCTTGAGAACTTTATACGTATTACGTGTATTACATTACTTTACCCCATTAGGCTCCTAAATGCCTGGAAAGTCCCTTAGGGCTCCAGAAGTTTGGGGGTCTCAGAATTTCCGGATAATCTTCACATGAATGTGGTAAGGTTGTCAGCCTTACTCACCGGCCGCCTTTACCCCCAGAAGATATTCCTGGTACTCATTTCTGTTAGAGGGTTAGTCGACCCTAGGGCCATAGTGCGACCGGAAGGATTAAGTAGATGCAAAAGCCCAGTGACCCTATCAGGAATCGAATCCACGACCATCCGGCCAGTAATTTTTAAGATCAATTTTAGACATAGTAATGATGGATAATCATACGTCCATTAATAATGAAGGCGTGTCGTAGGTTATTATTAACCTAAATAATTTACCTCTACGCAAAAAGGGAAATCCCGATTTCAGGAAAAAGTGACATACGCTAGTGTTTCACCAAGGTACAGGTATGTATGTATATTATTATGTATATTATTATATACATGGAAGACAATATTAAACTTGATCTTAAGAATTAGAGTGCGATTTTATGGACTGGGATTATTTGGATAAAGACGGCGAGTAGCGGCGGGCTTTTGTGTAAACGGCAGTGAACCTTCGGTTTCCCATAAAAGGCGTAGAATTTCTTTAGAAGGTGATTGACAGCAGTTCTGCTGAGTACTGAGGGTGGGTTGTGAACAAGAGTGGAGTAACGTATTCGTAACAGATCGGGTAAAGCCGTACAGGTAATTCAGTCCCATTACAGGCCCGGAGTGGCCCAGAAGGTTTCAGGAAGTTAAGGTTCCCAGATTTCGTAACAACGGCACAGGATGGTGGTAAGGTTGTCAGCCTTACGCACCGGCCGCCTTTAACCCCAGGAAATACTCCTGGTACTCATTTCTATTAGAGGCTGAGTCGACCCATAGGGCCATAGTGCGATCGGAAGAATTTTATGTCAATGAAAAATCCATCGACACCAGATGGGATCGAAACAGCGACGTTCCGATTTAGCACAGCACCGTGACCACTGTGCTACCGCGGTACCCCCGGGTAAAGCCGTATATAATAATATTACTACGTGCATTACATGTAAGTATAGTATATATACAAAGTAAGTAAGAGAAGTGACTATAAAATAGCGAAACTTGTCTCAAAATATATTTTTATACGAAATTAGGTTTTCTACGTGTGTTCACCTTCTAATTGACTTTCATTTGAAGCTACACGCCGCTTCATTCTTGTCTTCCATGTCTCGAACCATTCCTTTCAGTCAATTTGTGGGAGAGCTTTACGTAATTCTGCCTTCTTATCCATACCGCTCACGAAGCGTACTGGAGGACTCGGTGGCAGTTCTATTAGTATTCATTAGAAATTATATCCTGACTACTTTTTCAGTTATTTTTTATCAAGCATGTACCAAAGCGTTAAGTTAAAAAGGGAAAAGTTTAGAAATTATTACTCGGCACTACGTCAAAATAACGGAGCGTGGTTGGGTACGCGAATGGGGAACGTTCAGCGGTATCTAGTATACGTTTACTTCGCTGATCAAAGATTAAGGCCAGGGATTTGCCGCACAGTCTCGTTATTTAATAGCCTCAATCTGTATATCATCTTTGTAAGTAAAGTTATTCCCATGTTGAATTTACTAATAATACTTGGAAGACAATATTAAACTTGGTCTTAAGAATTAGAGTGCGATTTTATGGACTGGGATTATTTGGATAAAGACGGCGAGTAGCGGCGGGCTTTTGTGTAAACGGCAGTGAACCTTCGGCTTCACATAAAAGGCGTAGAATTCCTTCAGAAGCTGAGTGACTACACTTCTGCTGAGTACTGAGAGTGGATTGTGAACAAGAGTGGGGTAACGTATTCGTAACAGATCGGGTAAAGTCGTACAGGTTCGGATATACTGGTAGTCGTAGTGGGGGAAACTACCATCTGCCTTCATTACTCAGTCAGGCATTATTAGCCTCATAGGATACTCCACTCAAAGACGTTACGTTTCTCTAAGGGACAGGATATTCCAAGTCATCCGTTGTCCCCTCTGCCCGCTGATCATGTACAATAGCAACGTTGATCAATCGTGATTGCGTCACGATCTTTATCGTGTTGTCAGTTGACTTCTAACTCATGATGGATTATTGACGCGCGAAGGTGTCAATCATAATGTTGCCCGAGGGGATGTGGATCTCACCCACACATAATCTGTCCCTGAGCAAAGTGACACTTGTCCTCCTTCTGAAGGGATTTTCGTCGACGGAGACAGGTCATTTTGGGCGTTTCTCTTAGACTTTAATTGGTAGCCCTGAGGATGATCCCGGAGTTTCTGTGACCTGCTTATCATCAGGGGTGTCCACACGGCCAATCTTCGCTCGCTACCTTCCCAAATTCAGTGCCATGTGCGGGAATTGAGGTTCTGATGGTGGTGACAATACAGCGTAACCTATAAACTGGTCTTACTTCCAGCTACTGCATTAAGATTAGTTTTTGCGTTGCTACATGTTTCGGCCACCTGTTTTAGCCGCCATCAGGGAGGGCAGTGTGTATAAATAAAGGGTAAACATATATACATCAGCATTACAAAATAGTCAGGTGATGTACAGTAATACTAAAAATGATTTAGGTTAAAATGCAAGTGCAGCACATCACTCATGATTCTACGCCTCACTCATGAGTTTACACCTTGTATCAAAACCATGGATCTCCGCTCCAACACAAATAGGAGATATCTAATACTGCAAGATGTTTGGAGACAGTTTTTATGTTTGAATCATTCACTTTTATTTTAATCTGAATAATTTTTAGTAATAATGTATTTCAACTGACTGTTGAATATGCTGATGTACTGTATATATGTTTACCATATAATGACGTGTGATACAATGCGTGTTTCTTTATAAAATTGTAGATCCCTGGTGATTACTACAACAGTTGGCCGAAACACGTAGCAGCGCCAAAATTAACCCTTCTGAAACAGTGGGAAATAAATATGGAAGACACCCGCACGGGAGGTGTATAACATTACAGTATCACTAAATAGTGAAGCTCATGGAATAGGTGCAAGAATACTTTGACATGATATGAATTATGAAATATTGCAGGTATGGTTCTGCGTGGAGGGTCCATTATCTGCCGTAAACGTCCTCTATATGCATGAGGCAGACAGAGCTTCAAAATATCATGTACATCCCTAATCTCTAACAGTACAGAAAGCGCAGTAACCACAAATCCCGTTTGTTGGGCGATGCGATTTTTAGTGTGGTTTCGTCCACACCCTGGGCAGCCGCGTAACTTCAGAAAGTCCTTACGTAATAAGCAGCAATTAGAAGCTGGATATAATCTTTCAAGCAATACGTGACATCCGCAGAGGGGAGGAAGAAATAGGGCATCAATTAGGCCATCCTTGCTACCAGCCGAATAAGCCAGTGTAAAATGCAGTCAAGATGCTTACATGGTTGACACTTTAATTTAGAGGGGAGACAGCGGTAGCACAGTGGTTAAGGTGCTGTGCTACACATCGGAAGGTCGCTGGTTCGATCCTAGCTGATGTCAGTGGATTTTTCATTGACATAAAATCCTTCCGATCGCATTATGTCCCTGGGGTCGACTCAACCTCTAACGGAAATGAGTACCAGGAGGGTAAAGGCGACCGGTGTGTAAGGCTGACAACCTACCAACATCCTGTGCCGTTGTCACGAAATCTGGGAACCTTAACTTTCTGGAACCCTCTGGGCCCCACTGGGCCTATAACGGGACTGATTTGCCTTTTTAATTTAGAGGAAAAGACAGCGTCACTATTTTTGGGAGAATCTCAGGCGTTGCCTGCTCATTCTTCTGATAGGAAAAATGTGGAAATGAAAGTGAAGACGAAGACTTTAGAATGGTGATTGCAGGGACGTGAAATAGGGACCAAGGGATTTTGATTTCCGGTTCATACTCTCTTCGTAATTTCCAAAATCAGTTCTGAGTGAATTTAGATCAAAGAGGCTAATTTTGATGAAATTTGACGAGGCTGAATTACACTAAAACTTTATATCTTACATTACAGTAAATGTAATGCTTCAGGATAATCGGTTCTACGGTAACTGGTAATTTTTACCTGCATTTAGAATGGGCTTGAAACTTGGTCAAGGCTTATAAGAAACTACAAATCAGCGTGGGATCATAGACCATACTCTTCATCAGTACAACTGTGAGAACTTCAAATAACACAAAATTTCTTTTTGATGTTTGTGTGACCGTGCATCTCTGATACAATAGTATAAACAACCAACTAGATGCAACAATAACAGTTTATTAGAAATTTCAATCAACTCAACATGTTTCGGGTGAGAATTTCGCCCATCCTCAGGAGCACTTGACAGTGTTTGCAGCTTCTTCTGTGCATTATACCACAACCTGTAAACACAGTCTAGTGCTCCTGAGGATGGGCGAAATTATCGCCCGAAACATGTTGAGCTGATTGAAATTACTAATACATTGTTATTGTTGCATCTAGTTGATTGTTTATACTATTGCACAAAGTTTCTCCTTGCTGTGAACAAACCGGTTAACACTGCATAAGGTAACAATCATTGTTTATTCTGCAAATCATAAGCGAAATAGGACTACTCATATATACAAAACATAAACACAAAGTTTGGAATTTTTTATCAGTTTTTCCATCTGTTAACCACTAGTCTTAGAGGAAAGTCACAATAAACTGTATTATAATTTTCAGAATTCTAAACACTAAAGCTAATTTATAGCTGATTTATTGCACGATATATTTAAAAAATTAATCATTTATTCATCTTTCCTTCTTCTTAGGATTTTTATTTTCTTTCCTAGAAGTCTCAATCCTGAATTGACCCCACTTCAACCTTAATACAAATGCTATCCACAGTTCACATCAGAATATTCTTAATATTAGTCCTATATGTATAAGCTGATACAATCAGAAAATCGATTCCTTATGGACAAATATTTTCGAATGGACCAGTCTCTTGGTCTAGTGGTCAGAGACTCTGCCTACTAATCATGAGGTCCCGGGTTCGATTCCCGGTTCTACCGTAGGAATTTTCCTTGAAGGGGAGGATTCCCGCGGTGACCTTGGTCTGTGTAGGTTAGTAGAATTTAGGTTTAAGGGCCCTCGTGGCACTACATCCTCCTATATCACCACTCACATCATCGGGACAACGTAACTGCGCCTCATGGGCGTTCCAACCTCAGAAGTCGGTTACACTTCTGTCATGCCTAGGAGGGAAGACCGCGAAGTCCACAAGGACATGTGGGGGCATTGGAAGAAAAAAAATCGATCGAATAATCAGAAGACCCAGTTTGGCCCGGGATCCCACCCAGCCACATATTCCAATTTCTTCTAGAATATGGCCCAGGGGACATAAAGCTGGCCTCTTAGCTCTATCAGATGTCAAGTTTAAGAAGAAGTGGCTATGCACTTCAAATAAACTGTGCGACTTCATGGGATAAACTGAGACAAATTAAACTCTAAAGAGTCTTTCTCGTTACTTGAAGCTCAGGGGGCACTGAAATTTTCAGTTTTGTCTCTTATACATTTCAGTCAGAATTTGTCATTGGAATTTTTCATTGACATAATCCTTCCGATCGCACTATTTCCCTGGGGTCCACTCAGCTTCTAACAGAAATGAGTACCAGGAGTTTTTCCTGGGGGTAAAAGCGGCCGGTGCCTAAGGCTGACAACCTTACCAACATCCTGTGCCGTTGTTATGTAATCTGGGAACCTTAACTTCCTGGAACCCTCTGGGCCACTCCGGGCCTGTAATGGGACTGCTTAATCTTTTAACAAAATTCAGTATTCTGCAACAGAAATTAGGCACTGGGCTCGAATCTGTGTCTTATTACTCTTCCTATTGGAGAGTGTTTTTTTTAACATTCCAGTCAAATTTCGTGACAGACATTTGAAATAAAGCACGATACTTTTTTTCAAAATATTGCCTACTGTAATATTCATATTTGTTGTATTTGATACTCTCTAAGAACTGGATTCGAAAAAACGTCTTTCAATGATTTTGAAATGAAAATGATTCTCCTACAATCGACCGCACAGTTAGACCCTACAGTGCTGTTAGTTTATCTGTTGAAATTTCGTAGCGGTCTTTTGCAATGCGAAATTTACTTGCATCAACAAAGTCGCTTTTAAATACAATATATACCGTATATGTTTAAATATTAGGCCAAGGATATTTTGTAAAAGCCGCAGACATAATTACGGGTCACGTTAATGCGGTGTTTCCCAATATCAAGTAAGGGATAATGTTGGCTGATAATGCAAGGTATGGCGCTGCTCTTTCTCATTCTGTACTCTATTTACATTTTTATTGTTACATTGTATTATATTCATCATTTAACAGTCTATCTTACGACCGGTCCAAAGCCTCTTCCAAATCGAGCTCTCCACATAGTGCGATCTAGAGCTTCCTACTTCAAATGTGAGTATCCTCTCCTTTCCTTAAGGTCATCCAGTAACTTCCTACGTCTTCTTCCTCGTCTTCCTGCTACTTCTATACCTCCTTTTATCTTTCCTTCAATAACCCGCTGTAGAAGACAGTTTGTACGCAAAATGTGACCAATCCAGTTAGCCTTCCGTTTCCTTATTTCATGTAGGATATTCCTCTGCTTGCATTATATATTTCTTTATATTGTATTATATTCATATTATATATTTTTTTGTTTATACCGTGGTGTTGATAAATCCTTAGCCTGACCAGGAAGGACACAAACTTAGCCTGGCAAAAGTGTGAAGGGCAGAGGAATGGATTGATATGGCTAGGGTAGGGACAGTTTGTGGGCTCTTGTGAATGTGGCAATGAAGCTCCAAGTTCCATAAAATGCGGAGAATGTAGCTCATTTCCTTCCTGGTCGGGCTAAGGACTTAACAGTACTCCTGTATAATTATGTATTATTTTTTGTTTTGTATCTGCCTCTCCGAAATTTAATTATGTCAGTACAATTACTAAATTTTCCCACTTCTATCTGTAAATTCTCCACAGCGAAAAACGAAATTGTCTTATATTTGGGGCCGCTCGTGCAGTCAGTTAAGCCCTAATTACTTTTGAAAAATTCATTTCCGTTTGTTTACTGTAGAACTAAACCATTCCGATGTCTTAATATGACACGTAACTAAGTGCGAATTGTGAGTCGAACAGTAACCTTCACACAGTGCACACAGCTCGCAGTCCAACTCCACACAACCACAGCTAGCACAACCAGTGCAGAACACCATATGCAGTTATACTCAGTCTGGTTCTCCTGATGATGGGCATAATGATGCCCGAAACATGTTGAGATTGAAGTTTGATAATAAACATCTGATTAGTTGCATTTTGTTGGTTTCTCTCTCTTCATCCTACGTTCATGATGCACGGTCACAAGAACCTAAAATTTGTGAATTTTTTAAACTCTTTCTGTTGTCATGTAAACAGAAAGCATATAAGTCTGGCTTTGCTTCTGTCACCAGACAAGGCAGAAAAACATAAATTTCGGACGCCAGGGAATTACCCGGAAGAAAGCATATAACATTCAGAACACGGCGAAAGTTTGAAATCAAGAAGGCACAAAAAGGTTTTGAATCCTGCTGTAGTGGACCTGTTGAACTGATCTGGTACACGTTCCCCATGACTCTGGGAGTAGCTGAGGGTCTATTCGAGTCAAAAGCAAGAAGGTTCTCCTTTTGTTAAGTGTGTTTGTCTTTAGTTTTAAACATTCGTGTAAGAGAGGCAGAAGACGTGATAAAGTGCGTTGTGGAAGATATCGTCAGCGATGTGTTTAAGTTCCATAAAAGAGAAGTGGCTAAGAGAGGGCAAACAGCGGTTGAGTTGGCAAACATCTAAAGAACTGGATATCCATAACTAACAGTGCGGAGCCTACACCGCCTCAAGATGCGTGGAGGTAGGTCAGATGTCAGTTTAGTTGTCCTGACACCAGGCACATGAAAGAACATTTGCGGGTAAACAGCTTGTGTGAATCCTATTCTCTCTTGACACCATTTACAGCGCTGAGACGCTAAACTGTCAGAAGAACTATGAGTGATAGACATTTGAAAAGGCAAGCTTATCCACGGATCGTCGCGGAAATTGAAAGAGCATAGCAAAACACCAAAGTCGGAAACAGAATCCACCGCAATTCAATTGCAGCTTTCTGTTTCTTAGTCCTTTATGTCTGAGAGGTCTCTAGACTCAGTGGCGGATTGAAATTTGTTTAAACTTAACATTTCCCATGTATATATAAAGTTCATACACCAACAAATACACTCTTTATTAACACTTGACAAAGTTTTAAAATTTACATTAAAAATCACTTTGACTTGCTCCTACATGTTTCGGTCTACGACCATCATCAAGAAGCCATCCCTAGAGCCTAGCTAAAGAATTAAGTCAGACGGAAAAATGCAGGTAACAATCAGGGTATTCCTAACTTCGACTGTTGGGCGGAATTAGCGTCAGTTTCAGGGCCACGCCAATTTGCAGTTGACAATAACTTTCACGCAGAACATCAAGTTTACCTGTATACATCAGCGTCAGTAATTGGTCGGGGGCCCTTCCGCCACCCGATAATTGGAGCGCCCATGTTCATTCCAACGTAGCTTATCACAGGCATCATAAAACACACCAGGAATATTACTCTTCGTCACAATAAAAGGAATACATTCCGGAAAAAAAAACCCCAAGAACCTTTCAGTATTCTGTACGTTTTTGGAACCCCCATGACCCACGGGGCTCCACGAGTCGCGAGGTCTCCTAGGTGGGGACAAATCTACGCCACAGCTTGTTTCTGTCATGGCTAAAGACGGGCTTGTAATGTTTGACATAATAATGGAGTTTTGAAACAGAATAAAAATATTATTTTTGTCTTTTGAAATTCTTTAATCTAAATGATGGGAATGATGAGGTGTCCGGAAATATCGGTAGGGAATAACCACTACTTGCTGCGCAACAGAGTGGAAGATCGCAGTTCTCATGTATATATTGATTAACTGCGCGATTAGTAGCTCAGGTTATGTAATAATATAAACAGCCAACTAGATGCAACAATAACAAATTTTATTGATAATTACAATCAGCTCAACATGTTTCGGGCGATAATTTCGCCCATCCACAGTTGCTTGCTGGTGACCTTGTCACCAGCAGGCAACTCCTTCGGTGCATTATACCACAAGCTGTAAACACAGTCTAGTGCTCCTGAGGATGGGCGAAATTATCGCCCGAAACATTTTGAGCTGATTGTAATTATCAATAAAATTTGTTATTGTTGCATAATTTGGCTGTTTTTATTATTTTATCAATGATGCACGGTCACACAAACATCAAATTCAGAATATATAACTTGGAAATGTTTGATAATCAGGGGAAAATATGATGTTTACATTTAGCCGAAACATGTTGCAGATTTTACTTTATTGAATATGTTGTTGTATTTTTAACTGAACGACTTTTTACTTAGGGAAAAATATTTGGTAACTGTGCGGGATGATGTGGTACTTGATTGATTTGTGTGGACGTGTTGAGAGGAATTTGATAAAAATCGCCTCCGAATTACAGTAAGAAGCTTTGACTTTTACACTAATTCGCTTTTGGATCCGCCACTTGTAATGAGATTAAAAATACGATTTTATAAATTTTTTCCCTTCTCTCCCCCACACCCCCCCCCTCACCCCTCTTTCCTTTCTTTACCCCCTCCTCTCTCACAACT